>Ga0207040_1162_pt1 | contig 19370 bp, 15 predicted proteins | sample Alteio_BWMinCont_72_FD_153279 | JGI IMG/M metagenome (GOLD analysis project Ga0207040, IMG submission 153279) | Enriched cells from forest soil in Barre Woods Harvard Forest LTER site, Petersham, Massachusetts, United States -... | ecosystem: Environmental > Terrestrial > Soil > Temperate forest >... | reverse complement strand
AACGGAATTGATTACATCTCGCCTGATGAACGATTTTTAGCCTTGCAGCAAATAAATAGGGTTATTAAACCTGAAGGTTATTTTTGTTTTTCCTCTCACAACATTCAATCACTCGAAAACCCTGCTAAATTTAAATTGAGATTAAATTTATTTGCTTTAATCAAACAAATAATTGTTTGGCAAAAAGTAAAAAAAACAAATAGACAACAATTTGCAGTAATAAAAACAAGTGAGTTTATTTCTATTAACGACGGCGTACACGATTTTGGGCTTCAAACTTATTATTTCAGACCTATTGTTCAACAAAAAATACTTCATAAAGCGGGGTTTAAAAACGTTCGTTTTTTCTCTCTCGAAACTGGTTTAGAAATTGATAATGAAAACATATCAATATCAACCTCAACCGACCGATGGATATATTATTTATGTCAGAAAGTTTAAAAACCAAATTTCTTTTGGGTTTTAACTTCATATAAATGCCTCAACACAAATAAACTAGACACAAAAAATGGTATGCAGGGGATTTTAAGACGAGAAAGCGCCCCAAAATTAGGAGTAGAAAGCCCAACCGAAAATGCAAAAAACAAAGCAAATAATACTGCGAAAAGCAAAAGTGGGTTTTGCCAAATGTACCTAAAAAAGCCTAAGAATTTTAAGCGAAGCATAAGTCCTAAAGTAAGGAAAAATATATAGGTACTTTCTAAAGAAGAAAGCAGCATTAAAGGGTTTCTAACTTCCCATAAATAAGGCCTGAATAAAGTAGCATTAATAGCTAAAGGAGACTTAGATAGAACCCCACCAATACTTGCGTCAAAATCACCAATATCAAAGGAATTACCACCATAATAATCACTTTTAAGATCTTTTTGAACCACTACAGCTCTTTCTAAAACTGTATCTACGGAATATTCGCCCAGAGCTCCTCCAAGTGAAGATAATGCGTAAAATCCACCTGCTACCCCCCCTATAATCATTAATGGCGCTATTATTAACCTAATTGCCTTATTTTTTGTACTTGTAATTTTTTCATAACTCAGCCAAATTAAAGAACCAGGTAAAAGGGCAAATAGAATATATGGTTTAAGTGAAATTAGTAAATATGCACTAAGAAGTATATAAATAATATTCTTAAAATTATATTCTTTTTTAACTAATAGGTAATAAAAGCTATACGAATACCAACCAATACAAGCTAATGTAACAGTATCTTTTAATAAGCCTGAACCCCAAAAAATAACTGAAGGAATAAATAATATTGAAATTGCCAATTGACTTTTAATTTCAGGAAACTGCTCACAAAATAAAAGATACAATTTCCACACACCTGAATAACATATCCAACAAAGTAAAATTGTTACTGCAATAAAACTATTAAATGAAATTATGAAAAGAGGTGCTACTAACCTAGAAATAAACATAGCTTTATAATCTGAAACCCATGATCCATACGAAATATATGTTGTACTTTGATCTAAATAATAATAATTTTCTGCAGTACAACCCTGAAATAAAACTTCAAAAAAGTAACTGGGGTCTTTATAAAGTAAATTACAAATAGAGCCGCCTTGTTCATAATATCCAGTAGAATCTCCACTGGAATAATAAAGTGTATAAACTAAGCAAATAGAAATAGAACCAATAATTTTCACTAAAATTCCAGCAACGTAATATTTATAGGCCGAATTTTTTCGAAGGTTTTTATTCTTAACATACAAGGAAAACATTATAATTACCATTATAAATAATGGCGGCATAATTAGATCTGATACTGAAAGGTAGGGACTCATTAGGTGTAATCAAGCAAATTTACACAATACTTTTTCGATTTAGCCATTAAAACATATTTTTAATTGCCCATCTATGTAAATTTATGAGTAGCCACAATCTTTGGTATAAATAATCTTCTCCTTTGTTAAACCTAAAAACAAGTTCTTTTACCTGTTCAGCATTAACTAAACCTACTTTATCAACCATATCTTGACTTAAAAAATCACTAATTAAAAAATACATTTCATTTTTCATCCATAGATGTAATGGTATAGAAAACCCTTTTTTGGGTCTGTTAAAATAAGAGGCGGGAATTTGTTGAAATAAAATTTCCTTCAAAATATATTTAGTCGCTTTTTTATTTTTTAAAGCTGAAGAAACGTTTACCGCCTTTTCAATCAATCTATGGTCCAAATAAGGTGTTCTGGTCTCTACCGAATAAGTCATGCTGCCACCATCAACTTTAGATAACAAATTATCGGGAAGAGAGAAAGAAACATCATATAGAGCCTGCTTTTCTTGTGGCGAAAACTTTCTTCGCTTTTCCGAAAAATTAAAATTTGAATTAAAAACAGTGTCTGTATACTTAATGCTTTCGTTTAAAAGAGATTTGGAAAAGCTATCTTTAGCCAATAAAGATGGTATTTCATTTGCAGAAAAGTAGTACTGTTCCTGAGAATATATATGTGAATAAAAATATTCTTTGTTAGGAATTTGAAATAAGGAAGCTGCCCTTTTATGCCTGCTATCTGAAAAACTATTTAATATTTTTGAGATTAGAAATCTATTATAATACACAAAGCCATCATCAAATCTTTTTGCCCACTTATAAGCTCCATATCCGTGAAAAAGTTCATCCCCACCCTCACCTGAAAGCGTAACGGTAGCATATTGTTTAACTAATTTTGATAACAGAAGTGTTGGAATACCCGAAGAATCGCCCATGGGTTCGTCATATGCAATTGAGAAAGTATCTAATATACCTATAGCGTCATCTACTTTAACAATAAACTCATTATGATTGGTGTTTAAATAATCAGCAATTTTTCGTGAATAGATAGCTTCATTATATTTTTCATTCTCAAATCCTAAGGAAAAAGTATTTATCCTAGTTCCTGATAATTTTGCAGCATTGGCGGCTATTAAACTTGAATCGATTCCGCCACTCAAAAACACACCAAAAGGTACATCGCTTTTTAATTGATACTGAACCGAACTGGTGAGTAATTCAGAAATAAGAACCATAGCCTTTTTTTCATCTTCTATCACTTTATCAGATAATGCATTATTTAATGCCCAATATTTACTCTTGCAGATTCCATTCTTATTAATTTTTAAAAAACATCCGGGCTCTAATTTATATACATTTTGAAAAATTGAATGTGGAGAAGGTATATAGCCTAAATTTAAATATTGCGGTATAGCACCATAGTTTAGCTTTAAGTTTAATTTTGTTAATGCTTTTATTGCCTTTAGCTCTGATGCAAAAACAAAATCAGCACCATCCCAATAATAATAAAGAGGTTTAATTCCAACTCTATCTCTGTATATATAAAGTTCTTCTAATTTTTTATCATAAATAGCAAAAGCAAACATTCCATTTAATTGCTCTATAAAAGGCGTTCCGTAAAGGGCAAAAGTTTCTAATATAACCTCGGTATCTGTAGATGAATTAAAATTGAAACCCGCGCTGGATTCTTTAGATTTTAACTGAGAGGCGATTTCATTATAATTATATATTTCTCCATTATAAATAATAACAAATCTATCGTTAGCCGAATGCATAGGTTGCTTACCCCGTTCAGATAAATCGATAATCTTTAATCGGTTATGAGCAAAACCCAAATAATTGTGAAAAAAAAAGTTTTTAGAATCAGGACCCCGATGATTGAGTGCATCCGCCATTGTATGCGCATCCTTTTCGTCAAAAGATTTTTTTACCGAAAAATAACCACTTATACCACACATACAACCTCTATATTATACAAGTTACGCTACTATGATACTATAAAAATACTACATTTACTTTTAAATACAATGTTTAAACAAATTTTATTTATATCTATCGATGGAATGTGCGATCAGCTCGGTCAGTCACAAGTGTTGCCATATTTAATTGGACTTTCAAAGGAGGGTTTTGAAATTACTATTATTAGTTGCGAGAAGCCGGTTAATTTTAATAAGAATGAAAATATAATAAAAAATCTTACTTCTTTAAATAATATAAATTGGAAATATTGTTTTTATCAGACTAAAATTCCACTTGTATCTCAATTACAAAATTTTCTTACTCTTAAAAAGATAACCCAACAAGAGATAGGCAATTCTAATACTGTTTTGCATTGTAGGAGTTATTTACCCTCGCTTATTGGCATGCAGTTAAAAAAGAAACTAAACATTAAATATATATTTGATATGCGTGGCTTTTGGGCTGATGAGCGTATAGATGGTAATATATGGAGCTTAAAAAATCCATTACATAAACTTTTGTACACCTATTTTAAACGTAAAGAAATTGAATTGATTGAAAACGCCGATTACATTGTTACCCTTACCAATACAGCAAAAAAAGAAATTGAGCGATGGGAATTGAAAAATTTACCCAGTATAGAAATTATACCCTGTTGCACAGATGCAAATCACTTTATAATAAGTAGTGACGAAGAGAAAATAGTCACTAAAACTAAACTAAGCATTCCTGAAAATTCATTTGTAGTTGGGTACTTAGGTGCTTTAGGAACTTGGTATATGTTAAATGAAATGCTCGATTTTTTTGCAGAGCTACAAAAAAAGAAGCCTAATAGTATTTTATTTTTTATTACAAACGATAATGAAAAAGAAATATTAAGGGCAGTTGAAACAAAAAAAATAGATGCAAGTTCTATCATTATAAAATCAGCAAAAAGAAGTGAAGTACCTGTTTATATTTCATGTTTAGATATTGGCTTATTTTTTATCAAACCTTTATATTCTAAAAAAGGGTCGTCACCTACAAAGCTTGCAGAGCTACTGGCATGTGGCATCCCTATTATTACAAACACCGGAGTTGGTGATGTAGATGAGTTAATATCAAACACCAATTGTGGTGTTTTAATTGATTCTTTTACTACTGAAGCATATCAATCAGCTATAAATAAAATAGGCAACCTCAATCTATCTAAACATTATTACAGAGATGTAGCCTTGGCCAATTTTTCTTTGCAAAAAGGAATTGATTCGTACAAAAAGATATATGATGCAGTATTTTCATAATGCTTGTAAAAAAGCATTCATAAATATATAATTTCCTTTTTTACTTTTGTAGAATGCAAACATCGAGATATAAAAAACTACCCGAAAGGAAACACTTTTTAACTAAACTGGCTAAAAATTTTTTATTGGCTATGACTTTACTAATTATTTCTTTACTAATCGGCATGTGGGGGTATCATTATTACATGAATTTAGGTTTTGCCGACTCGCTTATTAATGCTTCGATGATATTAAGTGGTATGGGGCCTGTAGACCATGCAGATACAAATGGAGCTAAAATTTTTGCATCACTTTATGCTATATATAGCGGAGTAGCTTTTATAAGCAGTATGGCTTTTTTATTTATCCCTGTTGTACATCGTTTTTTACACAAAATGCACTTAGAAATAGAAAACAATTAAGGTTTATTATATATTCTTAATTGCAAAGATTGTATTACTTCGTATGTAGTTGCGTTATATATATATGCTACTACATAACATTGCTTTGTATTACAGGAGATTGGAGCATTACTGGAAGTAGCCGCACCGTAAGTAGATTTTATGGTGTAATTATACGTTTTTGTAATTGTTTTATTTAAAGCTGCTCCGTTAGACACAAGGGTGTCACCCCAATCGCTATTAATGGCATCACGTAAAGCAAAACGATGTTGATAGTTTACTATTTCACCGACTCCATATTTTAATTGTGGTGCTTTAATACTATCTTGTGTTAGCAAAACAACTAAATTATACTTGCCAGAATTAAGGGTTGCTAAAAACTTAGAGGTGACTGTAACACTTAGAGCTCTACTTACGGTATCAAAAGTAGTGTTAAGATTAAGCTTAATAAAGGAAGTATCATTTTGAATACTGCTATATACCAATGCATCCCAGTTTCCATAGGTTTGTACTTGAGTTTGTGTTGGATAACCTTTTCTGTTAACCATTCCGTTTGGGTTAGAGCTTATTCCGAAAAACGTATTATAATCTTCTCCGGTTGGGCAAGTAAAATCAATATTATAATAAGATGGTGCAAGCGGAGGGTCTGCAAAACTACCTGCATTAACTGCCATTGGCACTATACGATTTCCATATTTTTTTATAAGCGTATCTAGTTCATCGGCAGCATAAGGACAATTGCCACAAGTAATACCGGTATAATCTTCTACCAAAACATTTTTTAAACTGGTACTATCCGATGCTTTTACTGCAGTTGTATTATTTATTACCCCAACAGGTCCACTATTTGGATTTTTATACGGAGAGCTAACATAATCGCAGGCTGAAAAATAAATAACCAGAACAGCAAACAACAATATTTTAGTTGATTTAATCATCATATTAAAATTATACAATTTTTTTCAATTAAAAACTGGTTGATATAGTCATTGATAATCCATCTGATGCAGGAACGGTACGACAGACACCACCTACACAAAATATACCTGCCCTTTGTTTACCATAAGAAAGTGTTATGCGCATAGCATCGCGTATAAAACCAACTGTTGCCAAATAATAATGGTAACGCTTTGAAGGGTCTGAGTTTCCGTAATTATATTGATCTAAAATGGCTGCAAAAAAGTTAGAACTTGGTGTCCACTCTACCATACCAACAACCCACGAACCCTTATCTTGCTTAGTTTGCATAGTTTGTCCTTCAAAACGAATAGAAGAGGTTGGTTTATACTTATAAGTTATATCAGCCACAAGAATATTTGTTTTGATATTCGGATATTCTGACACAGAATTGTTAAACTGAACAATGTTTTTGTTGTAAAATTGATTGGAGTACAAAAAAGTGCCCTTAACTTTTTTCGTAAATTTTTTATTGATTTCTATATTAAAATCATGGAAATACTTTTGTCCTGGGTTAAACGATCTTACTACGTAATGATACTGCCTGGTATCGTTTTGTGGTGCTATGTTAACACTATCTATGCCATAAGCCATAGATGCATTACCTGCTATTTCCATGCCATAAGCACCTCCAAGGGGCGTACCTTTTTTAAATTTATACTGTATCTCCCCTTGCGCTGCCATTTCACCATTGGGTTGGGTTGCATATGGATAATAAGCTGCCATTAGATACGTATGGTATTTTGTGAGTGCAGGCATATAGTTAATCATAGCCGCATTAAGTGTTTGGTCTCTATCGCTCCTAAAGCTCATATTATCTACATATTTACCTGCCAGCATAATAGAGAAACCTGATTTTGCATACGAAGTAGTAAGATAAGCACCTTGCCCGTTTTTAAAACTATATTTATTTATATAGGATGGGTCGTTAATTTTATAGGCATACTCACCATAAATACTAAAACCGCCCCGGTTAACAGTTATTCTGCCACCACCACACCCAACATTTTCAGGCTCGTTTAAGGTTGGGCTTAGATTAGCTTGATATTTGCTAACAAAGCTCCCACCAATAGTTACTTTTGTTTTTTTGTTGGCTAACGCAGAATCAATTAGTTCGTTTAGGTTTATGTCAATGTCACCGGCACGTACTATACCGGGGCTTACAGTAAAAAATGTACGCTGATGCCCAATTAAGCCTTTTACGGTTACACCTCTAAGGGGAGTATAAATTGCTCTAAAACCATCAATGGTGTTATCGTATAACAATCCTCGTTCTTCATATACACGTAAAATCATTCCACTACCAAATTGGTCATAAAAGTTTCCGGCAGTAACATCTAATTTGCCCTTTTTATATCTGACATAACGATAGGGAACTCCGGAACCTTGATAACGAGGATCAAAACCTTGCATAACAGGGTTATAGCTTTCATAACGCAAACCAGCCGAGAAATTTCCACGGATATAATTTAAATTACCAAACCCGTTCGACAACACTTTTTGAGGAACAATAGGAGCGCCAATTGATGTATCCTTACTATAATATTGGGCATCTATTTGAAAGTTACCATGTATAGACTCTACAATATCTTTAACCTGTGAGAACATAGAAGTGCTATAAAATAGTACCCCTACGTAGTATAAAAATTTTTTCACTACAAAGGTTTATTTTTAATGTTCTAATTTTTCGCCTTTAATAAGGTGCTTAATGTTTTCGTAAAGATATATCTCATCGCCTTCGGCATATGAATTATGCGACCAAACAATTTCTCCGTTTCCATCAACAATAAAAACGTGTGGCACCACGTTTACATTCATGGCACGTTTAAAATCTTGATTATCATCTAAATAAACTTCATAAGGCCACTCTTTTGTTTTTACATCGGTTACCACTTTGGCGCTTGTACGAGCATCATCAATAGATACAGCAATAATTTTTACACCTGTTTCTTTTTGCCAATCAGCATAATCATCTAAAATGTTATCTAACTCTTTTTTACAAGGCTTACACCATGTAGCCCAAAAACTAATAATGATAGGTTTACCATTATTAGTAAATGTAGAAGTACTTACTTTAGACCCATCCAGATTTTTAATTACCACCGTTGGGAGTTTACCCCCTCCATCAAAAGTAAAGCCCATTGAACAGATAACTACAATTGCTATTGCAATAATTATTTTTTTCATAATAAGCTTATTATTTAAAAAAATCCCTCCGTTTTTTCGGAGGGATTTTAATTAATTATTTAATAACGCTAACCTTGGTTTGATATGAACCACTGGTTGAGGAAACCAGCACAGTATATATACCGTTAGCCAATTGATCTACAGGAATGTTTACTAAATTATCTCCTACATTAAAATCATAGTTTTTAGTAAGAACAACTTGCCCCATTATATTATATAAGGAAATATTTGTTTTTTCGGAAGAGCTAAGATTTACATTAACATTAAACTGGTTATTTGCCGGATTAGGATAAACTTTAACATTACTAATATTACCCTGATTTTGTTTAATGCCTACCGTAGTAGAAATGTTTATATTATCAACATACAAATCATTACCATTGTTATTTATAGCTGAGAATTTAATTAACGCCTCGGTTGATGAAGCATAAGCACTTAAACTAATATAGCTGGTTTTCCATTCGGTGCTTGCAGGAGTATATTCGTTAGAATCTCCTGGCGTTAAAGCGGTTGTTAAACCTTGACCACCTTTATAGAAAAGTTGATGCCAAGTAGCTCCGCAATCCGTAGAAATTGAAACAGCTAATGAGTCATCTATCTCGCCATAATTAGAATCATAATAGTAATTATACGCATAATCAAAACGTAATTGAGGACTTGTTACAGAAGTAAGGTCAATTGTTTGCATATACATATCATCTACATCAGGATAAGTTGCGTACGAGTAAAATGGGTATAATGCAGAGTTAGTTGATGTTCCGTATCCGCCATAAGTCCCACTTCTTTTCCATTGACTAGGACCTCCTGCAGCATTAGATAACACCCAATTTGCAGGCGGAAATGTAGTGGTTGTAAATCCTTGTACAATAGGTGCTGGCGTAGCTGTAGGCTCTATAATAACGTTAATGGTTTGAGAATTGTTATTCAAATTTTGATCTGTACCACTATTTGGAGAGTTTACTGATATATATACAGCATGACTGCCGGATGTGGTTACTGTAGGAGTTAAACTAACTGTTGCTGTTTGGTTAGTAGTTAAGTTACCTGTCCAGCTATAGGTTTGAACAGTACCGGCGTCTATTTTATAATTAATAGTACAAGATGTTAAAGTAGTTGCTCCTGCATTTTTAACAATAGCAACAGGGGTTAGTGTTGTAGTACATTGTATTGTTGCATTACCTACAAGTGCAGCTGCATCTAAATTAAGAGGAACAGGTGAACTATATGCGGCCTGATGAATTCGGCGTGCATAGGCTGTATCATAAGGAGCACCTATCCCACTCGAAGAAACACTTACTGTATCACAAAAATAAGGCGCGTCATTTTGAATCCAGCCAGCAAAAGCAATTTGACTCTTATCAAAGATATAACTTGGTATAGCTATTTTAAAAGTAAGATTTTGTATCTGTCCGTTTGTCCATGTATTGTTAAGCACTGTTCCTTGTAACGAAGGAACCATTTTACGCATTACATCGTAAAAAACTTTTTCGCCATTAGACCCAGGTGCTGTTGTATAAGTTATTACAGCTTCCTCTAATGCCATGTAAAACTTTAAAGCATAACCTGCAGTTTGATTATATACTTGGGCAGCCGTTATTTTTGCATTTATAGTAATAGAATCTGCTGTTGGGTTTATTGTGTGTGTTATGCTAAGCGCAAAAGGCGAGTTTACAATAGCGCTATCATTAATCATGGTTTGTGAAAGCTCATAAGGTGCGCCCGGATAAGCATTCCCTAATGCATCAGGCAATTCTATACCGTTAAAGCGCGTATAAGGTGCCTCTGGAATACCATAAGGAGAAAAATAATAATACATTTCCTTATTAATTTCGGCGCTATCTTGTATATACTGAGAATTACTGCCTAAACCGGTAGCATCAGGAATAGGTACCGGATAAGAAACTTTTACAATTTTATTTGGATAATTGCCAGGAGCATGTACTATGGGATAAAGATACTGGTTTGCCGGAGGGCAATTGGGGCAAGTCTCCCCAGTCCATTCTTCATATAAAATGGTTCGTTGTGTTTGAGCTATTGTAGTTGCGCTTAAGCATAATGCGATAGCTAATGATGTTAATGTAGTTTTTTTCATGAGGTTTTTAAATTTGAATAACAGCAAATGTAGTGTTACTGTTAATTTATCCAAATTTATTTACCACTATTTTACATCATTTAGCCTAAATTATTGCTTTTACTTAAAATGTTAATTTCCATTTTTAATTAAATTGTAAACACTATATTTACATGCAGCATTAACACATTCAAATCTAAACTCATGAAAAAAAATCTACTTATCCTATCTATTTTACTTGTAAGTTTTTACAAAAGCAAGTCTCAAAGTATTCAGTTGTTAGATACAACAGGGGGAGCAATGAATCAAGCCCAATCCAGCTATACTTTTTGGGTTGATAACGATTCAGCCTGTAACTATATGTTTGCAGTTAAAAATTTAACTTCGTCTCAGTTAACTATTAAGGTAAAAAAACATGTCATTTCTAATGTCGGAAGTAATTCGATAACATTTTGTATAGGCAGTTTATGTTATGGCGCCACTACAACATTAAGCGGTAGTGTTACTATTCCGGCTAATTCATTTATCCCCCCTGTTCACCCGACCCCCGGTACTTTTGGTTTAAGCACCGAGTTTGCTGCTATGGTAGCAAGTGGAACTGCCCAGGTTATGTACACCATATTTAATGCAAATAATGTAAATGATTCTGTTTCAGTTACGATAAATTATAATTTAACTGCTGCTGGTATTAAATCTATAGCTACTAATTATTTTGTTTCAAATATTAGCCCTAACCCAGCAAATACAAACGTATCAGTTAACTACGATTTGAAAAACACATTGCAACCGGCTTCAATTAAAATATACAATATGCTTGGTACGCTTGTAAAAACAGTTTCTTTAGAAACCTATTCTAACAATACTAAAATAGATATAACTTCTTTAGAAGAGGGTATATATTTCTATTCTGTAATAGTTGGTGAAAAACCTATTAAAACAAGCCGTTTAGTTGTTTCAAGGTAAATTTAGTTTTCTCCTTCTTACAGTTTAACTCAATTTTTTATAAAAAGTTGATATTTTTTGATGTTTCGGCTAATAAGTGGCTTTTTATTGCCAAATATCTGCTATTTTTGAGACCGCACATTTAAATACATTACGTTTTAAACCATATAATATTTTAATAGCATGAATTTTACACTGAACGAAGAGCATTTGATGATACAAAAAGCCGCACGTGATTTTGCGCAAAATGAGCTTAAACCAGGTGTTATTGAGCGTGATGAACACCAAAAATTTCCGGCAGAACAAATTAAAAAAATGGGCGAGCTTGGTTTTTTGGGTATGATGGTTGACCCTAAATATGGCGGAGGTGGAATGGATACTATTTCTTACGTATTGGCTATGGAAGAAATTTCTAAGGTGGATGCTTCGTGTTCAGTGGTTATGAGTGTAAATAACTCGCTTGTTTGCTGGGGTTTAGAGCATTATGGTACCGAAGAACAAAAATTAAAATATTTAGTTCCGTTAGCTAAAGGCGAAAAAATTGGAGCTTTCTGTTTATCAGAACCAGAAGCCGGTAGCGATGCTACTTCACAAAAAACTACCGCAATTGATATGGGAGACCATTATTTATTAAACGGTACAAAAAACTGGATTACAAATGGTAATAGCGCGTCTACTTATTTAGTAATGGCACAAACTAATGTAGAGGCAGGTCATAAAGGCATTAATTGCCTTATTGTAGAAAAAGGAATGGAAGGTTTTGTAGTAGGACCTAAAGAAAATAAAATGGGTATACGCGCCAGCGATACGCACTCACTTATGTTTACCAATGTAAAAGTACCTAAAGCTAATCGCATTGGGGAAGATGGTTTTGGGTTTAAATTCGCCATGAAAACATTATCTGGTGGACGTATAGGCATTGCCTCTCAAGCATTAGGAATAGCAAGCGGAGCTTATGAATTAGCTTTAGCTTACTCAAAGGAGCGTAAAGCTTTTGGTAAAGAAATTTCTAACCACCAAATTATTCAATTTAAACTGGCAGATATGGCAACCCGCATTGATGCTTCTCGTTTACTTTGTTTAAAAGCAGCTTGTCAGAAAGATGCACACGAAGATTATACACAAAGTGGAGCTATGGCAAAAGTATTTTCTTCGGAAACTGCTATGTGGGCTACTACCGAAGCTGTACAAATACATGGTGGCTACGGTTATGTAAAAGAATATCATGTAGAACGCCTTATGCGCGATGCAAAAATTACACAGATATATGAAGGTACATCAGAAGTACAACGTATTGTAATTTCTCGTAGTGTATTAGCTTAAACTATTAAATCCTAAATAAAAAGCCCCTTCATAAATTATGAAGGGGCTTTTTTATGATTAAACAATTCTATTTATTAATAATTATTTTGCTTGTATAAGTTTGAGTACCAACACTAACTTTCATAAAGTAAGCACCATTGGCTATACTTTGTAAATCTATTTGTTTAGCAATAGTACCGTTACTTACTTGTTCTTCCGTACTATAAACAACTTCTCCTAAAATATTGCTAATGTTTATTTGTGCTTTTGCAACAGCAATATTAGTTAAACTAAGTATAAACACACCTGCACTTGGGTTAGGGTAAATTGATACTTGCGCAGCTTCCTGAATAGTAGTCTTAATTCCAGTTGCAGTAGCATTAATTACTGTTACCGATATAATGGAATTAGCATTATTTGACAAACGGAATAAGCTATCATTTTGGCAAACAGTAGTTGAGTCTCCACAAGATGCATAGGCCTTTACACAAATATTATAGTGCCCGGCAACAGTATATGTATGTGTAGGATAAAGCCCTGTTGTAGATGTACCGTCTCCCCAACTCCAAACAGCACTCGTAATTTGCGATGAGTAATTTGTACTAACTTGCCAAATACCAGGTTGTGGGTGTAAAGAATCTTGATGCATGTTAAAAGTAACCGAAGCCACGCAAGGTGCAGGACTTGTGTTGCCAATAATTACAGAATCAGTAACTGAACTGAAGCACGAGTTTAGTGAATCAGTAATATTTAATGAAACCACATATAAACCATTATGAGCATAAGTATGCGATGGATTTAGTAGATTAGAAGTACCGCCATCGCCAAAAGACCAAGTGTAAACAGTAGTACCCGAAGTTCCCCACGATTGGTTAATAAAGTTAACTAACCCTGTTGGTCGTAAACTATCACTAAAAGAGGCACCGCATACCGGAGCGTTTGTTGCATTAGTAATTTTAATAGTATCACTATGAGAGCCAGAACACAGAGATAAAGTATCGCCCATATGCAAACTTACATAGTACGTTCCATTATATTGAAACGCATGTGAAGGTGATAATTGAGTAGAAGAACCATCGCCAAAATTCCAATTAATAGAAATATTACTTGTATCACCTCCAGTGGTGGTGTTTGTAAAAAACACCTGGCCATTGGCTCCTAATGTATAAGTATAATTTACATGTAGGTTACACGTATTACCATTAGTTACCGTAACTGTTTGAGCTATTGCATTATTGCAGAAGCCATTAGAATCGGAAACATATAAATTAACAGTATATGAGCCATTGTAACTATAAGTATGCGAAGGTGATACTATGTTAGAAGACGTACCATCACCAAAACCCCACGAGTAAATAGCATTTGAAGGTGTATTAGATGAAGTATTTGTAAAATTTAATTGCCCACCACTTCCAATGCTATATGAAAAACTGGCAGCTATGTTACAAGTTAATCCATTAGTTATATTAATGATTTGCGATATAGAATCGAAGCAAGTTCCTGAAGTGTCCCACATTGCTAAATTAACATTATACGTGCCATTATATAAGAATGTGTGTGTAGGTGATACGGCAAATGAACTTGCACCATCGCTGAAATGCCAATTATATCTCGTACTTCCCACTACTCCTGTAGATGTATTAGTAAAATTTACCGAACCCGAACTACCCACTGTGTAAGTATAGCTTGCATGACACTGCGCAATAGTAATTTGGTTTAAACCTAAGCATAGAACTACTATACTAAGTACATTTTTAAAGCTGATTTTTTTTGTAGTTTTTTTCATATTGTTAAATATAAGATTAATCTTTTACCTTCTTATTATACTATTACGTATTAATTTTAGTAAAGGTTGGGTTTATTATAAAATTACTTATAGGCCACAGCAATAATTGCATCTGCATTGGTAATTTGTATAGGCGGTTGTGTGCTATTATATACCCAACAATTAAACTTTACATGCAGTTTTTTAGTATGCTGATTATTTGTATTGTTTTGATAATTATCTACCGATATAATTTGGAAGCCACTACTTGAGGGTTGAGCGGCATTTTTTGAAGTATAAACATTGCCAACAGCATCTGTCCATATAATAATAACATTTCCAGTTTCAACTCCATAATTTGGTGTTACATTGGGAATAGCCTGAATATTTGCTACACTAAAATTTGTAAGACAAGATTGTGTTGCATTAGCGGTGGTAACATTATATTTAGCTATAGCTATATTGCCATTAGCATCTTTAACATGTAAGGAAACTTGATACGTACCCGGTTGTATATAAGTATGGGTTATAGTATCTGATGATGTAGTTATATTGTTTACGATACTATCTCCAAAATTCCATGAATATAAAAACGGAGGAGTGCCGGTTGCTACACTTCTAAAAGTAATTCCATTAGTGCCAAAAGGCGTTGAGGATATTGTTGTATGATTAACATATGCTGTAGACGACGCCAGATTTACTGTATCGCAAACGCTATTTGAACATGAACCAGAACCTGTAATATTTAAACATACATTATAATAACCCATTTGCGAATATGTATGCGTTGGAGTGGGTAATGTAGAGGTGCCTCCGTCTCCAAAATTCCAATTATAGGTTTGTGCCGTACCATTTGTATAAGATGAGTTAAATTGTACTTGATATGATGTAGATGTTGGAGAAATTGTTACTGTGCCAGGGATAGAATAAGGGTAACTTCCTGACGCTAATGAAAATGAATCGTTTATCTGAATTTGAATGCTATTAAAATCAGACGTTGTTTGCTTTAAATCTCCAATAAAACTATAAACAGTTGTACTATCTTGTATATAAGACGAGTACATGTAATAATTATTTATTCCGGCATTTAAAGAGGTTGATACACCGCCCACCGTTCCATTAAAATAAAACTCAGGTGCACTTACACTCGAAACTGCATGCTCTTTTTTACAACTAAAAGAAAGAAAAACTATTATCAAAAAAGAAAGAAAAAATTTAATCGTTTTCATGTTATTTATGTGATATGTTATACGATAAAGTAAGTTTTAATCCACTATTATGTTCTGATTTATTAAGCCCAAATACCGAGTTATTCTTTATATCCATCAAGCCATAATATACTTCAGCACTTAGACTTAAGCATTTAACAATTCTTCGTCGATAAGCCAACGCCGGTTGTATATCCCAAGTAGAAAAACCATCCATATATCCGGTTTTGGTAGATACACTTGTCGTAGATGCTCCAAAAGTACTTTGCGTATAAGTATCAATTTTACTACTTGTATTTAAAAGGTACAAGGTGTTTAAACCAATAGATAAGCTGTTTTTTTCGTTAAAATGATATTGTAGTTTTATAGGAATGGCCAAATAATAAAGTATAGTAGGTGTTATTACAGTTTTTATTTGATTATATCCAAAGTCATAATGCATATTAGTACTGCTATAATTACTATAATTTAAATGAGCTAAACTGTTGTATTGTGCTCCTGCCGATATACTCCATTTTTTAGTGAATTGATGCATAACACTTATACCAAAAATTGCATTAAAACCTGCGGCTTCTTTTGTTATGTTATTCGTCCATCCAAAAGCATAATTTGCCCCGACATCAATACTGAATACAGTGCTTTTTTTAAAGGTTTCAATATTATCTTTTACAACAGATTTAGCAGAATCAATCTTAGCTTTAACAATGCTATCTTTTGTAGTTGCCGTAGTATCTTTTTTAAAATTGTTAACTATAGAAGTAGAATCTTTTTTTGAATCTGAGGTTTTAGTAACAACTATGGGATTTTCATTTTTCGCCATAGTAGTATTTTTCGTTTCTTTTCCTATGTCAGATCTATCCGATTCTCTGCTATTGCTTGCTCCTGCCTCTTTAACTTGTTTTGTTGATTCACCTAAATTAAGTTCTTCACTTCTACTCTTTTGAGCATTAGCACTTTGGTCTTTTCCAGCTTTTTTGGAAATTTCATCTTCATATTTAGTTTTCTGTATAGGATTAGAGTTTAAATCGGTTACTTTCTCTTTACTCAAGTCTACTTCTTTGTTTACATTTTCATCAGGTCCATTATTTGAGTTTGATAAAGAAGCAGTTTGTTCACTATTTTTCAACGTTTCGCTTGTTTTTATACCCTCATTATTTTTCTCGGTTTTATCCTCAATCTTAGGTTTGGTTTCATTTCCAATTTCCATATCATTTTTCTTGCTGCTTACCTCTTTTTTCTTGCTATCATTCTTATCAATAACAAACGGAATCATTATACAAACACCTAAAATCATTCCTATAAAAAATATAAAGCCAATACGTCTTCTTTTACGTTTTTTTTCAGCTTGTATAATAAGTTCTTCTGCCTTATCCCAATTAGCCTCATTAAATTCAAACTCGCTTTCGCTTAGTTTAGATTTAAATAAATCATCAAAATTTTCTTGCTCTGTACTCATGATGCAATTTTTTTTGGTGAAACTATTTTCGTAACCATCTCTTTTAATTGTTGTCTCGAAAAACTTAAATGCCACTTAGATGTTCCTTCGCTCATATTTAGCATTTCAGCAATTTCTTTATGTGCAAATCCATCAATAGCATATAAATTAAAAACTTTCTGACTCATTGGTGGGAGTTGCTTTATCATCGTATAGATTTGATCAGTATTCATTTTAGTAAGTGCGCTATTTACGTCAGCAAAATCACTTGTTTCAATGTAATTTTCTATATATTTTATTTGTTCATTATGTATTTTCTGTTTTCTATAAGCATCAATTAATGTATTCACCATTACTTTTCGCATCCACACTTTGAATGGTATTTCAGTTTTATACTTAGTTAAATTATTTAATATTTTCAAAAAACCAGTATTTAAAGCCTCTTCAGCCTCTTCTTTATTATTGGTATATCGTACACAAATACTCATCAAATAGCTATACGTAAGCTTATAAAGCTCATATTCAGCCCGACGTTCCCTATTAATGCATGCAGTTATTAAATCGAGGTCTATATTCATTAAAATATGTAAAACACAGGTTTCATATACTTAACCTTTACGAAGTTCGAATAGAAAAGGTTGGGTATTAAAATAAACTGGTTATCAATGATTTAATATATTTTATTGCCCTTAACTACAGAAAAATAGCTAATATCGCTTAAATACTTAATAAGCAACCCAAAATGTTAAATAAAAAGTAAGAGTTAGGGGAACCTGTAAAGACAATTTCAACTTATTGCCTTAAAATATACTCAGAACTATAAATTTAATAGTTCGGTAAAAATACGCTCAGTAGCTTTACCATCCCATAATTTTGGGATTTTACCTTTTTTATATGTACCATTTTCTATTTCAGAAATTAATTTACTAATCTCGTCAATATCAAATTTAACTAATGTGTTTGTACCTTCTATACAAGTTATAGGTCGTTCAGTATTATTTCTAAGTGTTAGGCAAGGAACTTGTAAAAAAGTAGATTCTTCCTGTATACCACCACTATCTGTAATAATAAACTTACTATATTTTATTAATTTTTGAAAAGCAAAATAATCAAGGGGCTCTGTTGTAATCAAGTTGTTGTTTTGAATTAATTTTTCATACAATCCAAATTTTTTAAGGTTACTTACTGTGCGCGGATGTATAGGAAAAACTATTTTGTATTTTTTTGCAATGTTTTCGAAAAGTTCAATTAGTTTTTTTAATCCTGCTTCAAAATCAACTGTAGCAGGACGATGTAATGTAGCTAAAACATATTGTTTCGGTACAAGTCCACTTTTCTCTAAAATACTTGCTCTTTCTATTTTATCAGTAAACCCAATTAAAGTATCTATCATAGTGTTACCCACAAATTTAATTTTACTGCCTTGTACGCCCTCTTTTTTTAGATTTTCCATCCCGCTTGGTTCTGTAACAAAAAACAAATCACACAACTTATCGGTGAGAATTCTATTTATTTCTTCCGGCATAGTTTCATCAAAGCTACGCAAACCACTTTCTATGTGAGCCAATTTTATATTTAATTTGTTAGCTGTTAAAGCTCCTGCCAAGGTAGAATTTACATCTCCCACTACTAAAATTAAATCGGGTTTAAATTTTGTTGTAATGAGTTCTTCCAATTTTATCATTATATCTGCAATTTGAAAATTGGGAGACCCCGAACCTACATTTAAAAAATAATCGGGAGTTAAATTAAACTGCTGAAAAAACACATCAGCCATAGTTGCATCGTAATGCTGCCCCGTGTGTACAACTTTTAAATTAATATTATTGTAATTGGCTGCTACCTCCTTAAAGCGTGTAACTTTAATGAAATTAGGACGTGTACCTATAATCAAAAGTAAATTCATATTAGTCATTATTGGGTATCATTTCTTTAAAATCAGTACTCAATTTATGTTTAGATAAAACTTTTTTCAAAAAAACTTCTAAACAAGTTAAGTTATGTGGATTTAACATTTTTGGATGAGATATGAAATGTAAAAAATCCATTTTTTCAAATTTTCTAATATAATCTGTAATATTTATAACAGTAAGTAACTCTATAG
>Ga0207040_1161_pt1 | contig 19399 bp, 16 predicted proteins | sample Alteio_BWMinCont_72_FD_153279 | JGI IMG/M metagenome (GOLD analysis project Ga0207040, IMG submission 153279) | Enriched cells from forest soil in Barre Woods Harvard Forest LTER site, Petersham, Massachusetts, United States -... | ecosystem: Environmental > Terrestrial > Soil > Temperate forest >... | reverse complement strand
GGGTACAAGGCCCAATGCCAGGGTGGATAAAGCTTGAGGGTTGGACAAACCAGCGGTATTCGGACCACTTTGCATGACCCAGGAGATGGAAACAATGCTCGAACTTCCCGGGATCACCGTTCCGCTAAGGAGTAAAGAATCCGCAGGAAAACTCAACGATTGATTAATTCCCGCCGAAACGATCGGCGGATTGGGCGGGAGGACAATAACCTGAGTATTTGCCTGGTTGCCTAAACCCAAGCTATCCGTCGCCGATAGCTGGAAAATATAAGTCCCGGGTACTAGATTCGACACTTCGGTGGATTGGCTTCCCGGGAAAAGGATGAGGGCTCCGGGGGGACCGTTTGTCTGGGTCCAGCCTATGCTGGCGATTTTGCTACTTCCTGCTGTGACCGTCCCGTTCAACTGAACTACATTTTGGGGATAATTGATGGACTGATTTAAACCTGCATTTACGCCTGGTGGGATGGGTGCCGGTTGGACAGTTATCGAAACCGTTGAGGAAGACGTGAAACCGGCGCTGTCCAACGCGGTAAGTTTAAATACATAAATACCTTGGATCAAATTGGTGACCAGGCTGCTCAATTGACTGGCAGAAGCAATGTTTGCTGGTCCCGGCCCGCTGGACTGTGTCCATATGGTCGAAAGGATCCTGCTGCTTCCGGGAATAGCAGACCCGACCAAGCCGACACTGTTTACCGGCAAAGTAATCGAAAGATTGTTGCCTGCATTGACAGCCGGAGGCACAGGTGCAGGCAGGACCGTTACCTGAATGGTCGCTGAGGCCGCTAGTCCCAGACTGTCGGTTGCAGTCAGTTTGAACAGGTAAACTCCCTGCTGCAAACTGGTTACCGGAGTGCTTAGCTGAGACGCGCTGCTTAGAATCGCCGTGCCAGGTCCACTTAGTTCGCTCCATAAGTTGGAAACAATGCGGCTACTGCCGGGAATGGCCGTGCCAGTCAGGATCACGGAATTGACGGGCAAGTTGATGGTTTGGTTTGTTCCGGCAGTAACGTTGGGACCGACGTTGGTAATGTTTACCGTAACCGAAAATCCGTTGAGGTAGTTGTAAGTGGAGTTACGGGTTATGGTTACGAGAATTTGCCCTCCAGATGGGGAAATGGATGAAAAGGAAGCCGGACTCGAAGTATTGTTGTCTGTGAGCACGGTAATGGCCTGGCTGCCGACCGTGAACGTTGTTTTTTGACCGTCGGTACGCATGCGGCTGGCATAGAATGAGAGGTTGTATTTGTTGGAATTGTTTAAGCCCCCGATGGCTATTGTCCTGGTAGAGGTAGAATAGCTGGTAAAGCGAAGTACGGAATCCGGGCACATGCTCGCACCGTGGGCATATCCGATTCCATTGTCGGCCAGAGCGTCCTGATAGCTTAAGAGCGCGGTAATCGAACTGCTGGTTCCGTCAGAATATTTCAAAGCTCCCGAAGACTTATTGGTAATTGCACCGTTTCCCAGGTTCCAATTGTTCCACAGCGGGTTCGTGTATGGCGCCGTGCCTGCATAGATCCGGACGTTGACCGAATTGCCGTTGGGTGAATAGACCGTAACGGTAGAGCTGTCGAAACTGCTATTGCCCAAGCTGTCTTTTACAGTTAGGCGAAACACATAGGTGCCGGCCAGCAAGCCGCTGACTAGGGTGATAAGGGTATTGGGCGCAGAAAGACTAGCCCCAGCAGGACCACTGCGCTGGGTCCATTGAGTTGATATGATCGGACCTCCGGTGCCCTTGCCGTCTGTCCCGTTTAGGGTGACGGCATTGGTGGGAAGGAGGATGGTTTGGTTGCCTCCGGCGCTTGCGCTGGGGGGCACGGGCACTTGAACGATGATCTGAACGGCCGAAGAAGCCGTGAGGCCCAAACTGTCCGTAGCCGACAGTTGAAGAACATAGGTTCCCTGAATCAGATTGCTCAGGGCAGTGGACAAAGAAGAGGGGCTGGCAATGACTGCATTATTCGGTCCACTGAGTTCGCTCCAACTGGTGGAAATGATCGAACTGCTTCCCGCCTGTGCGGTTCCGCTTAACGTGATTTGACTGGCAGGAAGCGTTATGGCTTGGTTCATTCCGGCGTTGACTACCGGTGGAGAAGTGTTGGTTCCCCGCTGCCAGAGCATGAGCCATTGATAAATATTTTTTCCAAAACCAGGAACGGCATAACCCGTGTCCCAATATTGATCAAAACAACAGTGTGCATTGCCCGGAATGATATCAGCAATTGGGAATAAGCTGCTGTTATATTTCTGAATTGTATCCTGGACACGTTGCAACCCCGGGATATACGTTGGATCGCTTCCACCGACAAATCCCAGAAAATGAATCCCTCTACGCTCGGCCAGGTAAAGTTTGGGAAAGTTGATGTCTTGCGTTGCGGGTGACATGGGGACCGCGGCAGCGACCAGGCGCGAGTAGATACTGTCCGAGGTGCTCAGGCAGGTATTGCCGATGGTAGGTTTGCCTCCAGCCGAATAACCGGTAACATAGACCCGGGTACTGTCTATCTTGACTAATCCGCCTACGCCCACCAGCAATCGCTTGGTAATGTCATTGAAATTGGGATTGAACCAGGTCGTGTCGGGGGTATAAGTACTTGCCTGTGGAGAAACCACCACGAATTTGACGAGTTGCCCTCCAAAAATGGTCTGGGCCTTTTCGCCTTTGTTCAAATCGACCAAAATTCCATTTTGGAGCAAAGCGCTGAGTCCCTGCGGCCCTGAAACTCCCGAATAGTTGATCGCTGCCTCTTCGCCATGATACGCAATGATCAAAGGGTATTTCCTGCTGCTGTTCGGATCCCAATCGTCAGGAGCCCAAACGATGCAAGGGGTGGTCGAGTTGGATCCCCTGATGTATTTAATGGTTACTTGATTCATTCCCGGCACCAGAGTAACCGTTTGCGAGGAGGCAGTCGCGCACACCAAGGTAAACGCGGACAAAGCCAAACTGAATTTCACTTGCCGAATTTTAGGGGCTTCCAGCCTGAGAAGGGAATTGGCACTATTTGGTTCGAAGAATAGTGCTCGGATCAAATTGCATACGGAAGGCGATCGTTTTTGGAGCTAAGAGGGAAACCTAAGGTAATTCAAATTCCCCAAAGGTTATTACCAATTTGTTGACATGTCCATGACCGTGAATATCTCCTTGAAATGTCTTTCCAACAGACATCCGCTGCCAGACGGCTTCAATGATGTTCTCCCGGAGTTGGTAACTTGCCATGGGGATTTAATTCATGAAAGCAGTTGTCATCAGTGAACCCGGCGGCTATGAAGTGCTCAATTACCGGGAAATGCCGGATCCGCAGCCGAGGCCGGGGCAGGTGCTCATTACCGTGAAGGCCGCCGGTGTAAATCGCAGCGATATTTATTCAAGGACCGGCGCCTATGGCGATTTCCTGGGGCCTGAAATTCCCGGATTGGAAGTGGCGGGGATTGTTAGGGAATGCGGGCCGGAAGCCCATCGTTGGAAAAAAGGGGATCGGGTGGTTGCTTTGCTGGCCGGCGGGGGATACGCTCAACAGGCCTGCGTAGATGAGCGGATTTGCCTGCCGATGCCTGAATCGCTTTCCTTTGAAGAGGGAGCCGCTTTGCCCGAAGCTATTTTTACGGTGTGGTTTAACGTATTTAAGCAGGCGCGCTTGAGGTCCGGGGAAATTTTTTTGGTACATGGTGGCAGCAGCGGAATCGGCGTTATAGCCATTCAAATGAGCGTTGCGTTAGGGTCGGCGGCCTTCGCCACCGCAGGCACGGAAGAAAAGTGCCGGTTTTGCCGGAGCCTTGGGGCCATCAAGGCGGTCAATTATAAGAAAGAAGATTTTGAAACGGCCCTAAAGGACGAGCATATCGACGTGATCCTGGATATGGTGGGAGGAGACTATACCCAGAAGAACTTGAGGATCCTTGATCCGGGAGGAAGGCTATGCCTGATCAATGCGATGCAGGGAATGCGATCCCAGATCCTTATTTCTGAGATCATGCGAAAGAATCTGATTATTACGGGAAGCATGCTAAAGCCCCAGTCAACGGATGTCAAGGCAAGCCTATGTGAGCAAATAAGGAATTCCATTTGGCCGCTGGTTAATTCCGGAAAGATTCGTCCGATCGTTCATCGGGTTTTTTCATTGGCCGAAGCCGCGGAAGCACAACGTTTGATGGAAAGCGGCGACCACATGGGCAAAATAATTCTTCAGCCTTAGTTGCTTTTTGTCTTGCGAAGATTCCGGATCATTTTGGTTTTCTCCCTGAATTCACCCACCTCGATAGCATTAGCGGCCATATGATTATGCATCCCGGAAGAATGATTAGCCGAAATCCCCAACTGCCACCATGAGCAGAATCATCAAGAGAATCAGTTCCCCAAATCATAAAAATTAGGGCAAAAATAAGTCCCAAGGCCAGGTAACAGCCAGCGATAACACCCAGGAATTCCAGTATTCTGTCCATATGATCCAGGTTGTGGCTAACAAATTGCAGCCTCAAAGCCGAGTTATCCCAGGTTGAGTTCCATTAGTAGGAAGTTAAGCCGGCAATCGCCAATATAGGCCAAATCAAATTTAAAGCGATATTCGGCGGACAAAAAACAGATTAGTTGGATCGGCGAGCGCCAAACAACAATCAGCTTTGCTGAGGGAAGCCTGATATTCATCCTTTTGAGGCGATTGCCACTCGGAAAGTGTTTCGATAAACTATGTGGCCATTTTCTTTTCGATACGGTTGTATGGCTTCCGCAACGCTGTCAAAAACTTGGTCAAAGCCGCTTGACTCAATAGCCATAACGGCTGGCCCAACAGAGAGCAAACCGCGTAGGGCTGTCTCAGAATCCGGGTAATCCCAGATTGAAGGAATATCCTTTTGAACCAGTATCTGCAAACCGGATTGTTCCAGCAACTTTTCCAAGAGCCTGTTTTCGGAAAGACCAAAAGGACCTGCCGTGCCAGGTGGCTGCGGCGGTAAAAAATTTCCCACTGCCTTCAGAAAGCTGGCGGCTTCACAGTCCTCGCGATTTCCCCAAACCATGGCAATGAGATTCCCTCCTTTAGTTAAGACTCGTACCGCTTCCCCTAGGGTATGGTGGATATCTTCAGCATATTGAAACGAGTTGAAACCCGCAACGAGATCAAAGGAGTTATCCTCAAAAGGCAGTTCTTCCATTTCCCCCAGGAGAAATTGTACTGATTTTGTACGCAAATGAGCTTGCTCTATCAGGGCCTCGCTGGCATCCAGCGCGGTCACTTTAGCACCGCGTTCGGCGGCCAATGAGCTGAATAGTCCAGTCCCACAACCAATGTCTAATAATTTGGCTCCGGGAACCAGGCGGATATGAGCCAAGGCATATTCATATCCTGCAATACCGGTAGGCTCCTGAATGGTCGCCCAATCCAGTGCCCTCCTTCCCCATAGTCGACCTTGTGCATTTTGTGATCTCATATGCCAGCCTATTTAGAAATAGCCGGTGTTCGTCTTCTGAGAGAGAATGACTGACTGTTATAGCCAGATCGGAAGTTCCGGAGGATTGATTGAATCACAATCGTCCATTATTAGGCTTGCCAACTATGGGCGATCGCGCATTCTTGGAAAGAATCAGCGAAGTATTGGTCTCTCCAAATTCTTCCAGGTGTTCAATGATTTTGGCCAGTTCCTGGCTTGTTTTCACGGCGATTTTCAGGATGACTGCATAATTCCCGGTGATCGTATGCCATTCCATTATCCCGGGCAGGTGCTCAACCAATTGAATGAGCTCGGGATGTTTGAGCTGGTGGTTTTTAAAAAGGACAAATGCCCTTATTGTAAGATCAAATTTATCCAAGTCCAGCAAAGTCTGATATCCCGTTATCAGTCCTGATTCTTCCATTTTCCTGATTCGTTGAGCAACCGCCGGCGCCGACAACCCAACGGATCTGCCTATTTCGGCAATGCTAAGGCGGGCATTTTTCTGCAAGGATTCGAGAATGCCCCAGTTTAAGTCATCTTGTTCCAAGTGGTTTTTGCCTTTTTCCATGTATTTATTTTGAATCCAAAGTCATGAGCATCTAAAACAATGGAATCGAAAGCTTGAGTTTCCTGTTCTTTGATGAAATTTATCGCAAGGAAATCAATTTTAGACATGAATGAAAAAATTAGTTGGGGTGCCTTGCTATTGGTTCATTCCTGCTTGTGCGGTCTTCAGTTAAGTGCCCAATCGGGGGGAAGTTCAATGCAGGAAGGGGCGATGATCTCGTCTGATTCGATCAACAGGGTTTTTGAATTCAGATTCTATAACCTCAGGCCGGGTAGCAGGCCCTTATTTCATCAGCTCTTTCTGGACAGTTGCCTCCCGCTATTGAATAAATACCATATCGATGTGGTAACTTTTGGTGGCGCACTCCAGGATGAAAATACTTATTTTCTTATTCGATCTTATAAAGATTTACAGGGCATGCAGATTGCGGAGGACGCCTTGTACGGTAGTCAAGACTGGAAAAAGAGCCTTCGGGAAAGAGTACTCTCCCAGATAGTCAACTACTCCACTGTTATTTTTTCCCGAAATGCGATGAACGACCTGATCAATACATTTAATCATATGCAATCCTTGACAACCAATCAGATCGACAGCACCCAGCTGAGTGCGCTAAACGCTCAATTTATTCGAAATTTCCTGGCAGGAGATGCCGACGCGCACAGTCAGATCATTTACAAAGATTTTGATTGCATTGAAGGCGATGGCTCCATTGTCGACCGCCAAACGTATCTGAAGAATTGGCCCACCGCTTACCGGCGCAGCGGGTATACATCCTTTTCCTACAGCGAAGAATCCATCAAGATATTCGGTAACCTGGCTTTGGTGCGATGCCGTACGTCCTTCACTAAGATCAAAGATGGACAAACGATATCGGGCCATTCCGTTTATACCGACACCTATCTAAAAGAAAAAGACCGCTGGTGGTGTATCCAAGCACAGATAACGCCATGCAAATTGCCTGGATAGGGTAGCAGTTCCAATCCAAGAGTTGTGTCGCGCGGATGTTCGTCTCCGCAGAATAAGCTCCCATATCTTCAGGGTCCAGGAATTTCTGACATTCCCTGTTTGTTCCCAAAGGTGGGTTCCCAGATAGTTAAAAATACGCCAATTCGACCCCCTTCCTTCTTCAGTTCTTGTAGCTGGAGAACCAAAGTCCTATTTTAAAGATTGTTTGATGGAACCTTTCATTCCATGGCTAAAGGAAGAGCTGCTTCTTTGATTTCATTCGTGATTGCATTTTCATTAACAGGAATTGCTCAGCAACCATTGTTTGGTAAGATCAGGGATATGGGCAACGCGGAGATTCTGATTGGAGTAACAGTAACTAATCTAAATAGCCACGAAACTAATTTGTCTGACCTAGGCGGAAATTATCGCATCCGGTCTCAACCTGGAGATACCATAATGTTTTCATCGGCTGGCTATCACAGCGACAGCTTAATAACCGAATCTTTCCAGTTCGGCAAAGCTAATTCCGTTTTCCTCCGACCGAATATAGTTCTCTTGCGATCGGTAAAAGTGGATGAGACCAATAAATACAGATCGGATTCCGCCGAAAGGAGAGAGGACTATGGCTTTATTTACAATAAAAAACACCCGGTAAAATTGTGGAATGAGAAAAGACCAGGCGACGATCCGGGATTTAACTTCAGCCCCATCGGTTATTTTTCCATGAAAGAGAAGCAAAAAAGAAAATTAAGGGAGAGAATAATACAAGAGGAGAAAGACTATTATGTTGACTTCAGATTTTCCCGGTCACGGGTATCTCAACTTTCCGGTCTGAGGGGCGATTCCATGCAATTATTCATGGTGCGCTACAGGCCTTCTTACGAATTCTGTAGGAACGCAAGCAATCAGGATATGTTACTCTATATTAATGACAAATTGAAAATCTTTATACAAAAATAAAGACCGCCCCTATTTGGAACGGTCTCGAAAAAATCAGTTTAATTAAAAATAATCAGTTTGGGTCTACTAGTGCCTATCCTCGTAGAGCCGGAAATACAGCGCTTTTCTTAGCGAGATCCAGGCTTGCTTCAGGTCGCTTTCGGCTTGGCCTTTGTGGCCGCCAAAATCATCCGGCGCTTCGTGCAAATGCTTCATGGCATCTTCTATGTCGTGCATAGATTTTGCAATGTTTGGATGTTTATCTTCCTCCATTCTCATCAATCGAGCTTCATTGGGAGCAGGCGGCCGGTTTCCTATAATTACGTCCAAATTGATTCTGGCTTCCTGGGCCATAACAAAAGAGGAAGACGCAATAAAAATCGACAAAACAAACAGCATTTTTTTCATTTTGGTTTTTTTGATGGTTAATAAGACAATGAATTGGAAATGAGTGATTAAAAGACTTAATTTGATGCTTAACGCAAAGAGATTTCTTTTATTTTGAGCTTAACAAATAAAAGTTGAGCACGATCTGGACCGGTCGCTAGGAACTAATTCCTGGGCGGATAGCTGAATACCCGTGCTAATCCTAAAGCTAAATAATTTCACGATTATCTCCTTTGGTTGAACTTGAGCTAGCTTGCCTTTCGAGGCTGCTGGTTTTCAGAGGAATTCAAAGACTTTGTGCATATGGGAGATTGAATTCAACCCTAATTTCGTGCCTGGATATTCTTATTGGTTAAGCCTTTGCCCAACTCTTGGTCCCGACATGCAAAAAACCAGATAGTCTGTGTTTCGAAACCGGGCAATTTCATTGCGGCGTTAAGATTTAATTAATTTATTTCCAAAGAGTTGGATTTATGGCATTAGGTTGGTTCCCATAAGGTTCAAATGACTGATAAATGATCCCCAGCTTATTTAAAATCGGCTTTCGGAATCTTGTTCGCAAAAAAAGCTTCTCTATTTTGAACATTGGCGGGCTGGCCATTGGCATGGCAAGCGCGATGCTGATCCTATTGTGGATACAACTTCAAATAAGCCCTGACCGCTTTCATGTCAAGTTAGCCAGGCTATATGAAGTTTGGTCCAATGACAGGACCAATGGAACCATCAGGTCTTTGGGCTATGCGCCAGAAATCATGGCTTCCTCGCTAAAAAAGGACTACCCGGAAGTGGAAGAAGTGACCCGCATCGGCTGGACCCGAAATCTGCTCTCTGATAATGGAGAAAGAAAGTTGATGTCTACCGGCGCCATGGTTGATCCCGGATTTCTTACCATGTTTAGCTTTCCCCTGCTGCGCGGAATTAAGGAAACGGCAATGAATGAGCCCTATTCCATCGTTCTCACCGAAAAGCTGGCGAGAGCATTGTTCAATACCGATGATGTTGTAGGAAAAACCGTGAGGATGGGTGTTAATGGAAATTATAAGGTTACCGGTCTATTGAAGGATATCCCATTCAATTCTCAATTTGCTTACATCGAATGTATATTCTCCTACAAGGAAAGGGCCCTCGAGGGAAGAATTAATACGGACTGGAGCAATCTGCAAACACCCACTTTTGTATTGCTCAAACCTAACAGCTCCCTCGAACGAGTAAATAGTAAAATAAAGGACCTGGTAGCTCAACATACGCACGGGAGTCAAAAAACGGAAGAATTCTTGTATCCAGTGAGCAAATTATGGCTATATTCTGAATTCCAAAATGGCAAGCCTTCCGGCGGCCGCATCACCATTGTACGAACATTTGGTATCGTGGCGTTTTCCATCATACTCATAGCCTGCATCAATTTTATGAACCTTTCCACGGCTAGAAGTGAGCAGCGCGCAAAGGAAGTGGGCATTCGCAAGGTCGCAGGGGCGCTAAAAAGTTCATTGATCTTTCAATTTCTTATTGAATCTATTGTGATTGCCTTTGCGGCGGGATTAATTGCTCTAATTCTATTGGCGTTATGTCTGCCTTGGTTCAACCAGCTACTAGGAGCGCAAATACGGGTAGATTATGGAGATGTTTATCTGTGGGGTGCCTACATCGCGCTCATATTATTCACAGGAGTATTGGCTGGCAGCTACCCGGCCTTCTTTTTATCCGGATTCAAGCCGATCACGGCATTGAAAGGCAAAGCATTTTACGTCAATGCATGGATTGCCCCTCGAAAGGTTCTTGTGGTGCTGCAGTTTACTTGCACCATTTTCCTGATAATCTGCACCATAACCATAACGCAACAAATAAAGTACGCCCAAAACAGAAATATGGGCTACGACAAGGACCAGCTGGCGAACGTATACCTATACGGAGAAATGGAAAAGCAATTTGACCTGATCAAAAAAGACTTATTAGAAACTGGCGCTGCTTTATCTGTTGCAAAAGTTCAGGCACCGATGAACTCGAACTGGAGTTCCAGTCTTGACCTCAGTTGGGAGGGCAAGGACCCAACGAGTCAAACACAGATCAATCAATATTCGGAAGCTGGAGGTTTCGTACAAACTTCCGGCCTGCAACTGATACAAGGCCGGGATATTGACATAAAAGCCTATCCGGCTGATTCCACGGCTTGTGTCATAAATGAATCAGCTCTAAGGCTCATGAATTTTAAGAACCCGATCGGGGAACTTATTTATGACGGTCCCATTTCCTGGCATGTGGTGGGAGTGATCAAAGACTATATTCAGGAATCGCCGTACCAGTCCATAAAACCCATGATCATCAAAGGCCCAAAGGACTGGATGGGTGTAATATTGATAAGGTTGAACCGAAAGGGACCCATAAATCAGAATCTCGCTTCGATGGAAAAAGTATTCAAAAGGTATAATCCGGCCTATCCGTTCGAATACAGCTTTACAGATCAGGAATATGCTGCCAAATTCGCCGATGAACTGCAAATTGGAAAACTGGCCTTTCTCTTTGCCGGGCTAGCTTTATTCATTTCATGCGTTGGCTTATTTGGACTCGCGGCGTATATGGCCCAACGGCGGATCAAAGAGATTGGGGTGCGCAAAATCCTTGGAGCGACAGTATTTCAAATAACCGCGCTTCTTTCCCTGGATTTCATTAAATGGGTGGCCTTGGCCTTGCTAATAGCCTCCCCCATCGCCTGGTGGGCCATGCACAACTGGCTAAACGCTTATTATTACCGTATCCAAATCCAATGGTGGGTATTTGCGCTGGCGGGTATCTTATCCATGGTGATTGCTTCTCTGACAGTTGCATTTGAATCTATCAAGACTGCGAACGCCAATCCGGTTAAAAGCCTTCGATCTGAGTGAAGGGATAGACGGAAACTAAGCCTCCCGTCCGCACTTTATTGGATAATTTCTCTTGAACTATTCTATTAATTTATTAGTTCCAATTTTATGGCTATTACTATATTAAGATTATCGAATTCAGACAATGCCTTATTGAGTGCATTGATTGAAGTCTTTGCGGAAACCTTTGAGTTAATCGATTTCGAAAAACCGCCAGCGACGCACCTAAAGCAATTGTTGGGGTATCAAATGATGATGATATTAGTCGCCATGGAAAATGAAAAAGTGATTGGGGGGCTAACCGCGTACATTTTGCCTCCTGTTTACTCTCAATTAGCAGAAGTCTATTTGTATGACCTTGCCGTAAGAAATGCCCATCAGAGGCAGGGAGTTGGTACTTTATTGATTCGGGAGCTTAAGCGAATTTGCGCAGAATCAGGCATAAGGGAGATTTTCGTCCAGGCGGACCTGCCCGATAAACACGCCATCGATTTTTACTCAAAGAATGGAGGAGTGCCGGAAGATGTGATACACTTTTCATTTAGTTTAAGATAAGCTGTATCGCCAGGACGGTAGACAATTCCAGAATTATGCCCGGGAAGATTTGCGTAAAAGATTGAGCTTTATGCCTAATTAGATCGCGGGCTATTATCTTATCTGAAATTATTCAAGTGAACTGAAATCAGCTATAAAAGGACTTTAATAAGGACAAAGGTTGTCGAAGAATGATTTCTAGATTTCTCGTATTTAACAACGAACTTCATTGGGATGAACAGGTTCTTTCCGATTGGATGTTTAATCTTCTTAACTCTGCCGTTGTTTTCTGTTCGACCTATCAGAGATAAGAAATCCAACAATTTGTTTATTGTCCGAGCCGATCAGGCGGGTGACCGGACGTACATTAGTTGCGGTTCTCCCTTGGATATCGAGGGAATTCGGCCCGATAGAAATGGGAAATATGCGCCCGTATTTCCCGGTTGGGGAAACTACAGTTATCGAGTGCGTACAAGCGATGACAGCGCACAATTTTTCTTTGATCAGGGACTGAATATGTATTATAGCTATCATTTTGCGGAAGCCCTCGCATCATTTAAAGAAGCGTCCCGGCTTGATCCAGCTTGTGCAATGGCTTACTGGGGACAGGCCTTGTCCATGGGACCCTATTATAACAGTTATTTCTACAAAATGCCTGTTGCCGTATTGCCTGTATTGGAAAAAATGAATGAGACAATGGTGCCAGGCCCTGAAAAGGAAAAGGACCTGGCTGAAGCCATGAATAGAAGGTATTCGCCAGATACTTCTGATAGTCGACGAGAAGCATTGAATCGGGCCTATGCTGAACATCTGGCAATTCTGGTAAAAAAATATCCTTCCGACCCGGACATAAAGGTCTTATATATAGACGCAGTGATGCTTGAACATGTCTGGGATTTTTGGGAGATTAACGGGACTCCTAAGAAATGGACACCAGAACTGCTGTTCTATTGCGAACAGATTTTGCGAGATCATCCCACCCACCCGGCAGCATTACATTATGAAATACATCTTGTTGAGGCTTCATTTCATCCTGAGAAGGCCCTACACAGCGCCGAATTGCTGAGGAAAACCATGCCTGGAGTGCCACATATGGTGCACATGAGCACTCACATGTATCAGCGTAACGGATTATATGCGGAAGGTGTCAATGTCAATCGAAAGGCTAATCGGTTGCAGATTTATTATGATTCGATGGCTCCAAACCTGCGATTGGGCACATTTCCCTTGGTTCATTTTGATGGTGTAAGTTCTTTTTGTGCCATGAATGCCAATATGTATTCTGCTGGAATGCAATCGTCCATGCGACTTCGGAATTCATTATTAACCACTTACAAAGCACGGTTGTCCAATACTTTTTTCCAATACCTGTATACGATGCCAATGTTTAGCTGTATTAGATCGGGCAAGTGGAACCAGATCCTTTTGGAACCGATACCAGACACCAGCCTGCATTATGCTAGCCTGCTTGACGATTTCGGGAGAGGTCTGGCATTGCTGCATCAGCATGACTCAATTTCAGCTCGCCAGTATCTGGATAAGCTCCAATTGATGCTAAAGGATAGTACCCTGATGGTAAGGAATCTTCCCTTCAACACTCCTTATGAAAGTGCAATGATTGCAAAATGCATACTTGCCGGCGAGATGTTGTTTTCAGAGGGAAAATTCGACGAAGCAATTCGCTCTTTGGAAGATGCAGTTTCAAGAGAAGATCTGATGATTTACCGGGAGCCTAGGGAGTGGCCCATTCCAGCGCGGCATTTTTTAGGAGCATACCTGTTAAAACTCAACAGAGCTACGGATGCAGAAAGGATATACCGGAAGGACTTAGCATTAAATCCCAATAACGGGTGGGCGTATTTGGGTTTATTCCAAAGCCTGGTTAAACAGCAAAGAACAAAAGAAGCAGCAAAATACCAGGCTGATTATATTCGTGCTTTTTCCAAGGCTGAAGAATTCCCGCCTGCGTCCGTTTATTAAAAATATTAGAGGTGATAAGGATCAGCTAAGGATTATCGACGCGCAAAGATCGATTCCGATTGTTGATAATTTGAGTAATTTTTATATTGGCATGCCTTCAATAGATTTTATCCGGTTGGTATTGCGGGTAATCATTATTGCATAATTTGCATATTGTGGAACGAAATGCTAATTCAATATTGAATATAGTTAGTTCGAAATAATTTGTCAAATACTACCATCACCCAGTCGCAGCGCAAAGCAGCAAAAGTTGCGGGGTTTGCCTATTTGATTGCTTTCGTAGTCGTGGTTTATGTAAATTTTGGTATTCACGACAAGCTGATAGTGGAGAACAATGCGGCCGTAACTGCTCAAAATATTCTGACACACGAACAGCTCTTTCGGGTTGGTGTGGTTGGTGATCTCGTTTACTGCGTTGGGATTGTCGTACTTCTCACAGCGCTTTACGTGATTCTCTACCCGATAAATAAGGGCCTTGCCCTCCTTGCTGCCTTCTGGAGGTTCGTATGGGTCTTGATATGGCTTGTAATGACCCTCAATCTCTTTGACGCACAGCGCATCCTACACGACCCTAATTACTTGCAGGCTTTTGAAGCGAAGCAATTACAGGTTTTGGCAAATACTTATCTCGGGACCCGCTTTGACTATTATTACGTGGGCTTGTTGTTTGGAGCCTTAGCCTCGACAGTATGCGGCTACCTATGGTTCAAATCCCACTATATACCTCGAATACTATCTGTCTTTGGCATGATATCTTCTGCCTTTTGCGTGGTATGCACCGTCGTTTTCTACATTTATCCAAACTTCCAAAATACTATTAACCTGTGGTGGTTCGATTCGCCAATGGGCATATTCGATATAGTAACAAGTTTTTGGCTCCTATTTGCAGGACTGAGACCATCAGTACTCGAGACCCAACAAGCGCCCGCTTGATCGAGCGCCACTTATTCATTAATTATTTACGATTCGTTGAATTTGTTCGAGGTTCCTTGATATCGGAAGTGTGGAAATGTATGATTTCTTTTGATGGAAAGGATTTTTGCCCATATCAGGATTATATTCCATAAAAAGACGGTATTTTATGGATTTGAGAGGGTGAAGTTTTTCTTTCTAGGTATCCTTTGATTTCTTTTTTGAGTTTGTGAAGTTGAGTCAATGTACATTCCCCGACGCTTTATCCATTCTTCGTTGGGAATTGTCTGTCCAAAAAATCTATTTTTGTAAAATATTTTGTGCCTGACCAATGCACGACTTCCTTATTAAATATATCAACAGTTATGCATCGGCATTGCTTGCCGACAGCGAGATGGACTTGATTAGGAATACCTTTCTTCCGAAGAGATTTAGAAAGAGGCAATACTTTTTGCAGGAAGGTCAAGTTTGCAAATACGGCGCATTTATAGTTAAAGGTGCTATGCGGCAATACAGTGTTGATGATAAAGGTACCGAACATATTATTCGCTTGTCAATTGAAAATTGGTGGGTTGTTGACCGCGAAAGTTTTGTAATGCTTACTCCTTCAGTTTATAACATTGATGCCTGGGAAGACACGGAAGCTCTCATAATTACCAAGGCCGACATAATGAATCTGATTAATCAAATCCCCTCTATAGCTCAAATGATAAGGAAACTGGACGAGAAACATTCTATTGCTGATCAAAGAAGATTGAACGCCTCCATTAGCTTATCGGCCGAAAAACGTTATTACGATTTTGTAAGTTGCTATCCTGAATTCTTGCAACGTTTTCCACAACATATCATTGCTTCCTATCTTGGTATCACCAAAGAAACGCTTAGCCGCATCCGCAGGCAAGTAGAGAAAAAATAAAATCGCAGCCTTTCATTTATTTGCTTGTCACTGGTTTTTGTTGACATTTGTTAATGGAATTTTCTATCTTTTATCATCGTTCTGCCCCCATCATTTGATACACCTTTGTATTGTCAAATGAATCAGTATTTAAAAAGACAAAGAATGAATAAGAAAATTAGTTTCTCAACACAAGGGCAAAGAGCCGACATAGGGCATTTCACCATTTATCGCATGTTGCCCAACAGGTATGCTGAGGCAGTAGGCCCATTCGTATTTCTTGACCACATTGGACCTACCAAACATTCAGCCGATGAACCCATTCAAAAATTTGGAAATGGGGCACACCCACACAGAGGCATTGCAACGTTGACTTATGTTCTTAACGGCGAAGAAGAACATTTTGACAGCAAAGGAAATTACGGCAGGATACATTCAGGGGGTTTACAATGGATGAAAGCAGGTAATGGAATTGTTCATGATGGAAATTTTAATGTTGATTCTCAAACAAACGACCGACTTACCCACGGTTTTCAATTTTGGATCAATCTTCCCTCAAAAAATAAGGCCGAACTACCTCAGCATCTTGCGATTCAGGCAAACGAAGTTCCGCAAAAAATGCTGAGCGATAACGAGGGTTGGATTAAAGTGATTGCAGGTGAATATGAAAATCTCATTTCAAAAATTCCAAATTACTCAAAACAATTTCTATTTCATGTTCACTTAGAAGCAGGAAAACAATTTTCCCTAGCAACAGAGAACGGATTGGAATATGCTGTCATTATTCTGGATAATAAAGCTGTAATAAACGACACTGAATTCAGCGCGGGCGAATTTATTGAATTTGACAGAAATGAAGGAATAATTGAAATCAGCAACAAATCCGAAGTTGCCATTGGTATTATTCTATTTGGCGGAGAAAAATATACAGAGCCTATTGTATCCCAGGGACCATTTGTGATGAACAGTGAATCCGAAATTGCCCAGTCGTACAGAGATTTTCATGCAGGCAAATATGGTAAGATTCAATTTAATCGGATGAATTAAAAAAGTAAAGCAATTCTTATATCCTCAAAGCGCAATTTTTTTCACAAATATGGCGCAAACGTTAATTTCGTGCGCAACAATCAAACCTTTAGAGAGTGCCAGATATAATCGGCCTAGAAGGCTGGAAGTGCCTACTAAGACCTATCCGATTGACTGATCGGCTGGCCTTCCGGGTCAACTGATCGGCTGATATTCGAGAATAAGAACGCCATTGTCGATCGTGCGCGAGTGTTTGAGCCCGAATTTCTTTAATTCCCGATTGTCATCGAAAAGCCTCAGCCCGCCGCCGATCGAGAGGGGAAATACCATCAGCCGCAACTCGTCGATGAGGTCGTGATGAAGTAGGGCCTTGACGAGGGTGGCGCTCCCATAGACGAGGATGTCCCCACCATCGGACTTCTTCAGCGCCGCGACATCTTTGGCCACGTCGCGAAGGATATGGCTGTTGTTCCATTCCACCTTTTGCAGACTTCGGGATACGATATATTTCGGCATCCGGTTGATGGGGTCGGCGAACCCAGCGCCGGTCTGGCCGGGCCAGTACGCGGCGAACGCTTCGTACGTGGTTTTGCCCAACAGCAAGGTATCCACGCTAGCAAGCTCATCAATCTTGTACTTCCCGGTTTCAGGTGCGCTGTATTTAAACTGCCAACCGCCATGAGGATGAGGGGTTTCGTTGCCCCCGGGCGCCTCGACAACACCATCGAGGGTGATGAATTCAGAAACGATAATTTTTCGCATGGTTTTTTATTTTAAATTTTTCAACAGTTTTTCCAAGCCGTTCAATGTCATTGTAAAACCCTCTTTGAAGCCCATTTGAATATATTTTTCCAAGTCGGCAGATGTTTTAAGTTTTATAATGATGGATACTGATGTCGTTTCGTTTCGCTCACTGAAATTCAAATCCCATTTTGAACTTGGCAATTCATCATTGATATTTTCATCATTGTCTGTAAAGGCAGACAAGAATTTGAAATTGGTTGTTGGGCTAATGGAAGTAAACTCCTGAATTGACCAGTGCTCTTGCCCTTCGGGACTTGTCATGGCATAAAATCTCCGTCCGCCTACTTTAAAGTCCATAAATTTAGTTCGTGATTTCCAAGGTTTTGGTGCCCACCATTGGTCAAGGATTTCCTGTTTGGTAAATGCATCCCACACCAGAGAAAGGTCGGCTGCAAACTCTCTATTTACGAATACCGTGTTTGTTGTCTTGTCAACGGTAAAATCAAATAACAAATTGCTGGTCATTTTTCCTGTTTTTTAATTGTTGATATTACTTTGTCAAGTTGGTTAAACCGGGTTTCCCAAATTTTTCTGAATTGGTTCAACCATTTGTCTATCTCTTTCATTTTTTCAATTTCAAGTGAGTAGTAAATTTCTCTGCCTTGATACTCTTGTTTTACTATATCACATTCCGTCAAGATGCGTAGATGTTTAGAAATAGCTTGTCGTGTGGTGTTGAAGTTTTCGGCAATGGCGTTAGGCGTCATTGCCTGCAATGCAATCAAGGCGATGATTGCCCGTCTTGTCGGGTCGGCAATAGCTTGAAAAATATCTCTTCTCATGAATATTCATTGTTTAAATTGAGAAACTGATCGGTTGCAAATATACCCGCAACTCTTCGGTTGCGCAAATTTTGAGAAAAATTTTTCACATATTGGCAAACCCGTCGAGTGGTTGAACGATTACCTCTATTACCATAATAGAAATGCAAAGTAATGACTGTAGTCTGCTCGGGGGCAGGCAACAGGTGTTCGAATTTAGAGGCGAAGCTGGAGATATAAAATTAGCCTTAATCCGAACCGCTAGACTGCTGGCGATTAAAATTAAAAGAGGCATCAACGCTAGTGATGCCCCGTAAAATTATAAGAACCCCGTCCGGGTACTGGTTCGAATTCTTTACCAAACTTGCTGAATTTTTTCTATACGGAACTCTCTTCGTATTACCGGGATTACGCGGAATAAAGAATGCAATGTGACCCAATAGTCAAAATTGCGTGCCGCCCAAGGGGCAAAAATGGTGTTCGTAGTGGTATGGCTAATTTTTGCTTACAGAATCTCCTCATATTGAGGCAATTTCCTTGAAGATTTATATCTCAAGCCACCCTTTTTGTAATTTCATGGAAGTATTCGCTAGTCAAGGATGCCACGCGGCCATCATTTTTGAAATAATTAAAGTGAAATAGTCATTATTTAACCGTACCCTATTGACTGCTGAAGCAACATTTAATCTTACATTCAATTAATTAGCAGAAGCGGGCGTAGAGGGATTCGGACGCCTTCTGTATCGAAAAAGGAGAGTCCGGCCTGCGCGGGCCGGCTTAATCAACAAAATATCAGCCTGTTTTAAAAGTGGCTCCTTTTTCGTCGTGCATCGGCATATCCTCCAGCATTATGATAAAAAAACAGCTGCTTTTTGCCCTGCGCCGTTTGGGCCGGCATAAATTGACGACAAGCATCAACGTCCTTGGACTCACATTCGGCATCCTGTCCTGCGTGGTGATCTACCTATATGTGGCCTTCGAATTCAGCTATGACCAGTTCCATGCTGACGCTGACCGGATCTACCGGCTGGTGGTTCCGACGACCCACGACTACGGCATCCAAAGTAATGGTGCGATGATGTCCGGGCCCCTTGGCCCCGCTCTGCGCCAGGAGACTACTGGCTTCAGCGCTGTTACCACCCTCTTTACCGACGACACCCGTGTACTCATCCCGTTGGCGGGCCAGCCGACCCGGGTCATACCCGGGATCAGCGGCGACCAAACGTATCATATAACCTTTGCCGATACCGACTACCTGAAAATCTTCCATTATCAGTGGCTGGCGGGCAATCCTGCGACGGCCCTGCAGCAACCTTTCTCCGTGGTACTGACCGAATCGGAGGCGAAG
>Ga0207040_1157_pt1 | contig 19664 bp, 19 predicted proteins | sample Alteio_BWMinCont_72_FD_153279 | JGI IMG/M metagenome (GOLD analysis project Ga0207040, IMG submission 153279) | Enriched cells from forest soil in Barre Woods Harvard Forest LTER site, Petersham, Massachusetts, United States -... | ecosystem: Environmental > Terrestrial > Soil > Temperate forest >... | reverse complement strand
GGTTCATCGGGAAGCCAGGTAAGTCGCCATTTCCCGTTGCAGCGCAGCCGCTGCTTTGCCAGCCGCTGCCGCAAAGTCCGATCCGCCAGAAGCGTATAGGATAGCCCGACTGCTGTTGATCAGCAGGCCAATGTCTCCATTAAACGCCCGATGCGAGGTTTCGCTCAAATTTCCCCCTTGTGCGCCGATTCCCGGCACCAGCAGAAAATGGGATGGAACAATCTGCCTTACCCGGTCTATCCATTCTGGGCGGGTAGCCCCAATGACGAACATTAGATTTTCCGGGCTTCCCCATTTCGACGAGGTCTTCAGAACCTGTTCAAACAACAAGCCATCGCCGGCGGGCTGAAGTTCAAAATCTATGGCCCCGGCGTTGGACGTAAGTCCCAGCAGGATTGTCCATTTGCCTGCATGCTCGAGGAAAGGCCGCACACTGTCTTCACCCATATAGGGAGCGACCGTTACTGCGTCGAACTGCATCGTTTCAAAGAATGCCCGGGCATAATGTGCAGAGGAGTTCCCGATGTCTCCCCGTTTGGCATCGGCAATTTTCAAGTGCGAGTCCGGAATGTATTCTGCTGTGCGCATCAACGTTTCCCAGCCCCGAATGCCCAGGCTTTCGTAAAAAGCCGTGTTTATCTTATAGGCTACGCAGCTTTCCCTGGTCGCATCGATGATCTGTCGGTTAAAGGCAAATAAAGGATCCGGCTGGGAACGCAGCAAGGCGGGAATCTTGGTAAGGTCGGGATCCAATCCGACGCACAAGTAGGATTTTTTTTGTTGAATCGCTGTAATCAGCTCCTTTCGGGTCATCCGGGGATGGGTTGGTGGTTGCCTGCAGCGCCGGATTTCCGGTTCTGAACATATGGCTTTGGTTCGGGCAAGATCATATTATTGAATATTTTCAAAATCGGATATCCAGCCGTTTCAGGGTCTTTGCATGGGGCCTGTTGCAGAGAACAGTTCGCTTTTCCTGACTTCCATTTCGGCCGCTAATTTTTTTGCGTCATCGGATCCTCGTTCCCGCAAATGCTCAATGATATTCTCGAAACTTTGGACATCCCGATTCTGACTGAGCTTAAATACATTCTCAATGGAATCCACAGCGATCTCAAAAGCAATGATGGCCGGCGTAAGCCTTTGCAGGTATTCAGCAGAAAGCGAAGGATACAGGGAGGGGGATGATTCCCTTCCTTCAAACTTTTCGGTCAGCTGTTCAAGCACCTGAGCCAATTCGCCTTCCCCGAGAAAGCGCAATCGGCCCCTGGCGTGGACGGTCATATAATTCCAGGTGGAAGCCTGACGCGGATTGCTGTACCAGCTGGCGCTGACATAGGCATGCGGGCCGTTGAAAATGGCGAGTACTTGCGGATTCTGAAGAAAGGCGTGGTGGTGATCCGTCTTTTTCATGATATGTCCGAGCAGCTTAAGCTCTCCTGCAGCCTCGTTTATCAGGACGGGAACATGCGTCGCGACCGGAATGCCGGCGCCGGCATTGCCGGCTAAAATGACAAAGGGATATGCCCTCATAAATTCCTTGACCCGGGCCAGATCATTTTCCTTGAAATAGGCCAGACTATACATGGTCCGAAGGTATCGAAGAATATTTATTTCGGCCGGGTGAGCGCGTGTGTGAATGTGTTTGCCGGACGCGAATGTCCAAGACAGGACCTGTCAAGTCTTTGAAGCAGCCGAAAGTTTTCCCCCGCCCGGCCAATGGGCTAGACGGTCTGAGCCACCTGCTCCACTCGCATTTGCGCGTTGAACATGGAAATGCTGCGGACCGCCAGGCCGGCAAATTCTGAAAAAGCTTTTTTGGCTTCCGGATCTCCGTCCATCATGACCGGCCGTCCAGAATCTCCTCCTTCGCGGATTCCCTGGATCAGGGGAATTTGCCCAAGAAAAGGGATATCGTACTCCTCCGCCAGATCGCGGCCTCCATTCTGGCCAAATATATAGTACCGGTGCGCCGGGTCTCCGCCCGGCGGAATGAAATAGCTCATGTTCTCTACCAACCCGATGATCGGCGTCTTCAATTGAGCCTGACTGAACATGGCAATTGCTTTTTTGGCATCAGCCAGAGCCACCTCCTGGGGAGTGCTGACCACGATGGCTCCGGTTACCGGCACGGTTTGAAGCAAGGTCAGGTGAATGTCTCCCGTGCCCGGCGGCATATCGATGACCAAGTAGTCCAGTTCACCCCAGAACACATCGGTTACGAATTGGCGGATCGCGCTGCTCGCCATGGGGCCGCGCCAAACGACGGCATTTTTTTCATCCACCAGCAGTCCAATGCTCATCAGGCGAATGCCGTATTGCTCCAAGGGTACAATCATGCCTTTGTCACCCACCTGCTTCATTTTGGGTCGCTCTCCGCGCACGCCAAACATGATGGGCACGCTGGGCCCGTAAATGTCTGCATCCAGGAGGCCGACCTGCGCACCTTCCTTTGCGAGGGCCAAGGCAAAATTGGCCGCCACCGTACTCTTTCCCACCCCTCCTTTTCCGCTCACGACGGCGATGATGTTTTTTACCTGTGGCAGCACGGTTTTCGGATCCTGGCGGTTGGAATTAGTACGGGCCAGAAACCGGACGTCCACCTGAAAATCCGGATCAACCCGGGAATGGATCGCTTCCACACAGGCTTTGCGAATAACCTCTTTCATAGGACAAACCGGGGTAGTCAGCACAACGGTGAAGCTGACGGACTTACCCTTGACCTCCAGGTCCTGAACCATATTCAAGGTCACGATATCCTTCCCCAAATCCGGCTCCTGAACGTTTCGCAAAGCGTCCAGAACTTTGTCTTCCAGCATGCTGCAATATTTTGTTAAAACATCTATTTTGCAGCAAAATTAACCAATAGGCGTCTTACTTTGTTTAGCTTTTGCCGGACGGATCGAGTAATTTTGCCTAGGCGTAACGGATTCACAAACATGCGGATATCTTAAGAAAGCCAGCCGATCGCCTTTGTTTATCCAAGCTCCCGTCTGACCTTCAGCTGTTCACCCGGCCCGATCAAAATGATTGACCTGATGAAAAAACTTCTACTGTATATACTGCTTCTGGGGGGCCCCGTGGCTGCACGTGCCCAATTTGACAAGCTTAAGGATTCCGTAGTAGAATTCTACGGGCTCGTCCTTACTAACGACAGCCTAAAAGGGATACCCGCCGTAAGTATAGTGATCCGGGGAGAGCCTAGGGGAACCATTACCAATGATGATGGGGTCTTTTCCATCGTGGTCTCGAAGGGTGACACGGTCGAGTTTTCTAGCATCGGATATAAAACCGTGGTCCGGAGGATCCCAGATACCTTGAAGGGAAACCAATACAGCATGGTTCAATTCCTAGTCAACGATACCACCTATCTCCCCGCAACGATTATAAAACCCCGGCCAACCCGGGAACAGTTCGACCGGGATTTCGTGAATACTTCGGTTAATCCGGACGAAATTGAAATAGCCCGGGAGAACACCAACGCAGCCAAAAGAAGGCTGCTGGCCAGGAACCTTCCGGCGGATGCCAAAGAAGCCTCGAATTACTACCTCAAGCAAAACGCCGCCAAATACTACTACCAGGGCCAGGCCCCTCCCCAGAATATATTTAATCCCTTGGCCTGGGCCGACTTTATCCAGGCCTGGAAAAGAGGCGATTTCAAAAACAACAATTAGATCCTGGCGCATATACGGATAAGTTGGACAGCCCGGTTGCTTTTTCATTATCCGGGCCGTAGCTTTGAGTTTCTAGCGCCAATGGACTACCCGCAAACCATCGATTACCTTTTCTCCAGACTGCCCATGTTCAGCCGAATAGGGCAGGCAGCATATAAGAAAGATCTAACTCATACGATTGACCTCTGCCGTTATTTGGGTGATCCGCAAAACAAATTCCGTACCGTCCACATTGCCGGCACCAATGGGAAAGGATCCGTCAGCCATATGCTGGCTGCGATTTTTCAATTGGCCGGCTACAAGACGGGCCTCTACACTTCCCCACACCTTAAGGATTTCCGGGAGCGAATCAAGATCAATGGTCGTGAAATCGATAAAGGGTTTGTGGTGGATTTTACCCAACGGATCCGCCCGCTTTCCGAAGAAATAGATCCCTCCTTTTTTGAGATGACGGTGGCCATGGCCTATGATTATTTTGCTCAGCAACGGGTTGACATTGCATTCATCGAAGTGGGCTTGGGAGGACGATTTGACAGTACCAACATCATCCATCCGGAATTGTCGGTCATCACTAATATAGGGTATGACCACATGAACATCCTAGGCAACACACTGGAGCTGATCGCCAGTGAAAAGGCGGGCATCATTAAGGCGGGAGTCCCGGTGGTTATCGGTGAAAAGGGATCTCCAAGCGATGGCATTTTCGAGGAAATAGCCAAAGGACTGGGGTCCCCCCTTTGCTACGCAGACCAGGTCCGCTTTGTCGCCGATTGGCAGTTTGATAAACATTCGCTCGTTGCCGAAGTCACGACGGTACACAATAACGACAAGCAGCATTTCCGCCTTGACCTGACCGGCCTCTATCAACTTAAAAACCTGATCACGGTGCTGGAAGCCGTGGAGCAATTGACGAAAATAGGCTGGGCAATCCCAAGCAGCTCGACGGAACGGGCGCTGGCCGGCACCCGACGGCTGACAGGCCTGCACGGTCGCTGGGAAGTGATTCATGAAAGGCCGATGATTGTGCTCGATGTGGGCCACAACGAAGATGGGATTCGACAAGTGAGCGGCCAGATCGAGATTACCGATCATGAGAACCTGCACCTGATCATCGGCTTCGTGCGCGACAAGGAGATTGACCGGATCCTTTCCCTTTTGCCCCGGGAGGCCGAATATTATTTCAGCAAGGCGCAAATTCCGCGGGCGATGCCGGAAGACCAGCTGGCCGCTCAGGCGGCTCAGGCCGGCCTGCATGGACAAACTTTTCCTGAAGTCAATGAAGCCCTACGGGCAGCAAGAGAGAAAGCAGGTCCCCGGGACCTGATTCTGGTATGCGGAAGCGTGTTCCTGGTGGGCGAAGTGCAACTGCATGCCGGAGTCCTTAGCGGAAATCCCCGGTAAATGACCTTGGGAACCGATTCGCCAGGCATGGGGGTAAGGCTTCCGGCTACAGGTACTTCAGTAAGACATCCAACCCAAGCGAGAAAAGGCGTAGAATAGGGCCGTTACGTGCATACTTTGAACTATTTGATTTGACCTCAGCAATTCCTTCACCTGGTCCGTAGAAAATAGATGCACTTCAATTTCTTCGTTATAATCCAGCATCTGATGGCCGACCTTCCTGCCGCCAGTAGCCAGGTACATATGCATCCAGTTATTATTCGTGGACGGGTTGGCCGAAATCCTTCCCAGGAGTTCAAACCGATCAAATTGATACCCGGTCTCTTCCAACAGTTCCCGGGCAATGGCCGATTCGAACGAATCGTCTCCAGGGTCCACTACGCCACCGGGTAATTCGAAGTGCACCTCGCCCAGAGCATGTCGGTATTGCCTTTCCAATACCAATTGGCCATCGTCTGTCAGTGCGACCGCGGTGACCCAATCGGGGAATTCATAAACGTAGTAGGGGCTGATGATTTTGCCATCGGCTGCCTCGCAGGTATCCCGGCGAATCGTGAACCAACTATCCTTGAAGAGGTATTCCGAAGAAATCGTTTTCCAACGTAAGTCTTTCATGAATGGCATTGTCTTGTTGAATTCTTTGCGCCGCAGCGTGCGATTCGAGCCCCTGGTCCTTGGCTACCAGTGATTGCGCTTCCTGAGGTTGCTGATATGCGCCACATGATGTTTCCCGTGCCATGCGTATGAACCCATCAGGTCCCAGAGCGTAATGGAGATTTGCTGCCCGGGATGAAACACCGTCCGTTGCCATTGCTCCGGCGCAAGTCCGCGCATAGCCCCCAGCCAACGGATATGCAGGGCATGCAGGAGCGTGAGGGAAATATTAACCGGCAATATCCTGACATCATCCAGAACCGCCCAGGCCTTTTCTTCATATGGGCGGATCACCGGATTGTCTTCCGTGAGCCCTAGCTTAAAGCGGCAGTAGGCGTTCAGGTGACTATCCGCAACATGGTGCACCAGCTGATGGACCGTCCACCCCCCTTCGCGGTAAGGGGATTGCAGCTGCTCCTCGTCCAGGTTCAATATGGCCTGTTCCAAAATTTCCGGCAAGGAACGGATATCGTCGAGCCATTTCTTTTTTTGCGTTTCAGAAAAGGGCTGGGATTCAAAAGTTCCGATGGGATAGCGCAGGTCTTCGGCCATTCTGGTCATACAATGCACATTTGGCGGATGGAATCGGGCAAGCAGGGGAATGGTCGGTTATTATGAATTGGCCTCTGCATTCGCCCGGGTACCTTATTCATTTCTGAGCACGTGACCGGTCAGCTGGATGAACACATCTTCCAGGTTAGCTTTCTTCACTTCCTTTGGCCGCTCAAAGCCGGTGGCTACGAGCTTGTCAATCAACTTGTCCGGAGTATCCAGGGCAATGATCCTGCCCGCATCGATGATCGCCACCCGGTCGCAAAGGACTTCGGCCTCGTCCATATAGTGGGTGGTAATGATCACGGTGGTGCCCTTGGATCGAATATCCTTGACCAATTCCCAAAGATTTCTGCGCGCCTGGGGATCCAGCCCGGTGGTTGGCTCATCCAGAAAAATGATCTTCGGATGGTTGATGAGGGTAGTCGCAATGGAGAAGCGTTGTTTCTGCCCGCCGCTCAATTCCTTGAATTTCGATTTGGCCTTATCGCGTAGGTTAACCATATCCAGCAGCTGCAAGGGTTTGACGGCTTGGTTGTAGAGGCCTCCGAACAATTGAATCAATTCCGTGAGATTCAGTGCTGGATAATACCCAGAGGTCTGCAACTGTACCCCGATAATTTTCTTTATCTCTTCCGGATGCTTATCCAGATCCATGCCGTCGACCAATACCCGGCCCGAGGTTTTTTCCCTCAGGGTTTCAATGATCTCCAGCGTGGTGGATTTGCCGGCTCCGTTTGGACCCAACAGGCCAAAAATCTCTCCTTCATATACGTTAAAACTGATTCCTTTGACCGCCTCGAATTCGCCGTATTTTTTGCTGAGGTTCTCGACAGATATGATAATCCTGGTTTGCATGGCGGGCAATTTACGGCAGATCGCCAGCCGGGCCAAAAATCTCGGGTCATTAAGGGCAGGGGTTAGCGGGAAAAAATCTCCGTATAGTAGATTTGGCCGTTCGGCCCTTTGGCGCAACCGATGCCGGTGAGCGTATAATAGCCTTCAATGTTTTTCCGATGCGTCGGGCTGCGCAACCAGTCCTCTACTACCTCCCGAGCCGTCATTTGTCCCCGGGCGACATTTTCGGCGGCCGCCGCGATCCCGCCCAATTGTTGGTTCATCAGCTGCATGCGGAAGGAAAATCCATCGTGGCCTAGGGGAACTTTCCCCTCCGCCATGTCCAGGCTATGATGGCTAGCCAATGCGGACTCGAGACTATTGAGCTGGATCGGAATGCGACCCACTGCCTTGCGGCGCTGGTTGACAAAATATAATATGGCTACACTCATATCGTCCGTAGAAACCTTGCCTACCTGCTTCTGGCTCAAGGAACCGGAAGAAACGGCTTTGGGGGCGCATCCCGGAATGGATAGGGCGCCCAATACAGCCAGTCCAATCCCTATTACGGGAAGAAAAAGTGCTTTCATGACCTCAGATCTTTCTAAAATACTATCGAATAGTGTACCAGCTTTCGATTGGGGGCTGCCGGGCGTCGGATCATCCGCGTTTGAGATAGGTTTCGAGCTCATCCATCATATTCCGGCTGCCTATGAATAGTGGGGAACGCTGGTGGAGGCCAGCCGGCTGAACCTCGAGGAGGCGCATTTTACCGTTCGTCGCCTTTCCGCCGGCCACTTCCACAATGAAAGCGAAGGGATTGCATTCATACATCAGGCGAAGTTTGCCATCCGGCCGGTCCAGGGTGCCGGGATACAGAAAAATACCGCCTTTAATGAGGTTGCGGTGTACGTCGGCGACCAGGCTGCCAACATATCGCTGGTTGTACGGGCCCCCATTGGTATTGTTTTTTTTCTGGCAGGCGTCAATATATCTTTTGACTCCTTCCGGGTAGCGAAAGAAATTCCCGTGGTTGACCGAATACAGTTTGCCTGAGTCCGGGCAAATCAGGTCTGGGTGGCTTAACGTAAACTCGCCGATGGGTGGATCCAAAGTAAAGCCATTCACCCCCCGGCGGGTTGCATATACCAACATGGTCGATGATCCATAAATAATGTAACCAGCTGCCACCTGCCGAATGCCGGCTTGCAAGAAGTCTTCGCGGGTACAGGGCTTGCCCGGCGGACTCACCCGGCGATAAATGCTGAATACGGTACCGATCGATACATTTACGTCAATGTTCCCGCTGCCATCCAGGGGATCAAATAGACACACGTATTTGGACTGGTTGCTGATTTCATCATCGAACACCACGATGTCATCCAACTCTTCGCTGCCGATGCCTGCACAACTGATGCCATGACGAAGTACGCCCATGAACTGGTTGTTGGCAAACAGGTCCATCTTCTTGACGTCCTCACCTTGCACGTTGATCAGGCCGGTATCCCCAAGGATGTCGACCAGGCCCGCCTTATTGACCTCCACATTGACCCGCTTGGCTGCAAGACCGATATCCCTCAGCAGGTTACTCAGCTCGCCGGTAGCATGGGGAAAGTTGCGTAACTGTTGAATCGTAAATTCATCAAGCGTAAGGACCCGGCGATTGATCAGCATATGGGCGAGGTTTACCAAATACGGACGACAAAAGTAGCTGAATAATATTTGACTGGAATTTTCCTGGACGCCTTTGTTATCTTTGCCGGATTTTACCAACTCCGCGATCTAAAAATCAGCCCCTGCGCCAGCTCAGAGGCGAGAAGACCATGAAAGTATTCAAATTTGGCGGGGCCAGCACGGACCGCACGGAGCGAATTCCCCTGCTCGCGGATATTCTGCGGGCAAGCCGCGGCGAAAAGATCCTGGTCGTTGTTTCCGCGATGGGCAAGACCACCAATGCATTGGAAAAGGTGGTGAATGATTTTTTTGCCGGAGCGTCGGAACTCGCAGCAGAAGGATTCCGACTCATCGGGGAACGCCATCGGCAGACCGCGCGGGTACTGCTGCAGGAAGACTATTCCCTTGCTGAAAAGCGGCTTCAGGAGTTTATCACCGAAGGGGAATGGCTGCTCGCCAGCCGACCCGTAAATTCATTTGACTACTATTACGATCAGTTGGTATGCCTTGGAGAGTTGTTTTCTAGCGTTATCATCAGCCAATTCCTGCAAAAGGAGGACCTCCCCAACCATTGGCTCGATGTGCGGGATGTCTTTCGCACAGACAATAATTTTCGCGATGCCAATATCCATTGGCAATTTACCGAAGCAGCCGTCCGGGCGAAGGCCCTGCCCCAATTCGACCGCCTAGACCTGGTCGTAACGCAGGGTTTTATCGGCGCTACCGACGAAAACGAAAGCACTACCCTGGGCAGGGAAGGAAGCGATTATTCGGCAGCCGTTTTCGCCCACTTGCTGAATGCGGAAGATTTGACGATTTGGAAAGATGTCGAAGGCGTCATGAATGCGGATCCCAAGATCTATCCGGATGCCACCCTGATCCGGGAACTGAATTATGATGAGGTTATTGAAATGGCGTATTATGGTGCGCAGGTCATCCATCCAAAAACCATCAAGCCGCTGCAGAACAAGGATATCCCCTTGTATGTGCGCTGCTTTCTGGACCAGCGCCTGCCAGGGACCGTGATTCATGGGCAAAACCAGCCTGAACTTCCTCCCATCATTGTACGCAAAGAGGGGCAAATACTGTTGCTATTGCATGCGCACGATTATTCTTTCGTAGGGGAAAAGCCCATGGCAGAGCTGTACCAGCTATTTTCAGAACTGCGGATAAAGCCGAACCTTATCCAGAGCGCAGCCGTTAGTCTGCTGGTCTGTCTGGACGACCGAAAGGAAAAAATAGAAAGGCTGGTGGCTTTGGCTTCCCTGACCTTTGACGTGGAGCTGCAGGAGGGGCTGACCCTGCTGACCATTCGGCATTACCGTCCGGAAACACTGGAGAAGTATATTGAAGGCAAGGAAATTCTCTTGCGTCAGCAATCCCCGGTAACCGTCCAGGTTCTCATGCGGTAATACCCACCGCCTCATTCTGTCCCCACCATGATCGTTTGCTTCAACTTAATGGGGACTTTTTTACCCGACCGGGTGGCCGGCTGCCAGAGCGGCATTTTTAAGAATGCTTCCTCTATCTTATCATTCATCTGCTGGTTGCCGCCGTTGAGCACATTGGCATAAATCAGCTTGCCAGCGGTATCGATGATGTATTCGACCATGGCGTAGGTCTTGCCCTGGCCCGGATCCAGGAAATTGACCATGTCCTTATCCAGCTTGTTGACGAAATCCCGGAAGGCGTCCCGGCCTCCGGCACACTCGGGTAGCTGGTCGGCTTCTATGGCGAGGTCTTCCTCCCGGATGGGTTGGACCGGGTGGGTGATCTTGCGCTGGACCGGACCGGGATCCGGGGCGGCCTGCTCGACCGTAGGACTCACTTCCTCTGTCAGGTAATCCCCACGGGAATTGATGAGGATCAAAGGGACCTGATGATAGGCTTCAAAATAATAAAATGCATTTCTCAAGGTTTTTTCGAATGTTGAAAACTCGGAGAAATTCAACAAATAACGGTTCAGATAGACGGCACTGCGCGGATTCTTAAAATTGATCGGAAATATGTGTACGGGTATGAAGTCTTCGCCTAAATTTTTTGCGTGGGCGGCCAGGATATACAGTTCCTCGATCTGGTCATCCGTCACGGGTATGCACCCTACGGTCACGCAACTTCCGTGAATGAAAATGTCCCCCCCGGGCTGGCTCAGATCGCTCAATATTTTGTCCGACTCATTGGGATAGTTAAGTCCCAGGGAAAGGTGGTATTGGCTCCTGGGGTTGAACTCGTTGATGTAGTAGAATCCTTCGGGAACCTGGTAGTCTCCGGCCATCCGCTTGGGTCCCAGGGATCCGGCCAACGCGCATATCCGGTAGGTCTTGAAGAGTTTGAATTTTTCTTCCCGCTTATTTTTTACCCAGCATTCCAGCTCGCAGTCATATTTGAAGGAACGAAAATAAATATAGCGCGCCGGCCAGACCAGGCCTTTTTCCTGAAATTGCCGGGCCAAGGAATCTTCTTTCCTTTTCATGGATTCACCCAACCGGGGAATCGAATGCTGAAAGTCCAGAGAACTGACGGAGAAGGCGGAGGATTGAGCCATCAGGCCAGATGATAGGCAAAGCAGCCCTGCGCAGGCTCCCAGGCTAATCCGGCAAATCTTTCGTTTCGTCATGCAAAGGGGATAGATTCAAAAATAAAGCGGGATGAATCCCGATAAAAGTACTATTAAAACAAAAAAAAGTCGGGTTTATTGCAACATGGTTAAATACCCGCCCCTTGGTGCGGTTTTGGAAATTCGAACTAACGCCTTAATTTTGAACTAAGGGCTGAGGTCTCGGCCTGTAATCGCTAACGTAAGGCATTAGTCTATGCGTTGATTACGAAGCCCCGCAGCTTGCTGCGGGGTAGTTCACTATACCCAGGATGTTAATAGTCCTGCCCGGTGATTTGCTCAAGCGAAAGAGATTTCCCAACAGAGGCGGATCAGAGGTTGCCTCGGGCCGCCTGTTCCCGTTCAATGGCTTCAAATAAGGCTTTGAAATTGCCCTTTCCGAAGCTTTTTGCCCCTTTGCGCTCAATAATCTCAAAAAACAGGGTTGGCCGGTCTTCCACGGGCCGGGTGAATATCTGGAGGAGGTACCCTTCCTCGTCCCGGTCAACCAGGATCCCTAACCGCTGCAAGGCGGCACGGTCCTCATCGATGGAACCCACCCTTCCCGGAAGCTCCTCATAATAAGAGTCCGGAACTTGCAGGAATTCCACTCCCCTTTTCCTTAGCCGTTGCACCGTCTCGACAATATCGTGGGTCGCCATAGCCACGTGCTGCACCCCTTCCCCGTTGTTGAATTCCAGGTATTCCTGAATTTGGGACTTTTTTTTGCCTTCCGCCGGTTCATTGATGGGAAATTTCACATACCCGTTACCGTTGCTCATCACCTTGCTCATCAAGGCGGAATATTCAGTCGATATGTCCGTATCGTCGAAGGAGATGATATTCCTGAAGCCCATGACATTTTCATAGAATTTGACCCAGGGTTCCATTTGGTTCCAGCCCACATTGCCCACGCAATGGTCCACGTACTCGAGACCTGCAGATTCCGGCCGATATTCGGGCTCCCAGGGTCGGAAACCGGGCATGAAACAGCCGTTGTACTGTTGCCTTTCCACAAAAAGGTGGACCGTCTCCCCGTAGGTATAGATGCCGCTAAGGACCATTTCCCCATTATTATCGGAAAGCCGGGTCGGTTCCTGGTAGGATTTTCCGCCTCGCTTGGTCGTTTCCTTCCAGGCCGAGGTGGCGTCTTCGACCCGGAGCGCCAAGATTTTGACCGCGTCTCCGTGGAGATAAACATGACCCGCGATAGGACTGCAGGTCCGAAGGGACGTGGTGAACACAAAAGTCAGCTTGTTCTGTCGCAGCACATAACTCACCCGGTCCATCACGCCAGTTTCCGGACCACAATATGCCAGGGACTGGAATCCAAAAGCGGATTTATAGTAGTGGGCTGCCTGCTTGGCGTTGCCCACATAAAATTCTACGTGATCAGTGCCCAGCAGTGGCAGAAAATCAGCCGTTTTATGGCTTGCGTTGCGTTGAGTCAGAACCGTTGACATGAAGGAATATTTAACGGGTGAACGAATGGAACTTTGGCTGCGCCCACATGCCTTTCCGGCTGAAAGGATATTTTGTGGCGCGCTCTCTCAGCAGCGATTCCCGGGAAGGGAGGTAATGATCAACCCATCGCGTCCATGGCCAGGGCCTCCATGAGCAGGCAATAGCCACTGCGCTTGTCATCAAAAATCTTGTGGGGATAATCCGGGATCATACGAAGACAAAATTAGCTCTTTTCCCAGACAAAATCCACGCAGCTCGGAGGCGTTTCCGCAGGGATTGTCCGCCATTTCCTATCTTCATAGCTTAATCGTTCGGCATGCGGAAAGTGGGCATTTTGGGGGGTGGACAATTGGGCAGGATGCTGCTGCAGGCCTCTGCCAACTACAATGTGGAAGTGCATGTCCTGGAAAAGGACAGCGATTGTCCGGCGGCCCAAATCTGTGGACATTTCACCCCAGGTGATATCCGGGATTATGATGACGTCCTAAGATTCGGCCATGATCTGGACGCAGTTACCATAGAAATTGAATCGGTCAATACGGAAGCCTTGCACGCCCTGGAAGGGGCGGGAGTGAAAACTTACCCTCGCGCCCATGCCCTGGACCTTATCAAAAACAAGATCGATCAAAAGCGCTTCTATAAAGAACACGGCATTCCTTCAGCGGAATTTTTGGTAACCACCGCGCGCCAGGATCTGGAATCCCACATGGACTTCCTGCCCGCCGTTCACAAGTTGGGCCAGGGTGGATATGATGGTCGGGGAGTCCAAATCTTGCGGAACCGCGAAGACCTGAAACTGGCCTTTGATTCACCAAGCGTGCTGGAAAGGGTCGTCCACATTGAAAAGGAGATTTCTCAAGTGGTGGCCATGGCGGAAAATGGAGAAACGGCCATCTATCCCCCGGTGGACATGGTTTTCGATCCCTACCTCAACCTTCTGGACTACCAACTCAGCCCCGCGGATATCCCCAAAGAAGTACTTTGGAAAGTTGAAGCCATAGCGTTGCGGGTGGTCAAAGAGCTCAAGAGCCCGGGCATTTTTGCCGTGGAGTTATTTGTGGACCGGAAACACGACGTCCTGGTCAATGAGACAGCTCCTCGTGTGCACAACAGCGGACACCACACCATCGAGGCGAATTACAGCTCGCAATTCGACATGCTGTGGCGGATCATTCTTGGACATGCCTTAGGAAATACGGATCACATCCTCCCGGCTGCCATGGTTAATCTTTTGGGAGCTGAGGGATTCCAGGGCCCTGCTCGCTATGACGGACTCGAGGAGGTCATGAAAATGGACAATGCGTTCGCCCACATTTATGGAAAGAAAGACACCCGGGGCGGCCGCAAAATGGGACACGTGACAATTTTGGGCCGGGAAAAGGGTGATTTGGTCCATTGCGCCAAAAAAGTAAAGCAAACCATCCGTGTCGTCAGTGATTGACGCGGTTGACTCCCGGAATATTCAAATGCTATGGCCCGAATAAAAAGAATCAATCCGTCAAGCCTACCCGTCCGCGTAGGAATTATCATGGGTAGCGACAGCGATTTGCCGGTCATGCAGGCGGCCGCTGATATACTTCGGGAGTTCGGGGTAACCTTTGAACTCACCGTAGTTTCCGCACACCGCACCCCACGACGAATGCTTAACTATGCTGCAAAGGCCAGGGAAAGAGGCTTAAAGGTGATCATTGCGGGCGCTGGAGGCGCTGCTCACTTGCCAGGAATGATCGCATCGATTAGTACGCTTCCCGTGATCGGTGTACCGATAAAATCCTCCAATTCCCTGGATGGATGGGACTCCGTGCTCTCGATTCTTCAAATGCCCAACGGTATACCGGTTGCCACCGTCGCATTGAACGGGGCCAAAAATGCCGGCATTCTGGCCGCCGCGATCTTGGGCGCTTTTGACAAAAAAATCGCTACCCGGCTGGATACCTACAAAAAAAATCTCGAAGCGGATGTGCTGCAGCGCGCCGATCAGCTCAAGAAGGCGGGTTGGGAGAACACGTTTGATGGTTGAACTGGGCCAAGATCTATCCCTGCACGGGGAAAAATATAGTTATGGATTCTCCTTCTTCTGCAAATCTTTGGGAGCGCCGGGCATTTTTAGCCACCACACTTAAGGCGGCGGGCGGTTCAACACTATTGTCCATTCCCGGTTTTGCAAATAACGGTAGCGCGTTGGAAAGAGCTACTGCCTTTACGGTGCAGGAGGTAATTGATATCATACTCAAACAAATACCGGGAGGACCCATTAGCCCGACGGTGGATACCTTGAAATGCGGAAAGCCGGAGCAGTTGGTCAGCGCAGTCGTGACAACCATGTTTCCTACCATTCCGGTCATCGAAGGGGCCATCCAGCAAGGCGCTAATTTCATCATAGCCCACGAGCCCAGTTTTTATAACCACACCGATGATCTGGCCTGGGTGCCGGAAAATGCCGTGATGCAGAAAAAGCGGGACTTATTGAACAAGCATGGCCTCGCCATTTGGCGCTTCCATGACCACTGGCACCGCTATCGTCCGGACGGAATAAATTATGGGGTTTTGAAGGAGCTGGGCTGGCTATCCTATCTCCGCCCTGACAGCCGGATTATCCGCATCCCTCCCCTATCTCTGAAAGACCTGGCCATGAAATTCAAGTCAAGCCTGGGAATCACCCATGTCCGGATTATCGGCAATCCCCAGCAATCTTGCGAACGGTTGGCTTTACTGGAAGGTGCAGCGGGAGGGCAGGTTCAAATCGGGTTAGTAGAAAAGGAGCACCCGGATGTATTGGTTGTGGGCGAAGTGCACGAATGGGAAACAGCAGAATATATCCGGGATAGCCTGGCTTTGGGTAATAAAACCTCGCTCATCGTATTGGGTCATGGAGTCAGCGAAGAACCTGGAATGGCCTGGCTGGTGGAATGGCTTCGTCCCTTGTTGCCCCGCCTACAGATCTCACATATTCCTTCCGGCGATCCTTTTCAATGGTGGTGATCGCCCCCAAATGGCCTGCGAAACATGGACACACATCTGCCTATTGCTCTTCCAATACGGTGAACCGCTGTTCCAGGGCGAGAGAATGTTGGTACAGCGCATCCAAGAAGGATCTCCCCCACTGCGCATAGTAAGGCATGAAATTCTCTATGCGTTCCTGCAATTGGCCCTGGGGAAAGAGGGCGGAACGGATTTCTTCAATTTGTCGCCTTTGATCATCAAAGCGGCGTTTTTCGGCTTTCAGCAGCTTTTTTTCCAGTTCCTGCAAGCCATTTAGCGCCTTAGCCTGCAATGCCTCCACATGCTGGGCCAGTGTAGCGTCAATCCGGTGCGCGACGCCTTTTATTTTTTCGTAATAGTGGCGAGCTTCCCCGATCTCGGCCTGAAGCTTCAATTGATGCAGGGATTCTTTCCGAACTAGCATTTCCAGCAGGTCCTCCCCCGCCTGGGCAAATTGAAGTGGGGATAGATCCATTTTGCGAATTTTTTCCGACCAGCGGCGGTTAATGATCAGAAAGGAATTGCGCAGGAGCAAAACGGGATATGGCACCTGGTAATGCCGGAACAGATCCACAAGTTCCATCCAATAGGATAATTCTCCGCTTCCACCAATAAACACCAGGTCTGGCAGGAGAATGGATTGAAATAGGCCCCGCAGGATGACATTGGGGCTGAACCGGCCGGGAAATTCCCGAAGTTCGTCGGCAAGTTCCTGTTTTGAAAAATTCCAAGGACCCGAAAGGATGCCATAGCATCCATTGTCTCGAAGAACGATTCGCTCCCGAATCTGGTCTCTCAGATAAAATAAATTGATGTCCCGGGGATTGGCCTGAACCTTATAGTTAGCGGAAAGTCGTTCTACGGTACCCTCAACTATCCGGGAGGGAATTTGCTCAAATAAATCATCCGCAAAGACCTTAGACATGACTTCCTTGAACCGATCATTGTCCGGAATGACGACTAACAATCCATAGCGGGAAAACAAGGCATGCACGAGTTTGAGGGTCGCCTCTTGAACCGTGCCGCTGGACAAGTAGGATTCCTTCAGGAAACCGATCAGCTCCGGCCCTCCAGGGAGAACGGAAAATTCGCCCTCGAGACGCAATATGATTTTGTCCAAACCTTCGGGCTTCATCCTTCCAACGGCCCCAGTCTGCTTCGTATCCCAGACGATCTCCTCATGGCCTAAGTAAATCTTTCCCAGCTCATCCAAATCAGCGTCCTCACTTCCCATGAAGAAAACAGGCACGAACTGGTAAGCCGGCAATTGTTGCCCTAGATAGGATGCCAAGCGGATACTATGCAAGATCTTGTAAACAAAATATAAAGTGCCGGTAAAAATAGCCGGTTGATGCGCAGTGGTAATGGTGAAGCAGTTTTCATCCAGCAGGCGGCTAATATTTTCCATTACCAAAGGATTGGTAGGCAACTCCTTGTATTGCTTCCGGAGTTCCTCAACCAACATTTTACGCTTGGTGGGAAAGGCCTGACGGTCCCGAATAGCTGATTTAATGCCCTCTATAGATACAGAATGCTCAAAAAAGGGCTTGAGGGCCGATTGATCCTCCAAATAATCGCACGCGATTGCAGAAAATGAACCGGTCTCCTGATAGGAAAGCTGAGAAGCCTGAAATTCCATAAGGCGGTAAAAATAAAGACTCTCCTTTGATTTGTTTGGTTCATCGCATAATTTAGTTACCACTCATCACAAGAGTCCAGGTATTCGATTCCCATTAGGCCTACGAAATGAAAATTCGGGTCACCTTTATTCGAGTGGCCTTTTTATTGGTCCTTAATATGCCCGTCAGTATTGAGATCGGAGCGAATATATCCTATGTACCGCGCTATATTACATATTTTTGAGTACTGTTCATTTTGAAACTTGCAAATCTATAATTTGACCAATTAATATAATTTATAAATGAGAAATAAAATCTTTATCAGTTTTTATTTTTTGTTCATACAGCTACTATTTGCAGATGCTCAAACAGCATACTACCCTGACACGGCCTGGCAGGTAAAAACACCAGCAGAATTGAAAATAGATAAACTGTTGATGGACAGTGCTGTCTATTTTGCCATGACACATGAAAATAAAGTTGATAAAGATTTGCGTATTGCCAACCTGAAATCTTACAGCAATGAACCAGGCTATAAAATAATAGGGCCAATGAAAGAAAGAGGCGGCCCTGCAGGTCTGATAATTAAAAATGGTTACATCGTAGCACAATGGGGCGACATATTCCGTGTTGATATGACTTTTAGTGCAACAAAAAGTTTTCTTTCTACCACGGCCGGGTTAGCAATAGACAACGGATTGATAAAAAATGTATCCGATAAAGTAATAAATTATGTTTGGGATGGTACGTATGAGGGTGAGCACAATTCAAAAATAACCTGGGATAATTTATTAACACAATCTTCTGATTGGAGCGGAACGCTTTTCGACTGTCCAGATTGGGCTGACCGACCGCCTAAGGAAGGTGGTATCGATGATTGGAAAAATAGGAAACTTAACGAGCCAGGAACGGTGTTTAAATACAATGATGTACGGGTAAACTTGCTGGCCTATTCTTTATTACAGGTTTGGCGAAAACCGTTGCCCGTTGTGCTGAAAGAAAAAATTATGGATCCCATTGGTGCTTCTACCACCTGGCGCTGGTACGGGTATGATAACTCTTTTGTAAATATTGATGGATTAATGATGCAGTCGGTAAGCGGGGGAGGTCATCATGGCGGTGGAATTTTTATAAGTGCAATAGACCAGGCCAGGTTTGGATTGTTGTTTTTAAGAAACGGGAAATGGAAAAATCAGCAATTAATATCACAAAAATGGGTAACCGCTGCGCATCAATCTTCAACCGCCAATAAAGATTATGGATATATGTGGTGGATAAATGCCACAAAAAAATGGAAAAATGTTTCCACTGGAATTTATTTTGCTGCCGGCTATGGCGGTAATTATATTGTTGTTGATAATGAGCATGATCTGGTTGTAGTGGCTCGATGGATGGATGATAATAAGATGGGTGATTTTATGAATTTGATAGAGCAATCCATCACCATTAAGTCAAATTAAATAGTTTTTGGATTTATTTTTAAAAGCACTAAAATCCTAAATTAGACAAGTCGGTAAATACACAATGGATAAAACAAATTCCGGTTTTCACTCCGCAGAAAGGACCTGGGTTTTAACTCTTGCTGCTTACAACAATTAATCAAAGCGCTGCCCGTAACTCGAATTTAATTGGTTATTTTCAATGAAAATTTATAATTCATATACATGAACGTTATGAGAGAGAACGTGCATATGGTGGTTGAATCGTGCATACCTGTGATACCCAGCGCCGATCTCGAGAAAAGTCTACGCTTTTGGGTGGAGGGTGTCGGACTTACCATGGACCGAGAAATGAGAAGTGAAGGCAGGCTAATCGGCTGCATGGTTCACAACGAACATATATACTTCTGGCTCAACCAGAGAGCAGGGACACCGATCAAGCCGGAAGACTATGAAGGCATCCAGCTTTATTGGGGGCCAACAGACATTCATGAGACAAGGGAGCGTTTGAAGCAACTTGGATACCAGGTGTCAGACATCGTCGACAGAGATTATGGACAGACTGAGTTCTTCCTTACTGACGATGATGGTTACTCCCATACCTTTGGGATTGCTACAAAGGCATAGCAGATATCTCTGTGCGGCTAGGCACGCCGAAAAAAATCAATTCAAGAGAAAAAGTAGTATAAGCATTTTCACTTCGAGAACGTCCATCAAACCGCATTAAATAATTCCAGTTGAACCTCGCCATTTTATTGTAACTAAAATTCAAATT
>Ga0207040_1156_pt1 | contig 19676 bp, 12 predicted proteins | sample Alteio_BWMinCont_72_FD_153279 | JGI IMG/M metagenome (GOLD analysis project Ga0207040, IMG submission 153279) | Enriched cells from forest soil in Barre Woods Harvard Forest LTER site, Petersham, Massachusetts, United States -... | ecosystem: Environmental > Terrestrial > Soil > Temperate forest >... | reverse complement strand
CGATTTCGCCAAAAGGCATTGCGCTCCTGCAACAGCGGCCTGAATTAAAGGTCACGGTGCTCAAACAGCGCTTGTCCGAGGCCGAATTGCTGCCTCTCGTCGCGGACGCCGCCGCCCTGGTCGTGCGGTCGGAAACCAAAATCACCCGCAAAGTCATCGAAGCCGCCTCCAAACTCCGCGTCGTCGGCCGGGCCGGCGTCGGGGTGGACAATGTCGATGTGGAAGCGGCCACCCAACGCGGCATCGTGGTGATGAACACCCCAAGCGGGAACACCATCTCCACCGCGGAACTGACCTTCTCGATGCTGATGGCGCTGGCGCGGAAAATTCCCCAGGCGCACGCCTCGATGAAGGCGGGGGAATGGAATCGCAAGGCGTTTCAGGGGACCGAACTGAACAATAAAACCATCGGCATCCTCGGGATGGGACGCATCGGGGGGGAAGTGGCCAAAAGGGCGGCGGCATTCGGAATGCGCGTTCTGGCTTACGATCCGTACCTGGCGCTTTCGCGCGCCAAAGCGTTGCAGGTCGAGTTGGTCGAACTGGACCAGATTTATGCCCAGTCGGATTTCATCACGGTCCACATGCCCATGAGCGATGAAACCAAGGGGATGGTGAACGCCGCGGCTTTTGCCAAAATGAAAAAAGGGGTGCGGGTCTTGAATTGCGCGCGGGGCGGCATCGTCAACGAAGCGGATTTGTATGAGGCCCTGAAGAGCGGACAGGTGGCGGGGGCGGCCCTGGATGTTTATGAGGTCGAACCGCCTCCGGCGCAGTTTCCTTTGCGCGACCTGCCGCAGGTGGTGATGACGCCGCATCTTGGCGCGAGCACGGAGGAAGCCCAGGAAAATGTCGGGATCGAAGTCGCCGAGGCGATCACCGATTATTTGTTGAACGGCGCGGTTCGCAACGCGGTGAACCTGCCGAATCTGGACGCGCAGACCTACGCGATGGTGAAGCCGTATCTGACGCTCGGAGAAAAGCTCGGGCGGTTGCTGGCGCAGCTTGCGCCCAAAAGGAACGACCGGCTGGTGGTCACTTATGGCGGGAAAGCCACCCAGGTGCCCAGCGATCCCATCACGCGATCGGTCTTAAAAGGATTTCTCGAACTGGCCGGCGGCAAGGAGGTCAACCAGGTGAACGTCCGCACCCTCGCCACCGCCCTCGGTTTGCTGGTCGAGGAGATCAAATCGAACGAGGAAACCGACTTCAACGAGTGGCTGCATGTCGCGGTGGTTTCCGGCGAGGAACGTCATTCGGCCGGCGGAACGATTTTTGGGGCGCGCAATCTGCCGCGCATCGTGCGGCTGAGCGGCCAGCCTGTCGAGATTGTGCCGGAGGGGGTCCTGCTTTTGTTGCGGAACAAGGATCGGCCCGGGATTGTGGGGTATTTGGGCGGGCTGATGGGCAAGCACCAGGTCAACATTGCGAGCATGAGTTTGAGCCGGGAAAAACCGGGCGGCGAGGCGCTGACGGTGTTGAACCTGGACAGCGTGCCTTCGACAAGTGTATTGGACGAAATCCAAAAAGACCCTGATATTAGGAATGTTCGTATTGTAAAACTTTGAAAAGACAGTGGAAATTAATAAAATGACGACCCGATTCTTCCCTTCGGCCCTGGCGGCCGCCCTCACTTTGCTAACAACTTTCGGCGCGCTGGCAGTCGATGATCCCACCGCCGCCCTCGACAAAAAAATGAACGCCCTCTTTCCCGACGCCGTGGTGGCAAAGGGCAAGGGAGTCGAGGTCAAGCGCAGCCAGATCGATGACGAAATGATGGCTTACCGGGCCAGTCTTGCGACGAGGAAACAGACGTTTCCGGAGAGCCAGCGCGGGATGATTGAATCCAACATGGTGGACAAATTGGTGATCAGCCAAATCCTCCTCGCCCGCTCCACGCCGGCCGACAAAGACGCGGCCAAAGAAAAGGTGGACAAACTCATCGCGCAGGAAAAGGCGGCTTCGGCCTCGGAACGGGTCTTCGAGGAGCAGGTGAAAGCGGGCACGGGCGGGATGAGCCTGGAACAGTATCGGAACCGCCTGATCGACCAGGCCTCGGAGGAGATGGTGGTGGACCGGGAATTGAAGTCCACGATCAGGGTGTCCGAGGTGGAAGCCCGCAAGTTTTACGACGAAAATCCCGGCGCGGCGGAACAGCCGGAAATGGTGCGCGCAAGCCACATTCTGATTGCGACCACCGATCCGACGACCAAACAACCGCTGCCTCCGGACCAGAAGAAGGACAAGGAGGAATTGATCAAGAAGATTCGCGCGCGCGCGGTGGCGGGCGAGGATTTTGCCAAGCTGGCGAAGGAGTATTCGGAGGACCCGGGTTCAAAGAACAACGGCGGGGAATACACGTTTCCGCGGGGGCGGATGGTGCATGAGTTCGAGGCGGCGGCATTTTCGATGCAAACGAACCAGATCAGCGACGTGGTGGAGACGCAGTTCGGCTATCACATCATCAAGTTGAGCGAGAAGATCCCCGCGAAAAAGATTGAGTACGCGCAGATTTCCGGGAGGGTGAAGGATTACCTGGTCGAGCAGGAATTCCGGAAGGAATTGACGCCGTATTTTGAAAAATTGAAGAAAGAGGCGAACGTGCAAATGCTTGGGTTGCAGGGAACGCCGCCGCCCGCCGCGAAGCAAAAGTGAGATGGGAAGGCGCAGGAAAGCCTGAATTTAATAGCCGGAAACTGGAATGCAGGAAAAGAAGGGGTCAAGGAGGGAAGCGGTGCATTAACAGTGGGCGGGAGGAGTTTCGGGCAGGGCGGATGACGAAGGAGTCGATCGCAAGGGTTCCACGCCGACTCGCTTGATCGAAAGGGGAAAGGCCGCGAAATTGAAGAGCAAGGCTGTCGTCAGACCCGTCGCATGGAGGTAGGAACGCGCAACGGCAAAGAAAACAGGGTCAATTTCTCGCACGGCTTTGATCTCGACGACGACCAATCCCTCCACCAACAAATCCAGTCGGTGCTCGCCGACGCTACGTCCCTTGAACATGATGAAGACTTTTTTCTGGCGTTCGAAAGCAAGGTTGCAAAGTTTCAATTCGACGCTCAATGCCTCTTCGTAAATCGCTTCGAGGAAACCAGGACCCAAATGTCGATGCACCTCAATGGCCGCACCAATTATTCGCTCGGTCAGTTCATGGTGGTTTAGATTCGGTGTCATGTCCCACCTTTCATGTTTTCTTGTTCTCCGGCTATAAAAATCGGGTTGGTTGGGCGGGAAATCGGGAAAAAACAAAATCAACGGAGGGCACGAAGATCAGGAAAACCAGAAAAAGACCGAAACCCAAGTTTATAACCGGAATTCAGGAATGCATGAAAGGGCCGGATGAGGAGAGGAACCGGAAACTTTTCGGATTTAGATTCATGTCCCGCCTTTCTTGCTTTCCTGATTTCCGGCTATAAGAATCGGGATCGGGGATGGCTTCAGTTTCCCGATTCCGGCTTTCGGGACATGAAAAGCAGGAAGACGGGGATTTTATATAGCAGGAAAGCAAGAAAACATGAATAGGCCGAAAGAGGAGCGGGTTGGGGAGAGTCTCATGATTGCTCAGACTCGGTTTCATGTCCCACCATTCTTGCTTTCCTGATTTCCGGCTATAAAAATCGGGTACGTGTTCCTTCTTCCCATACTTCTCCGTCCTCTCCCGTTTTCCCGGCTCCCCGCCTGATGTCCCACCATTCTTGCTTTCCTGAATTCCGGCTATAAAAATCGGGATCGGGATGGCTTCAATTTCCCGATTCCGGCTTTCGAGTAAAGGGGCGGACGAGCGCAAAATACAGGACGCCCAGCACCACCAATGCTCCCACCAGCCACAGGGTAACGCGGTGCAGTTCTCCGTCCATCAGGCGCTTGTCTTGTCCGGCGGCAATCCCCACCCAACAGAGGACGCCAGTCCAAAGGCCGGAACCCAGGAGGGTAAAAAGCGAATAAGTCCTGAAATCGAGTTTGACGATGCCCGCCGGGATTCCGATGAGATGCCGGACCACGGGGAGCAGCCGTGAGAGGAAAATACCGAACGAGCCAAATCGGGCCGACCATTGCTCGGCGGCGTGAACTTTTTCCTCGGGGATCAGAAAGAACCGCCCATAGCGGAGAACGAGCGGACGGCCAGCCCAGCGACAGGTCCAATACATGATCGCGGCTCCCAGCCACGAACCCAGGGCTCCGGTGATAATGATGCCGGTGATGCTGAACCGCCCCGAGTTGTGGGCGAGCATGGCCGCCGGGGGGATGATCATTTCGCTGGGGATCGGCAGAAACGTGCTCTCGATGGCCATCAAGAGCCCAATCAGCGGATAACCCGCGGAATCGAGTTGCACCATGTACCATTGGATCAGATGTTTCAGCATAAAAACCGGACGGTGGGACAGAATCGGGAATTTGGCGAGAAATTTGTTGGGGAGTGAGGGAGGGGACTCCGATCGGGCGCGTCTGGGAGAGGAAGGGAGGAGGAAGCTTGGCGGTAGGGTGGGTCAAAGTGGCGCGGATTGAGGGAAAAAGTTCGGCGGGGAGCGCAACTTTTGAGCGCTCTTCGTGTTTACCCCTCAGAAGCAAAAGAGAACATGGCATTAGTATCGATCAGAAACCTGCTGGCGAGCCAGACAAACTCGAGCCATGAACAGGTGGAATCCTGGGGCAAGGCATGGCGGACCGCCGTCGAGTCGGGCTCGCAGGAAACGCTGCTCGCGTTCATCGCGCGCGAGACAGGGGTGGCCGAGGACGTTTTCCTTCAACAATTGGGCCAGGCCCTCGGCTGGCCGTTCCTCGAATTGCCGCGGCTGGAAATCCCCATCGAGGTCCGACTGAAGATTTCCACCAAAGTCGCTTTCCAACACACCGTTCTGCCGACGAAGTTTGAAAATGGCGTTCTCCAGGTGACGGTGAGCAATCCCTTCGATCCCGCGATGCTGAGCGCGGTGCAGTACGACGCCAAGGGAGCGGTCACGCTGGCGCTGGCGACCCGGCCTGAAATTGAAAAGGCCCTCAAGAAATACTACGGGGTCGGCGCCGAAACCCTTGATGAACTGGCGAAGGACGAACCCATTGACCTCGAGGTGGGAGTGGACAAGGAAATCACCGAGGCCGATCAGGAAGCGAGTGTCATCAAGTTCGTCAATCAAATCATCTGGGAAGCATTTAAGGACCGCGCGACTGATATTCATTTCGAACCCGCCGAGGATGAACTCCGCATCCGCTACCGCATCGACGGCATTCTGCACCAAACCCCGATGCCGCCGCAGTTGAAGCGTTATCAGGCCGCGTTGATTTCGCGCATCAAGGTGATGTCGGGGATGAATATTTCGGAAAAGCGGCTTCCGCAGGACGGGAGAATCAACGTTCGGATCAAAGGCGAGGAAATCGACATCCGGGTTTCGACGGTTCCGACGGTGTATGGGGAGAGTGTCTCGTTGCGGCTGCTGACGCGGGGGAAAATCTTTTTGAGTTTGGAAAAGCTGGGGTTTGCGCCGCTGGAGGAAAAGGCGTTGCGCGAAATCATCATCAAACCGCACGGCATTCTGCTGGTGACGGGCCCGACCGGCTCGGGGAAATCGACGTCGCTCTACGCCTTTCTGAGCACGATCAACTCGGTGCAGAAGCGGATCATCACGATTGAGGAACCGGTCGAGTACGAACTCAAAGGGATCAACCAAATCTCGGTTCGCTCGGACATCGGGCTGACGTTTGCGATGGGGCTGCGCCATATTTTGCGACAGGACCCGAACGTCATCATGGTGGGGGAAATTCGCGACCTGGAGACGGCGGAAATCGCGATTCGCGCGGCGTTGACGGGCCATTTGGTATTCAGCACGCTGCACACAAACGACGCCCCGAGCGCGTTTACCCGGTTGATCGACATGGGGATCGAGCCGTTTCTGGTGGCTTCCTCGGTCGAGGCGGTCCTGGCCCAGCGCCTCGTTCGCACTATCTGCCGGCACTGCAAGGTCGAGCAAATCGTCGAGCACGATTATTTGCGCACCATTAGTTTTCCGGAGGCGCGGCTGCCGACCGCCCGTTTCTGGAGAGGGGCGGGGTGCGAACATTGCCGGATGCTTGGATACCAGGGCCGGATGGGGATTTACGAATTGCTGCTTCTCAACGAGGCTCTGCGACCCCTCGTTCTCGGGCGGGCGGCCGCGTCCACGATGGCCCAGCGGGCAATCGAGATGGGGATGCGGACCTTGCGGATGGACGGGTGGAACAAGGTGGATGCGGGCCAGACGACCATCGAGGAGGTCCTCCGGGTCACCCAGAGCGAGGAACACATGAAGTCGCTGGTGGAAGACAGCAAGAATTAGGTATGCCCTCCGTCTCCAAGCCGCCCCGCTGGCACCAGGCGAACGTTGTTCTGCTGCGGGGAGAGTCCAAGGAACTGTGGCAATTCGCGGTCAACGGCCAGCTCAACCTGTTGCACCACCAGAAGTTTTCGGGGTTGGAACCGCTGCCGGAGGGGAAGGTCAAAAAGAGCTGGCAGGCGCTCTGGCAAAAGAAGGTGAACATCGCCTGGCTGCCGGTGGAAAGCGTTTATCTGCGCGCCCTGCAACTCCCCTCGTCCGACCCCTCGGAAATCCGGTCGATGATCGAGTTGCAACTGGAGAAGATTTCGCCGATTCCGCTCGCCCGCGCCATCTGGACGGCGTCACCGATCGGACCGATGGTGAATAACCTGCAATCGGTGGTGGCGGTCATCCTGCCGCGGGAGACGGTGGAGACCTTCCTGGGGAGCCTGGAGAAGGAGGGGTATCAGACCGACCGGTTGGAATTACCCCTGTTGGACCAGTTGCTCGCGACGAAATTTCAGAGTGATGGCATCTGGTTTTACGCGGATAAATCGAACCCGAGCCGCGCCCTGTCGGTGTGGTGGTTTCAAGGGATGTTGCGGCATATCAGCCTGCACGCGATTGTGCCCGGGGACGAGACCCAGGGTCAGTTGCGCGACGCGCTGACCCAGATCGCCTGGACGGGCGAAGTGGATGGATGGCTGGGCCCGAGCCCGAAGTGGCGGCTGGTGGCGGAACCGGAGACGGCGGCAGCCTGGGAACCGGTCCTAAAACCGCTGACGGAGTCCCCCATCGAGATCATTCCGCCGGTGGAGGAAGCACCCCTCGCGGCCCTGACGGCCCGGCGGGTGGTGGAGGCGCGGCAGGCGGCGGATTTGCTGCCGGCCGAATACGGGGTGCGTTACCGTCAACAATTTGTCGATCAATTTTGGATGCGGGGGCTCGGCGCGGTGATCGGACTCTATCTGCTGGGGTTGCTCATCTACTTTGCGGCGGTGGGGGCCTTGTGGTTCCGCGATTACCGGGTGGAAAGACAATACACTCCGATCAGCGGGGCCTATACGAACGCGCTGCGGATGAGCGAGCGGGTGTCGGTTCTGGAGGAGCAATCGCGGCTGAAGTTCGCCGCTTTGGAATGTTGGAAGCTGGCGGCGGAGTTGTTGCCGAAAGAAATGACGCTGACCTCGATGATTTTGTCGAAAGGAAGCCGGCTGACCTTGTTCGGAGTCGTTCCAGAGTTGGATTCCGGCAAGGTCTATGACTATAACATTGCGCTAAGCAAATCGTCGATAAACGGGCAGCCGATTGTCGCCGATTCGCCAAAACTGGGCAATACGCACGCGGATGGCTCGGGGGTGATGATCAGGCCGTGGGATTTTTCGTGCCGGATTGGCAAAGGAGAGGGCGAATGATTAACGTGCTCGACCGTTACAATCTCCGGCCGCAAGAGAAGAGACTCGTGGTGGGAGTGGTGTTCGTCGTCTTTGTCGTGATCAATATCTGGTTTGTCTGGCCGCACTTTCAGGACTGGTCGAACTTGCAGGAGGGATTGAGGAAAAGCCGGCTAAAACTGGCGTCCGCCAAAGCCGAAATTGAGAAGACGAAAGGACCCAACGGATACGAGGCGAAATTGAAGCGGCTGGAAAACGAGGGTGATCCGGTCCAACCCGAGGATCAGTCCATCCAGTTCCAGGTGTCCGTTGATCGCATCGCCCGGCAGAGTGGAATCTCGCCGAGTTCGGTTTCGCCGGTGGCGGATACGACCGACCCGGCGACGTCGAAGTTCTTTGTGCAGAAATCGCTCAATATTGGATTCGACAACGTCGATGAGCGGGTGCTGGTCAATTTTCTGTATAACCTTGGGACGCGCTCGTCCCTATACCGGGTCAAGGAATTGGATATTAAACCCGGGGTGGGCCAATACCGATTGAACGGGAGGGTGACGCTGATTGCGAGCTATTTGAAGGACCTGGCGAAACTGTCGCCCGCGGAAGCGCACGCGCCCGTCGTCAAAAAACTGCCCGCGGGCAAGCCGGCGACAACCGTGACCAACACGCCGCCGGGCCCGGTGACGAAGCCGCCGGTGAATCCGCCGGGGAAGGGTCCTGGTTCGACGCCGACTGCCAAGCCAGGATTGCCGGTTCCACACCGGGTTCAGCCTCCGACCAATCATATACACCGGCCCTTTTCACCCGCGACAAAACAATGAACATGATCCGCCCACTTTTCCGATTTCCCGTTTGCCGCGGAGCATGCGCCGCCAGTGCGGCCGTCTTCGCCGCCGGGATATATTTCTGGATAGCTTCCGCCGCCGCCCAAATTCCCCCGCCGCCGGGGGCCGCCCGCCCGACGAACACGGTGGCGAGACCCAGCGCGACGGTGACGAACGCCCCGGCGACGAATGCTCCGGCGACGAATGCTCCGGCACCACGGACGTTCGCCTTTCCGGCGTTTCCAACTCTGCCGCCGCCGGACGATACCGCCACCCCCCCCCGGCGGCGACGGCGGCGAATCAAACCGCCTCCGCGACGAATCAGCCTTCGGCCGCCGGTTCGAAATCCCTGGCGGCCGGGATGATTTTTGGGAAGGACCCGAACGAGATTATTGCGAGCGAATTCATGCAATTGAACAACATGGACATCGCATCGGTGTTCGAACTCTATTCGGAGTTTTCCGGTCGCATCGTGGTGAAAAACTCCCAGATCAACGCTGGAACGCTGACCTTGAAAGTTCCGATTCCGCTGACCCGGCTGGAGGCGGTGCAGACGCTGGACGCGGCGCTGGCGCAGAACGGCATCACGATGATTCCTTTCAGCGACAAATGGGTCAAAGCCGTTCCCGCGGCCAACGCGGGGGCGGAGGGTGCGGCGATGTATGAAGGGAAGGCGAGCAATCTGCCGGAGGCGGAGCAATTTGTGACCCAGGTGATTCAACTCAAATACGCCCGGCCGACGGAAGTGGTGCCGCTGCTGGCGACCTTCACGAAGAATCCAGCGAGCGGCGTCATTGCCATTGAGAGCAGCCAACTGCTGGTGGTGCGGGATTACGCTTCGAATGTGAGACGCATCGCGGAATTGATCGCGAAAATCGATATTTCACCACCGCCCGACTATCGCCTGGATGTGATTCCGGTGCGGTATGGGAAAGTGGACGACCTTTATCAGACGATGAGCAGCCTGATTGGAGGGGGAACGGGCGGCGCCGGGGTTGGCCAGGGCCAGCAGCGCCGCGGGCCGACTCCGTTGCGCAGCGGGCAAAATAACAACGGGCTGCAAGGAGGACAATTCGGCCAGACGGGGATCAATGGCATCAATCCGGTCAATCAGAATCCCGGGGCCAATTACAACAACTTTCAGAACCGGGTGAATCGCGTGCTGGGCCAGGCGGGCGCGCCGGGGACGGCGAACGCGCAGAATCAAATCATCAGCGACGCGCGGATTGTGCCGGATGAAAGGTCCAACTCGCTCCTGGTCTATGCCAACGAGCACGACATGGTGATGATTTCGAACATCGTCAAACAGGTGGACCACCAACTTCCGCAAGTGCTGATCGAAGCCGTGGTGCTCGATGTCTCGCTGAACAACAGTTACAGCCTCGGGGTGAGTTATTTGCAGAACCCGCAAACCACGGGGAAGCTGACGCAGGCCTCGGGAGCGAACAACGGACCGCAGGTTCTCTCCGCCGTCACCAATCTGTCGAGCGGGTTGCCGAGCGGATTCAGCTATTTCGCGCAATACGGGGGCTCCCTCGAGGCGGCGGTGCAGGCGCTCGCATCGGATAACACGGTTTCCGTGATTGCGACGCCGCGCATCCAGACTTCGCACGCGGTTCCGGGCTCGTTCCTCATCGGCACGAGCGTGCCGTACATCACCGGTTTTCAAACTTATTCGGGGTACGTGGGCGGCCCCTCGAGCTCTTCGACGGTGCAGGAGAAGGACATCAATACCGACATCGAAGTGACTCCCTTCATCACGCCGGACGGCCTCGTGGTGATGGACATCGACAACAGTTTTGACGAGCCCGGGCCGACGGTGAACATCGGAGGCAATCCGTATCCCGTGGTGAACCAAAGGCATGCCTCCTCGACACTCACGCTGCGCGACGGCGAGACGATCATGATGGGCGGTTATATCACGACGACGAAAACGAAATCTGTCTCCGGGGTTCCTTATCTGATGAACATCCCGCTGCTCGGGGCGCTTTTTCGCAGCAAGAACACCTCGGATGTGCGGGAGGAGTTGATTGTGCTCATGCGCGCCACGATCTTGAAGACCACGGATGACGCCCGGAACTACGCGACGAAAGAACGAAAAACCCTCCCGGGGATCCGGATGGCCGAGGACGAGGAGAATAAGGATCGCGCGGATAAATTGAAGGCGGTGGAAAAATTGGAGGCCGGCCAGCGGAAGCCGTAGGGATGCTAGCGGGATTAGGATTAGCCTCCAAGCCAAATGGGCGTGGATTGAGACCATGAATCTGATAGGGTTTTAAGTCTGTCGTCCAATTCGCGTCGCACCCAAAGCGCCAGAGGACTGGCGCAGTCCAAGACCTGGCGGAATACTCCACGACCCCCGCCATCGCGAAGCGTCTTGGACTGCGGCAGCCCTCTACCGCTTTTCGGCGAAGACGCGAGCCGGCCAGAAATGATTACGATTCATGGAAACGATTAGGATTAAGAGTAAGAGTAAGATGGGACGACCAAGTGTGCGCGTAGAATCTCCCAGCCTTTATGTTCATGTGCCGTTTTGCGCGCATAAATGCGAGTATTGCGCTTTTTACTCGGAGGCGGCGAACGGGGAGGTCACCAACCGGTATGCGGCGGCGCTCGTTCGCGAAATGGAAATGGCGGCGGGGGAGGGACTGGCAAAGCCGGCCACGGTTTTTTTCGGCGGCGGCACGCCTTCGCTTCTCAATTTGCGACAGTGGGAAAAAGGCCTCGACGCCATGGACCGCGCCAAGCTCACGAGCGCCGGGGAATGGACGGTTGAATGCAACCCGGCCACGGTTTCCCTTGATAAAGCGCGGCTGCTGAGGGAACGCGGGGTGAATCGCGTTTCCATGGGGGTGCAATCATTGGACGAGGCGTTGTTGGACCGGCTCGGGCGTGTGCATAGCCGCGAGATGGCGTTGCGGTCTTTTGAGACGCTGCGACGCGCGGGATTCTCGAGCATCAATGTGGACCTGATGTTTGCGATTCCGGGACAGACCCTCGAGGTTTGGCGCAAAACGTTAAACGAGGCGGTGGCGCTGGGCAGCGAGCATCTGTCTTGTTACGAGGTGATTTACGAGGAAGACACGCCTCTTTTTGAGCAATTGAAGGCGGGGGAATTCGAGGTGAACGAGGAACTGGCGTGCGCGATGTACGAGGAATTGATCGAGGTCGCGACCGGGCGGGGTTTTGCCCAGTACGAGGTGGCGAACTTTGCCCGGGGCGGCGGGGCGAGCCTCGAATTTCCGGCTTATGCCTGCCGACATAACATCAACTATTGGCGCGGCGGCGCGTGCGCGGCGCTCGGGCCGAGCGCCACGGGCTACCTCAACGGGCGCCGGACGAAAAATGTGGCGAACACCACGCTCTACTGCGAATTCATTGAGAGCGGGCGCCGTCCGGTGGAATCGAGCGAGACCTTGTCGCCGCTGGCGCGGGCGGGAGAAACGGCGGCGTTCGGTCTGCGGATGAACCAGGGCTGGCCGTATGGGGCTTTCGCGGAAACCACCGGGTACGACCTGCGTTCGGAGTGGCGTCAGGAAATCGACAGGTTGACGGGGCTCGGCTACGCGGAGGAGACATCCGACCGTTTCCGCCTGACGCGCCGGGGGTTGCGATACGCGGATTGGGCGGCGGAGCTTTTTATTAGATGAAGGCGGAGCGGCCGGAATATTTTAGCCATTCCACTATTTCTTGCGTAGGCACGCCTCTGATGAAAAGCGGTAGAGGGCTACCGCAGTCCAAGACGCTTCGCGACTGCGAGGTCGTGGAGTCTTCCGCCAGGTCTTGGACTGCGCCAGCCCTCTGGCGCTTTAGTGGCCGAGGGTGACCATGCAGATTTGGTTGGCGGGGTGTTCGGGTGACGGGAGACGGCGGATGAAGGCGATTCTCGAGCCGTCCGGGGAGAAAACGCAGGCTTCCGGGCGCGGGGCGACGACATCCTCGCAGCGCGGAGTCAATCGTGTCGTGAGGCCTGAATCCATTTCCGTGACGGAGACGCTGTTATCCATGGCGTGGGCCACCCAACGACCATCCGGGCTCCAGGTGAAGGTGCTGGTGACCGGCCACGGATTGCGCGTGACCTGGCGCGGCTCGCCGCCGTTGGGCGAAATGGTCCAAAGTTGGACGACGCCGGAGTCGTCTTTCATGAGAAAGGCGATTCTCGAACCGTCTGGAGAGGAGCGCAGCCAATGACGCGGACCTTGCAGCCCGGGGTACTTGCGGTTGATGGTCCGGGTGAGGCGGCGCTGGGTCGCGCCACGGGGTGGAAACGGCATTCGGCCCGCCGTTCCCGCGAGGGGACCGTCGCCGGGAATTGAGACATCCCCGGGCAGGTCCACGATGAAGACTTCTGAATTTGTTTCGGTATTGAGCCCCGCGAGACGGCCTTGAAAGGCCAGGGCGCGATGTTGGCGGGTGCCGTCGGGGCGCAGGTAGCCATTGGTGCCGACCCAGGCCTCCTCGGAGGCGCGTTTTATTTCGTCCGAGCCCGCGCGGGGATTGGCCACGGTTCGGGTGGCAAGGACGCTGAAGAATGCTCCGTCGTGATTGCGGGGATGGTCTTTTGGCACCCGGACTGGATGACCGGGCACACACACTCCGACGTTGCGAAGATTGATCCCGTTGGTTGGGGTTTCCATGGCAAACTGAGCCAGCGAATGATCTTCGTAAGTGAACGCGACCCAATCGCCCGCGCCATCCCAAACATGGAGGTGAGTCCCGCCCCGCAACGCGCCTGGGGTGAACGGAGGAACCAGGTCGCGCGCGTCCAAGTTAACCATGCCGCCGCGAGGCGCTCCAGCGCGCGGTTTTCCGAGGTCCAGCACCACGCCCTGCCGGTGAAAAGGTCCGTAGGACCAGTCGGGGGTTGGATTTTCCGGGCCGAGAATGAAGACAATTTGGGGGGTTCGCGGGTTGAAGCTGGCGACGCCGCAATGGGCGCCGTTGGTCGAACGATATAATTCCCGGACTTCGTCCGTGCGAACGTTCACCATTTCGATGGTCGATCCGTCGAAGACCTCGCCGGCCGGATCGGAGCGGCTGTCATAGACAATCCATTCGCCGTCGGGCGACCAAACGCCGGCGTTGGTGAGGATTTTGCCACCGGCTCCACGAGTAATTTGTTTTTCGACCGGGTGCATGATGGTTTCAGCCTTTGATGATTCGAGCAAAAGGGACAGCGCCACAAAAAGAACCGCAGCCCGGGAGAAGCGCGGCCAGTTCGGCAAAATGTAACAATAAACCGGTGGCGTCCGCCGTCTTAGGTGGTATCCTGAGAAGAACAACATTCTCACGGTGCCGCCGTTCCGAGTGATTTTATGAATACTTCGAGCCGATTCATCCGCCATCCCGCCAACATCGTGGTCACGGCGGTCATTCTTGGCCTCGCGACGGTGGTCGCGCAAGAAAAAGTCCCGACGCGCGCATCCGACCGGGACGTCAAAGATCCAAGTTTGCGGGCCTTAGCGGGGTTGCGTCCGGACGCGAATTTGCTCTTCAACGGATGGGGCATGACCCCGGCGGGAGAGCAAGTTTCGATCAGCGACATGGCGCTTCGGGTCATTTATTCGCCGGACAAAAAAAGGCTGGTGGCGGCGTGCGGGGGTTTCAACAACACCGGTCTCAGCCTCGTCGATCCGGCCACCCGTAAAGTCACGCAATTCATTCCGCTGCCCGAGGTGTGGAATGGACTGGCATTCAGCAGGGACGGAAAGCGGATCTTCCTGACTGGCGGAGATTCGGGACGGATTTACGTCTTCAATTACGCGGATGGCACCGCGACCACGAACGGCTCGGCAAGACTTTCGGAGGCGGGCGGGCCGGTATTTCTGGCGGGTCTGGCGGTGCATCCGGAGACGGGAAAGCTTTACGTCTGCAACGAGGCGAACCACGAGATTTGGGTGGTCAACCCGGATACCTTGGCGCTCGAAACCACGATCGCGGCGGGGCAGCATCCGCACTGTTGCACCCTGGGCGCGGACAAGCGGTATCTGTATGTGAGCAACTGGGGCAGCCGCTCGGTCAGCGTGCTCGACACTGAGAGAAACCGCCGGGTGCGCGACATCACGGTGGGGCTGCGTCCAAATGAATCCGCGCTGGCGCCGGATGGACGGCTGTTTGTGGCGTGCAGCGGCGATAACACGGTGCATGTGATTCAGACCCGGACGCTGGAACAACCGGGGCCGGACGCGAGTCCCGCGCGTCGTTTATGGGACGGAACCCGCGAGATCATCTCGACCTCGCTTTATCCGCAGTCGCCCGAAGGGAGCACGCCGGACGCGGTGGCCGTTTCGCCCGATGGCAAAACGCTTTTTGTGGCGAACGCCGATAACAACAACGTGATGGTGGCGGATATCTCGAACGCGTTGTCAGAGGGCGCCCGGCGGTTTGGGGAGTCGGTTTCCGTGATCGACGGTTTTATTCCGGTGGGTTGGTATCCCACGGCGTTGTGCGTGAGTCCGGACAACCAGACTTTGCTGGTGGCGAACGGCAAGGGGCTGGCCTCGCGCGCGAACTTTCCCGCCACCCTGACGCCCGCGACGAAACTGCACAAACCGCCGTCGTTCGACTATATCGGGCGTGTTTTTCAAGGGTCGATTTCGTTCATTCCCCGCCCCCCCGCCGCGCAGATGGCCGGTTATACGGAACAATCGCGGCGCAACTCGCCTTACAATCCGGAAGAACTGCACCGGGCGCCGACGAAGAGCGGGAGCGTGATTCCTGACCGCGTCGGGGAGACTTGCGCGATCAAATATGTTCTTTACATCATCAAAGAGAACCGGACCTACGACCAGGTCTTGGGCGATTTAAAAGATGCGGCGGGTAAACCGGTGGGGAACGGGGATCCCGCGCTGGCGATCTATGGCGAGAATGTCACGCCAAACCATCATCAGTTGGCGCGGGACTACGTGGTGCTGGACAATCTTTACTGTAACGGTGAAGTGAGCGTGGACGGACATAGCTGGTGCGACGCGGCCATCGCCACCGACTTCAATCAACGCTCGTGGATTCTGTCTTATTCCAAGCATGGAAAGCTGCCCGGCAACGAGGAAATGGAGACGCCGGCGGAAGGCTATATCTGGGATTTATGCCGGCGCAACGGAGTTAGTTTCAAGAATTATGGGGAAGGCGCGCAACGGGTGCCGTCGGCCAATCGGGGACGCTGGGACGGAGAGCGGGACACGGAGAAAGTGAAGTGGTGGATGGCAGACCTGCAAAGAGCGGAGACGACCGGGCAATTGCCGCGGTTCACAATCATGTCACTGGGAGAAAACCACACGAAAGGGACAACGCCCGGCGCATCAACGCCGGATGCCTGCGTGGGGAGCAATGATTTGGCCTTGGGCCGGCTGGTGGAGGCCGCGACGCGCAGCAAGTTCTGGAATGAGATGGCGATCTTCGTGATCGAGGATGACGCCCAAAACGGTCCGGATCATGTGGATGCCCACCGCACGGTGGGGCTGGTGATCAGCCCTTACGTCAAGCGCGGGGTCGTGGACAGCACGCTTTATACGACGGCGAGCATGGTGCGAACGATCGAGTTGATCCTCGGCTTGCCCCCGCTCACGCAATACGATGCCGGCGCCACCCCGATGTTTGATTGTTTTCAAAAAGCCGCGGTGCTCACCCAGTACGTTGCGCGGACGCCGGAGGTGGATCTGGCGGCGAAGAATACGGCGAGAAGTCCATACGCGAAGCAATCCGCGCGGATGAATTTTCGGGAGTACGACCGGGCGCCCGAGGATGAATTGAACCGCATCCTTTGGTATGCGGCCAAGGGCCCGGAGGTTCCGTATCCGACCCCGATTCACCGGGCCCTCTTCACGCAGGAAGCAGTTTTGCGGTGATGGCGGTGATTTCTGAATAAAGGCGGCTGGTGAGGGCGTCAAAGCATGAGTTCGCCTATGATGGAACGATGCAAAAACGGCGGGTTTTTCCTGGTCGCCCTCACGATAGCCTCATTGATTTTCGCCGGGTCGGCGGTGGTTGGAGCGGAGAAGGGCGGCGGATTCATGACGTTGGAGGCGCGGCTGATCATGGCTTCGGACAACAACACGGCACCGGCTTCGGCGCGCAAGTTGGACGCCGCCTCGTTGAAACGCTTCTACTGCTATTATAAATGGACGAATTTCTATCTGGTGAAGAAAAAGAGGTTCGCGTTGACGGCGCTTTCCACCCGGAAGGTTTTGATGACGCAGGCGTATGAGATGGAGGTGAAAGACCTCGGATTAGGCCGTCTGGAGTGCAAACTATTTCGCGAGGGGAAATTGTTGGGAACCCAGACGTCGAAGCTCGAGCAGAACGGTGGCGTGATATTTGGAGGGGATACCTCCAGCCATGACGCGTGGTTTGTCTCCCTGCGGTTTCCACCGGAAGACGGTTCAATCCCGGCGGGCGAGGCGCGCGCCAGTCAGACGAGTCCGCCAGGGGCGTCGGTGAGGAATTGAATTGAACGAAGCGTGGGCGGAATCGCGGCTGGCGGGATTCGTGGCTCGGCGTCCGGCCATAGAAATGGATTCCCGAGCTGCACCCTTGCAGGGTGCGGAATTATTTTTGAAGCTACCCAGGGCGGCACTTCGTTTGCCCTGGGCTGGTATGCTGCTGCGCCGTTGGCGCGCCGGAAGTGGAGCGCGGAATCGCGGCTGGCGGGATTCGTGGCTCGGGAGCGGTTCTTAATCTTAATCGCGTTTTCCCGGATTGGGAGGGAGAGTAGGATTGAGATTAAGAGTAGGGATGAGCCGCTCGCTGCGAAGGATCAGGACTCCGCGCGGGCTTGTCTGGCGAGTTCAGGAAAGCGGCATTCGACACAGAGCGAACCGGCCTGGACACAAAAGTCGCCGACAATCTGCAAAAGTCCCTGCTGACTCGCGGCGGAGGTGAAAGCCCGGTCGGTCGCCGTTCCCAACAATCTTTGACGCGCCAGTTTCAATACCGCGTTATCCTCGGATTTTGGCCACGCCATGTAAAGCGCCTCGGCTTTCGCCATTTCGTCCGTTTTTTCCAGGGCGCGCGCCCGGCTCCAAAACCAGGGAAGGACGGCGTTCATCGCCAGATCAGAGGCTCTGTCCACACCCAAGAGCGGCCGGGGTTTGGGAAAAGATTTTGAACGAAAGGTCCAGTGGCGCGACCAGTACGGGTCCGGGCGACCCTGCAAGACAGCGGTCAACCCGCCGGGAAGCGCCGCTTTCCGTTCCCTGGGATCAACGGATTTAAACCAGACGGACAATTTTTTCAGCAAGTCGCCCGAGGCGAGCCAGTGCGCGGCCAGGGCCAGCCGGCGTTGAGGATGATTGACGGGGCGCTGTCCGTGAAAAGTCCAAAGGCTCCGGGGCAACTGGACATTTTGCAGCGCGTCGCGCTCGCGCCACCAATGGTCCCAGGCCTGGCGAAGGTAACGGCGGGCTTGCGCCGTTTGGCCGGCGAGTTCGTCGGGCAACAACCCGCTGAGGCCGAGAAGCCGCGCCTGCCAGACGAGAACGGAATCGGAGGGCAATTCAAACTTTGGCAGCAACTCGGCCACGGATTGCATGGGCCAGGCGTTTTTTTTGTAACCGAGCCCCCGGAAAAGCGCCTCCCAAAGAACACCGTCCCAGCTTCCGGCGCGGGCCCGCATGGCAATCTCCAGTCCCTTTCTCTCCAAACGCGCTTTCGCGGCCTGTTCCAAAAGGCGGTTCAAATCCCCGGCGGCAAGGCTGCGCAAGGGGGCGCAGCATTGGCCGCGCAATTCCTCCGGCCAGAGAGTCGCGGCGGATTTGGCCCACTCGGATAATTCAGCCACCGGCGCGTCGAGGAAATTGTGGAGTGCGAGGGTGGGATGGGTGGAGGCCGAGCCTGTGCCCTCCCAGATGACATGAAGGATGACTTTGGAAAAGGCGGGATTGGAAGCGTGACCGTGCGCCTTCCAGCCTTCGGAGACACGGTCGATTTCGATGTCGCCCGCCAGGGGGGAGCGGTCGCCGAACTTTAAGACCGCGCCGCGAAAGTCCGGTCCGGCCTCGCGGTTGCGAAAACCCGGGTGGAGCACGCGCAAAACGGTCCCGTCAACGGTCCGCAAGGCGGTGCGGCGGAGACGCTGATGTTGCCACAAGATTTGGAGCAGAGCCTCGAGAGGAGGGCCGCCGGCCTCGTGAAAAAAGAGCGCGGAACTATTTTCAAACAACCGGCTGGAGTATAGAATGGGCGGCGGAAGCACGCCCCCTGCTTGTCGGTTGTGCTCCACGCAATGTCAAGCGACATTCCAGCAATTGAACGAATGATGCGACGCATGGTCAAGAGTTCCATGAGATTGAGAGCACGCAATTGGGCGGTTTTAGTTTTACTGATTCCCGCGCGGGGCCTGCCGGCGCAAACGACGTTTCAGGAGACTGATCTGCGGCGGGATGCGACCGTGGCGGCGGTCGAGAAAGTCCTGCCTTCGGTGGTGAACATCAGCACCGCGACTTATGTCCAAGTCCAGGATCCGTTCGACCAGATGCTCCGCCAGTTTTTTTGGGCAATACCGGCGTCCGACCGCGCGGGAACAATACAGTTTGGGCTCGGGGGTGGTGGTGGACGAGGACGGTTATATCCTGACGAACGACCATGTGGTGCGGCGGGCCAATAAAATCGAGGTCACGATTGGAACCAACTCGTATTCGGCCAAAACGATCGCGCAGAACGGGGCGACGGATTTGGCTTTGTTAAAAATCACGGATGCTCCGCCGAACGTTCGTTTTAAAGCCATAGGTTTTGCGCGCGACGACGATCTCTATCTCGGTGAAACGGTTCTGGCGGTGGGCAACCCGTTCGGATTGGGCGGTTCCGTGAGCCGGGGCATTCTCAGTTCCAAAAACCGGCGGTTGAACTCGGAAAACGGCCCGCTGGACGTGGAGGACTGGCTGCAAACCGACGCGGCGATCAATCCGGGAAACAGCGGTGGTCCGCTGATTGATCTGCGCGGCGAGTTGATTGGGTTAAACGTCGCGATCTATCGAGAGGGAGAGGCGCAAGGGATCGGATTCGCCATCCCGATCAAGAGGATTTCAGAAACGCTCTCGGCGATGTTCACTCCGGAAGGAGTGAAGGGGATTTGGTTTGGCGCGCGCATCCGTTCCAACGCCGGGGTTCCGCTGGTTTCGAGCGTCCAGGCGGGCAGCCCGGCGGAGCGCGCCGGGATAAAAAGCGGGGATTTGCTT
>Ga0207040_1155_pt1 | contig 19723 bp, 14 predicted proteins | sample Alteio_BWMinCont_72_FD_153279 | JGI IMG/M metagenome (GOLD analysis project Ga0207040, IMG submission 153279) | Enriched cells from forest soil in Barre Woods Harvard Forest LTER site, Petersham, Massachusetts, United States -... | ecosystem: Environmental > Terrestrial > Soil > Temperate forest >... | reverse complement strand
TTCAGTATCTCCCTTGCCGCCGTCATCACCTTCTCCAACGGCCGGTCATACCGGCTCACAAATTCGTCTTTGGGAAACGGATTGCCGGCGGCTGTATGGCCATCCTCGGTCGCCACGCACCCGGCCCCAAACAGAACCACCGCCAAAACAGACAGAACCGCGAAAGCTTTCATCTTCATGGGGTCCTATCCAACCATATCAGGCCGGGTCGTCAAGCACGATCAGCCCGTTTCTCTTTGAATTTCGCTCCAGTCTCCGGCAGGCTTCCCCCATGTCCGAGATAGATCTCGCGGGCCTTTCAATTCTCGTCGTCGAGGACGATCCGATGCTTCGCCGGCGGCTTGCCGCCCAATTGGAGTCTTTCGGCGCCGGAACATCCACCGCCGAAACACTCAAAGCCGCGCGCGCCCTTATCCTCGCCTCCGGCTTTGATTTCGCCCTTTTAGATGTCAACCTGCCCGACGGGGGCGGGACTGATTTGTTGAGAGAAAAGGCCTTTTCTCCCAATACCGGCGTCATCATCATGACCGCCCATGGCGGTGTTCAAGGGGCCGTCGAGGCCATGCGCCTGGGCGCCCTTGACTATCTGGTCAAACCATTCGAGCCGGGCGAACTCCCTTTCGTCATCGAGCGCGCCAGACAAACCTGCCAATCCACCCGGGCGGAGGAATACCGCCGCGGTGATAAATCCAGCAACCCCTTTTACTTCGGCTCTTCCCTGGCCGCGCTCCAGGCGCAGCTAAAGAAAATTCTGGATGCCGATTTCCGCATGGGCGGATTCCTCCCGCCCATCCTCATCCAAGGCGAAACGGGCACCGGCAAAACCGCCATCGCCCGCTGGTTGCACCAACAGGGTCCGCGCTCCGGAAACGAACTCCTCGAGGTGAATTGCTCCGCCCTTCCCGACGCCCTCGCGGAATCCGAGCTTTTTGGACACGAAGCAGGCTCGTTCACCGACGCAAAAAAAGGGCGGATGGGCCTGTTCGAGGCGGCTCATGGCGGCACCCTCTTTTTGGACGAACTCCCCAGCCTCTCCCTTCCAGCTCAAGCCAAGGTCCTCACCGCCATCGAGGATGGCAAAATCCGGAGGGTGGGAGCCAACAAACCTATTTCGCTCAATACCCGCTTGATCGCCGCGACCAACAAGGACCTTAAATCCCTGGCCGAGAAGGGCCTTTTCCGCGAAGACCTCTATCACCGGCTTGACCTTTATCGCATCACCCTTCCGCCTTTGCGCGAGCGGGGCGCGGATATCCTCGAGATGGCGGAAGTCTTCGCGCTCCGACTGTGTCGAAAACACCGGCTGGCCCCCAGAGCCATCTCTTCCGCAGGCCGCCAGCGACTGCTCGCTTATCATTGGCCTGGCAATGTCCGAGAATTGGGACACGAACTCGAAAGAGCCATCGTTTTTGAAGAAAGCGCGGAATTGGATTTCCCAAATCTTCATTCAAGTGACGCCCAGGGGCCTCCTTCATTCGCCCTTGATGTCCCTTGTCTTGCACCTTCCTTCCGATTTCCAGAACAGGGATTCCAATTGGAGGAGGAAATCGACCGTTTAGTGCGTCTCGCCTTGGATCAAGCCACGGGCAACGTGTCGGCCGCGGCCCGGCTCCTGGGTGTCCCCCGGGACTTTGTTCGCTACCGCTTGGGCCAAAAAACAAAGAAACCGGATGGGAACTAGGTCCCAAACTCGTTCGGAACCGGAGTGGGTGATATTTCCCACATCTCGCTTTTCATTGTCATACCCATGCATACTCGGCTCCCCGGCGGACCGCTATTCATTCGGTTTTCAAGTGACGCGGGTTGTTTGGCATGCCAAGTGCTCCTTTGGAATCGCACCGTGCGCAATGTCGTTTCAGCCGGCGGCAAAATTAAGCAAAAAATGAAAAAGTTCATCGCTCTCCTGATGTCGGCAACCCTACTCGGCGGCTTGGATATCGTTTCAGCCCAGCCCCCCCCCCTGCCGTCATCGCCGGGCCGCCCATCATCCACCAATACCTTTTCTCCGCCGGTTTTCACCAACTTCCCAGTCTTGACCAATACTTTCGCTTGGACAAACGTTCCCCCGGGCTGGACAAATCATCCGGCTGCGTGGACCAACCCGCCCGCAGTCTTTACCAACCTCCTGTCAGCATTCACGAACGCGTTTCGTCTCACCAATTCGCTGCCTTTGTGGACGAATAACGCCGCTTTCACCAACGCTCCGCCACCCGCAAATTCTACCAATCACGGTCCCCGCACCGTGCCGCCCGGCCCGGGCGGCGCGAGCAAGCTTCCGCCCAACGTGCAGACCGTCATCCAACAGTTTAATCAACAGCGCGCGCAATTGATCGACCAGCTAAATAATGCTTCGGATACCCAGCGCCAACAGGTTTTACAACAACTTGCCACCCTCAGGGAACAATTGCAGGATCAGATGGCCACTTGGCGGCAGCAGGCAAACGACCAGGCTCTGCAAATGAAAAGTAAGTTCAACAACGGTTTCGGCCCTCTGGGCGGAAACCCGGCCACCTCCGGCTCGGGAACCGGACGACCGGGGCATCCCTAGCCAGCGTGTCTTCCCGACAAAGATTTGACAGGGTAAACGGAATGGACGAACATCATCAGGCGGCTTCAGTCGCTTGATGATGCGTTCGTGTGTTAATTCGGTGCTTAAAAGAACCGCAAGGGTCAATCGGGCTGTTTCTCGGATTGGCCGTCTTGCTGACCGGCGGCATGAATCCCATTTCAACCAATGCACAATCATCTTCTCCCACCCCAGGGGATGAATTCAAGATTCCGCTCTGGAACGAAGTTCTCAACTTCCGTGGTTCCGCCGGGTACAAGGACAACGTCTTATTGAGTCAGACCAATATCAATGGCAGCACCTTCGCCTCAGTCGGCGGCGATCTCGTGGTGTTCCGACTGCCGACGGGCGTTTGGATGTTCAACTTTCTCGCTTCCGCCGATTACACACGCTATTTCAGTTCGAAAATCTCCACTTCTGACGAAACGGCCATCGGACTCGCCCAAGCGACGCGCGATCTCGGGGATCAGTGGAACATAGGTTTCGGTTTGAACTACATGTTCCAGCATCAAGTCCTTGATTTGACCGCGTTGGAAACCAACGCGGTCGGCGAGGTCATCGGCCATAATTTTACCACCCGTTGGTTTACCCGGAAGGATTTCAAATTCAACTGGATTGAGGTCGAGGCCAGCGGGACCCGGCAGCTTCTCGAAGCCCCGTTGGACAATTTCTGGCAGATGGGACCAAAAACCACGGTCGGGCATCGTTTTAGCGACGCCTCCGACATCACGCTCGGTTACCAATGGACTTATGTGATGTTCGACACCCGATCGCAGGTCAGTGCCGGAGGGGTCAACCTTCCCGGAACCGCTCTGCGCTTGGACACCCATACCTTCGAACTCGGCTGGCACCAGGCTTGGGACGCCAAAAAACGGTGGCACTCTTCCCTGACCGCAGCCTTCGATCTAAGCCAGGACAATGGCTCGGGCTATTTCGATTACTACCAGTATCGGCTGGCCTCGAAGTTGGAATACCGCGCGGGAACTTGGAAACTCAACGCCCAGTGTCGCTTCGGTGTCTTTGACTTTCCTCTCGAACAAGCCGAGGCTTTCAGCCCCACCCCGCTGACCAGATCGTACGTCTCCGCGAGTCTGCACGCGGAAAAGAAGCTTCCGAAGCGGTTTAATATTTTCGCCGATTACAGTTATGACCGGTCCTTCTCCAACGCCGAGGGATTGCGTTACGGGGTCAACACTGTCAGTTTGGGGTTCGGCTGGCAGCTATGACCCGTCCGTCGCCCCATTCAATCCTGATGCCTGCGCTTGTGCTTCTTCTATCCTTGGGCGTGCTCGCGTTTACGGTGGGAGAAGGGTCACGCCATCTGCGCCGCGTTTTGCGCGGGCAAATGGTTGATCGTGACGGAGAAATTCTTTACGCCGTAGCTCAATCCCGGCTGTTTAGCGAGCCAGCCACCAATTTGACACGCCGTTTGCAGGACACGGTCGAGCAGTTGGCGCTCGCCTTGGACATCTCGCAACTCAAGGAAGGCGTCATCGGCGTCCGCCTTTTCGATAAAAAGGGCAAATTTGTCATCCCCTTTCCTGAGACCATCAAAGACTCTCTCCTGAGCGCCAAGGAGTTGGCTGATCTGCAGGCCTTAAAGCCTTCGAGCCATTACGAAGACTCGGCCAGTCTCGCAAATGTTCTGCTCATGCGGACCCCGGACGAATTCTCCGCCACCAATGTCCTGCCTCTCCTCGAGGTCAATATCCCGATCCACGAACCCGGCAAAACCGAATATCTGGGCTCGGCTCAATTGATTTTGGACGCCCACGATATCCAACGCCAGTCCGCCCGCTTGGACCATCAACTGGAATTGCAGGCGTTGGGCGAATTCCTCGCCGGCGGCGGGCTCTTGACCACCGCCCTGGTTTGGGCTTACCGGCGGCTTCAGAAGGTCAATAATCTACTCGCGGAGCGAACCGCCCGCCTGCTCCGCGCCAATCACGAATTAACCCTCGCCGCAAAAACCGGCGCGCTCGGAGCCGTCACCGCCCATCTCATCCACGGTCTCAGCAACCCGCTGGCAAATTTACAGGATTTTATCGCCGCCAAGGGCGGGTTGACTTCGCCGGATGACGATTGGCAGGATGCGGTGGCGGCCACACGGCGAATGCAGCAATTGGTCCATGAGGTGGTGCGCGTGCTTGGCGAGGAAGCCGGATCGGACCGCTATCAACTCAGCCTCTTGGAACTCTCGGCTATTCTCAAGGCGAAGATTAAACCGCTGGCGCGTGACTTTGGGGTGGATTGCGTGTTCAACGTGGCAACCACCCGCAGCATCGCCAATCATCAAGCCAACGTCCTCCTTCTGATTCTCGAAAACCTGATTCACAATGCCTTGAAAGTGACCGCGCGCGGCAAACAAGTCACAGTTTCCATTGCCGACCTCGACCAAGACGTGTTATTCGAAGTCTCGGATCAAGGCGCCGGTTTTCCGGATGTCTTCGTCAAGAACCCCTTTATGCCTTGCCGTTCCACCCAAGGCGGCGCCGGTCTGGGTCTCGCCATCAGCAACAGACTCAGTACCCATCTGGGCGCTGTCCTCGCATTGACAGACAGCGGGCCGTCCGGAAGTCTCCTCAGGCTTCTCTTGCCGGCCGCAGCCTTGGTCCGGGAAGAACCGGTCGGCCCGCTGGACGGAATCCGCGTTTAAACTATGCGCCTTTATCCGAGATTTTCAAAAATGCGAAAATCATGATCATCGGAATCCGCTCCACCACCACATCTGGGCCGGCTTGGCTGATCATCCTCTCAAGTCTGCTAATTTATTCCCTCGCAGGCGCTCAAAATGCCGTTTTGCCTCCGGTTTGGCACTGGTCCAACCCTCTTCCGCATGGCGCTGATGTTTTTGGCATTGTTTATGCTGATGGCGTTTTTGTGCAAGTTTGCGAAAAAGGCCAGATCTTCACAAGCAATGACCTTCTCTCTTGGTCCACCGCAAACAGCCCAACCACCGCCTCCTTGCGCGCAGCTACCTATTTCGGCGGTCGGCTCGTCATCACGGGCGAGTCAGGAACCGTCGTCTTCTCCGACGATCTTGCGGGCTATAATCTGGTGGACTTGGGCACTTCGGACTGGCTCGAAGGGGTCGCGGCTTCGACCAACCTCGTCGTCGCCGTCGGTGACAACGCGGCCATATATACCAGCACCAACGGCGTCGCTTGGAATCGCGTTTCCGTCAATTTCACGAATTGGCTCAACGGCGTGGCCTTCGGCGGCACCGGCACCTTCGTCGTCGTCGGCGAAAAGGGCTTCATCGCCACCAGCCCCGACGGCCGCGTCTGGACGAGCGTCAAAAGCGGAACGACCGTCAATTTGGACGCGGTGACTTGGGCGGAAAACCGTTTTCTAATCGCGGGCGACAATGGCGTCACTCTGACCAGCCAGACCGGAACCGCCTGGCAGTCCGTCACGACCGGCGCCACCAATAATCTGTACGCGACCGCCGGGACGACGAATTCATACCTGGTGGCGGGGGACCTCGGATTGTTTCTTTCGGGTTCCAACCTCGCGTCCTGGGCCAATCAATTGCTACCCTCCCTGGCGGCGCCCGCACCCGCATGGTCCTATTACACCGCTGCCCGGACCACCAACGGTTATCTCGTGGCTGGAGCTTCCGGGATGGCACCCTTCAGCACCTCAACCAACGGCACTACCTCCTGGCAAACCCCGACCAACTCCATCCGTCAATGGCTTTGGCAAACCTTCCGCACCCCGGACCATTATGTCGCGGTTGGTAAAAACGGAGCCATTCTCAGCAGTCCGGACGGCATTAACTGGACAGTCGAACTGGTCCCACTCTCCATCACCAATTCTGTCCTCCTGGGGATCGGAGGAAATACCAACTTCCTTCTGGCCGTCGGAAGCCAGGGAACCGTCGTGTGGGGGACCAATGTCTTTCTCTGGAACTCGCTCCCGCCTCCCACTTCAAATGATTTGGAGGGTGTGCTCTTCGACGGCAGCCAGTTCCTCCTCTGCGGCGGCAACGGCACCATCTTGACCAGCAACAATGGAACAAACTGGACGCCGCGCGCGACTCCCACAACGTCTTTCCTCACCAGTCTGGCCAAGACTCCCTCCGGGTTGGTCGCGGTCGGCGACCAGGGGACGATCCTCGCCAGTCTCGACGGCGTGAGTTGGACCTTGCAGAATATAACCACTAATTGGCTCTCGCAAGTCAGATACCTCAACGGAGTCCTGATCGCGGTGGGAAATAATGGCGTCATCCTCACCAGCACCGACGGTCTCAACTGGGCAATCCAAAGCAGCGGCACAGCCTCATGGCTCAACGCCGTCGATTACGTCGGCGGATATTGGTTCATCGCCGGCAATCAAGGCGCAATCCTCGCCAGCCCGGATACCACAAATTGGGTGAATTTTGGAACAATCACCGGAAAATCACTCTATGGCTTGGCCGATTATCACGGCCAACTCATCGCGGTCGGCGAGGAGGGCGTCATTATCCGCAGTCAGTTGATCCCTCCTTCCACGCCGGTGAACATCGTCAGTTACGACTGGCTCTCCGGTCAGAACTTGTTTCTTTTCTCGGGCCAGCCCGACCAGGAGTTTTACCTCCAAAACTCGGCCGACCTTTCCTCTTGGTGGCAGCAGCCCCAATTGGAAACCCTCGATGGCACAGGTTCCTTGCTCTACTACCTGCCGGCGCCCACCAACGCCACCCCAACCCAGTTCTATCGGGCAAGCGCGATTCAATAGGGTTATGCACGCTCCATTTCCGGTCGCGGACACCGTCGTTTCACTCGAAAATCTCGCCAACCGAGTTGGCGCGTGCGCCGGGACGGGCCGGACGGCTGCCGCCCCTTCCGTCGAATTCCCCGAAAGGGCGTCTTCAATTCGCGACGCGCCGCCTGTTCGACGGGAAGCGTCTGGGAAGCTTCCACCGGCGGCGGTGGCCAACCGTCCAGATTCTTGGTGGATCGCCGGAGTCCTCAATGGCGACGAAAGCGCGTTCGAACCTTTGGTCACAAAATATCAGCCGCGAATCTTTGCCACCGCCCGCCGTTACGCCCGTCGGGAGAGCGAGGTCGAAGACATCGTCCAGGAAGTCTTCATCAGAGCCTATCAAAAAATGCCGGGTTTTCGCGGCGAAGCGCCTTTCGAACATTGGCTGATGCGCTTGGCGGTGCGGACTTGTTTCAATTATCTTCGCGCTCACCAGCGCAACCGGGAGACTTCCTTCACCGAACTCAGCCAGTCGGAGACAGACTGGCTTGATACTTACTTCGCCGCACCCGGGGACGCCCTCGAGCACGCCGACGCCGCCCGACAACTCATTGCCCGAATCTTGAACGTGCTTTCCCCCTCCGCCCGCCTGGTCATCACCCTGCTTGAGATAGAAGAACGCTCCACCCGCGAGATCGCGGAATTGACCGGATGGACTATTCCCATGGTCAAAGTCAAAGCGTTTCGAGCGCGGGCCGAGATGCGGAAGCGTCTCGCCAAATTGCCCCGGGCCAAGTACCTGTGACATGGAAATGCAACTTCACGGAAATCAACCTTGCCACGAAGCGCGCGCGCCCGCCTCAGCGCGGACACCTTGGAAATCTTTGAAACCTTTTCTAAAGGCAGTCGTCTAGGAGTGCAGGGCATAACATGACGTACCGTTTTCTGGCTACCCCAACCACCAGGAATGACCGGAAGGCGGGATGTTCTACGCGGCAGTCGGCCCGGCAGACCGCAAATTGGCATCGGTGTTATGGATTGTATGAGTTGGATCTGGGGGGACCGCCATCCCAAAAAAACGGCGCTTTTCCTTGACGGCTGGCGCCGACTCGGCGTTGTGTTTTCCGTTGTATCGCTTCTGGCCTTTGCCAGCCCCCCGGCGCGCGCCCAGGTCAACGTCTGGACTTATCACAACAACAACTCGCGCACCGGGCAAAATACGAACGAGGCGGTCCTCAATCCCGCCAACGTCAATCCCGCGACCTTCGGCAAAATCTTCACCTGCCAGGTTGACAGCTACGTGTTTGGCCAGCCACTCTGCCTCTCCGGCGTCGACATTCCCGGCCAAGGCCTCCATAACGTCCTCTACGTGGCCACCGAGCACGATTCGGTCTATGCTTTTGACGCCGATCAAGGCGGCCCGCCTCTGTGGCAAACCAGCTTTCTTGATCCGGCAAACGGAGTCACAAATGTTTGGCCGCAGGACACCGCGGGCGCCACCGCCGCCCCGGAAATGGGCGTCACCGCGACTCCTGTGATCGACACCAATTCACTAACGATTTATGTGCTGGCGGAAACGAAGGAGAACGGGATTCTCGTCTATCGCCTCCACGCCTTGGATGTGACCACCGGCCATGAGTTTTCGAACGTGGTCATCCAAGCGGTCTATCCAGGCACCGGAGATTCCGTGAACGATTTTGGTCAGGTCGTTTTCGACCCCTTCTATGAACTCGGGCGGCCCGGACTGGCGCTCGTTAATGGCGTCGTCTATTTGAGTTTCGGCTCTTTGGGTGACATCGAACCCTGCCACGGCTGGCTCTTGGGTTACGACGCGGCCAGTCTGGCCCAAGTCTCCGTCTTTTGCACCTCCCCTAATGGTGGCTTGGATAGCATCTGGATGAGCGGCGCCGCGCCGGCGGCGGATGCCGCCGGAAACATTTACGTCATGGCGGGCAATGGCGATTTCTCCACCAATGCTTCTTCCCTGAATCAATATGACTATGGAAGTGCTTTTATCAAGCTCTCCACCACAAACGGCCTCAACGTCGCCGATTTTTTTATTCCTTTCAATCAAGCCGCTCTGAGCGCGGTTGACCTTGACCTTGGATCAGGCGGACCCCTCCTCCTGCCGGACGAGGCGGGCAGCTCCGCCCACCCTCATCTGCTCACCGGCGGCTCCAAGGACGGCACGATTTATTTGTTGGATCGCGACAATCTCGGACGTTACAATGCGACCGCCGATCAGGTCGTTCAGGAGTTCCCCCAGGGGCTTGGAGGAGTATTTGGCTGCGCGGTCTATTTCAACCAACACGTCTATTACAGCGGGGCCGGCACTCCCATGGCCGCATTCCGAATCTCCGGCGGCAGCTTCCTCCCCACTCCTGATTCGACCGCACCCGATGTTTTCAGCTACACCAGCGGCGGCCTGAGCGTTTCCGCTCTTGGCACGAACAATGGAATTGTTTGGGGGCTGCAAAACGATGGTTCGTTTGTCGCTCCTTCCATTCTCCACGCCTACGACGCCGCCAATCTCGGGAACGAACTCTACAGCAGCAAACAAATGGGGTTGCGCGACCAAGGTCCGATTTGCACAAAATTCCTCCCTCCGACCATCGCCAACGGAAAAGTTTATGTCGCCGGCGCCTTCGCCATCACTGCGTACGGACTTGCTTCGTGGGTCGCCGTTCCCTCCATCTCCCCGCCGGGTGGCACCTACACCAACGGCGCCGCCGTAACCATCTCCTGCTCCACTCCCGGCGCGCAAATTTATTACACCACCGACAACTCCACTCCGACACTTTCCTCGCCGGCCTATAGCGGCCCGTTTGTCCTCACTAATCTCGCGGTTACCACCGTCCAAGCCCAGGCCTTCGCCACCGGAATGGTGCCGAGCCTTGTGTCCTCAGTCGAGTTTTTCGAAAGCGGTGTGACGCGCCAGCAGGTCATTAGCGTCGCTTTCGCCGGCTTCCCCGTCAACGCCAACGATGCGCAGGGCCTCAATCCGGGCGACATGGCCGGCGTGGTTCCGCAACCAAATTGGAACGACGAGCCCGGCGCGGCGGGCGGCCCCGCGGTTCTCTCGGACCAAACCGGCCAGCCAACTGCCGTAACCCTGACTTGGAACGCCCCGACGGATTGGGGAACGGCCTCCGGAGACGTTGATCCCAATCACGAATTATTTTCCGGGTACATCACCAGCCAATTCGGCGAAAACGCCACCGTAACCTTCTCCAACCTGCCATCCGGATTCTACAACCTGCTCATCTACACAGTCTGCGATGTCACCCTTGCGAACGCGGAATACACGGTCAACGGCGACACAAATCAGACAGTTTATCTCAACCCGGAAGGCCCGATTTTCAGTGGCGCCTTCGCACTCTGCACAAATACCGATTCGGCCTCCTACGCCAGCGGCAACTATGTCGAATTCGACAATATTCAGCCGGTCGGCGGAACCATCACCGTCGTGGCCGTCGCCGATGATCTTGAAGCTCCAATCAATGGTTTGCAATTAATCCAAACCGCGGTCGCCCCCACCGTGAGCCTGACCTCACCGCAGGATGGCGCGCTCTATGTCGCGGATTTGGCCAATCTACCGATTACAGCGCTCGCGACCGACCAGGAGGCCTTGGTGCCTTCCGTCTCTTTTTATGTCGGAACCAACTTGTTGGCTGCCGACGCTTCCTCTCCTTATCAATTCGAGTGGACCCAGGTCCCGCCCGGTGTGTATTCCCTCACCGCCCAAGCCACAGGCACTTCCGGACTGACCTCCACTTCCGCTCCGGTAAATATCACCATCGAAGGGAGCTTTTACGCCCCATACGGAATTTCCCAAGCCTCGCCGTTGCCCCCCTATCTAAATATGCCGGCATCCGCCAGCGACATCGTCCCGCCTGTCCTCTCCCAGACCGGCGCTTTTTCTGACACCTTAAATCTGATTCCCGCCGACGGTTTGATCCCTTACAACGTCAATGTCCCGCTTTGGTCGGACGGAGCGGCCAAGTCCCGGTGGATGGCCGTTCCTTCGCCTGCCACCTCCGGTTCGTCGGAAGTCACCGGACCGATCGGCTTCAGCCCTTCCGGGTCCTGGAGCTTTCCGCTGGGAACTGTCCTCGTGAAAAATTTCGAGCTTAACGTGGATCAGCGAGACCCGGGAATCATGCGACGCCTCGAGACCCGTCTCCTGGTTTTCTCCCAGGATGGCGGTGTCTATGGCGCCACCTATAAGTGGCGGCCCGACAATAGCGACGCGGATCTCCTCACCAATAGCCTTTCGGAGTCGATTATCGTCACCAACTTCTCCGGCGTTTCCACCCAGGCTTGGTACTATCCAAGCCCTGCGGATTGTCTCACCTGCCACACTCCCCAGGCGGGTTACGCGATTGGAGTCAACACCCGGCAACTGAACGGCTCCTTCACCTACCCTCTTTCCGGCATAACGGACAACCAACTGCGCACCTTGAATCAACTGGGGCTGTTCAACCCCCAGATCACCGATGAAACCACGATCTCAAGCCTCCCCGCTCTGGTTTCTTTGACCAATTCCACCGCATCTCTCGAAGACCGGGCCCGGTCCTATCTCGACGCCAACTGCGCTAATTGCCACCAACCCGGTGGCGCCCACGCCAACTTTGACGCGCGATGGGACACCCCCCTTGCCGACCAGAATATCATCAACGGCGCCGTGAGCTCAACCCTCGGCATCGACCACGCCGCGGTTGTGGTTCCGAACGATATTTGGCGCTCAATCATCTATCAGCGCGCCAATTCCACCAACGCTTTGGTCATGATGCCGCCCTTGGCTCACAATATGATCGACACCAATGCCGTCCAGATCCTCTCGGCCTGGATTGACAGCCTGGGTGGATTGCCGACTGAACCTCCGCCCGCCGTCTTCGCTCTGGACGATGCCGCCATCTTTCCCGTCAGCGTTGTTTTGCAGGATGACGACTCGCTCGCAACCATTTATTATACCCTGGACTCCACAATGCCGACGACCAATTCTTTGATTTACTCCGGCCCAATCCCGTTGACATCAAGCGCCATTGTCACCGCCAGCGCTTTCCGGGGCGGCTTCGATAACAGCATCGCGGTCCAAACCGGGTTCAACGTGCCTTACTTCGCCCTGGTTCCGGTCGGCCAGCCCTCCAGCGGCCAGTTCCATCTCCAAATCCAAGGCACCCAAAATCTGACCTATGTTTTGCAAAGCTCAACCGACCTCCTAAATTGGGTCCCCATCGCGACCAACATCGCCCCGGCCAATCTCACCGATGTGTTCGTTCCGACCTCGACCAATTCCCCGCTCCAATTCTTCCGCGCGGTCCAGTTTTAGGGTCTCCGCAAAATAAAGTCGGACAAATCCAACTTCGCCGCCCGGGCGGTCATACCAGATAGCTCCGGAACCGCCGGCTCAATTGCACCGCTGGATAAATGAATACCACGTCGCGCGCCTGAACCTCCACAGGCTGGTAATTCGCATTGATGCTCTCAAGCCGGATCGTCTGGCCTTCAGGTCCGCTTCTCCGGAAGCGCCGCAGCAAAACGCCGGCCCCTTCTTTTAGCCGGCAGACCACGACATCTCCATTGCGGGCCTCGCTTTTCGGCGCGAAGAGCACGAGGTCCCCCGCTTTGAAGTCGGGTTCCATCGACTCGCCTTCAACCACCAGGGCGAAACATTCCGGAGCCTTGCAGTCCGTTTCAAGATACTCGTCGGGCCCCAGACTCATATCCTCATAACTCCGGGCTTGCCCCGCGTTTTCCCATCGAACTACCGGCACCCGCCGCGTCGATGGCACGATTCGCTGCCCAACCGGCGCCGCGCCTTTGGCCGTCGCCACACCCGGCGGCGGGTTCTCCGCCCGGAAATATTCCACCGGCAAACCCAGCTTGTCTGACAAGGCTTTGATTCGCCGTACGGTCGCTCCATTCGCTTGCGTCTCCCAGTTGCCCACCGCTCCGGTCGTGACCCCAAGGTATTTTGCCAGGTCCCCCTGGGTCCATCCGCGCTGCGCGCGTAACTCTCTCAAAACTTGCGAGAAATGCTGCCTTAGCTCTGTCTTTTTCTGTTTACGCATATCGTTGTGTGATTATTTCTTGCTCAGAATCGGTCAAACTGGCTCAAAATGCAACCAAATTCCGCTGGTCTCCCTCATCACCCCTCCACTTTCTTTGCCGCTTCTAAGAATTCCTTTCCAAGCGCGGCATTTGACGATACTTGTTTTCCGTGCGGGAACCTTCTCTTGACGGGGAACAAGTATTTCGCGGCATTCCGGTCTCCTCCGGAATTTGCCGGGGCAAAATCCTTGTCCTCGACTATTCCGAAGGCCAGGTTCCCTCCTACCCCATTACGGCGGACCACACCTCCGGCGAGCTAAAGCGGCTTCAAACCGCCCTCATCGAGACTCGCGCCCAAATTCTGGAAGTCCAACGCAAGGTGAGCAAAGGCATGGGAGCCGGCGACGCCGCCATTTTCGACGCCCACCTTCTCGTTCTCGAAGACCAGACCCTGATCGAGGAGGTTGCGCGCGTCATTCGTGATCGCCTTGTCAATGTTGAGAGCGCCTTTCAGGAGGTGGCTGGCCGCTATGCCGCGACCTTGAGCGCCATCGAGGACGAATATTTGCGCGAGCGCGCCAGCGACATGCGCGATGTCACCACCCGCATCTTGACCAACTTGATGGGAGGAACCTCGCTCCAAAGCGAGCTCGCCCGCTTGAAAGAGCCCTGCATCGTGGTCAGCGAAGACCTCGCCCCCTCGCTCACCGCCCAACTCGACAAAAAATTCGTCCTCGGCTTTGCCACGCACCTCGGGAGCAAAACATCCCATACCTCCATCATGGCGCGCGCCCTCCAAATCCCCGCCGTGGCCGGCCTTAAAAACGCCTTGCACAGATTGAAAACCGGCCAGTACGCGCTCCTCGACGGCTATCACGGTCAAATCATCGTCAACCCAACCGACCAAACCCTCTTCGAATACGGCCAGCTTGTAAGAAAACAGGTCAACCTTCAGGAAAAACTTCAGGACGTTCGCGACAAGCCCGCCGTCACCCTCGACGGGACCAAGATTCTCCTTTCCGCCAATATCGAGCAGGCCGGGGACGCCGCCGCCGTCAAAAAGGCCGGCGCCGACGGGGTCGGTCTGTTTCGCACGGAATATCTTTTCATCAACCGAAATACCTTCCCTCCGGAGGAGGAACAATACCAAGCCTATCTCCAAGTCGCGACGGCCCTCAGCCCCCAGCCCGTGGTCATCCGAACCCTGGATTTGGGCGGCGATAAATTCCTTTCCCATTTGCATCTCACTCCGGAAATGAACCCGTTTCTTGGATGGCGCGCCATCCGATTTTGCCTTGAGGAACGGGATTTGTTCCGCGCCCAACTCCGCGCGATTTTGCGTGCCAGCACGGTGGGGAACATCAAATTGATGTACCCCATGATTTCAAATCTGCAGGAATTGGAACAGGCGAACGCTCTCGTCGAGGAATGCAAGGACCAATTGCGGGCGGAAAAGGCAGGCTTCGATCCGAACTTCCAGATCGGTATTATGATCGAAATCCCCTCCGCCGTTCTCGCGGCGGACGCCCTCGCCAAACGCTCCGCTTTCTTTAGCATCGGCACCAATGATTTAATCCAGTATTCCCTCGCCGTGGACCGGCTCAATGATCGCATCGCCCACCTTTATCAGCCAACCCATCCCGCCATCGTCCGCCTCATCAAAATGACCGTCGAAAGCGCGCACGCGCGCAAGATTCCGGTGAGTGTCTGTGGAGAAATGGCCGGCGACCCGGTTTTGGTCCCCCTGCTGCTCGGATTGGGTGTCGATGAACTGAGCACTGCCCCCGCCATTCTGCCCCAGATCAAATTTCTTGTCCGGCGTTTGAAGATGTCCGAGGCGGTCGAGCTCGCGGAATTCGCTCTCTCCTCGGAATCAGGCGGGGAAATCTTGGAACGCGCCCAGCTTTTGGCGGAAACCATCGCTCCGAGCCTGTTCGAAAAACAAATCAATTTATGAAAGTCCTGATTCTTGCCGCCGGCTACGCCACCCGACTGTATCCCCTCACCCTTACCCAGCCCAAGCCGCTGCTCCCGGTCGCCGGAAAACCCATGATCGATTATGTCATGGATAATCTCTCCTCCCTCGAGGGTTTGGACCATTTTTATGTCGTCACCAACGCCAAATTTTCCCCCCATTTCCAAAAATGGGCGGACCATTATCGCCGGGGAAAAACCAAACTTGATTTTACGATCGTCAACGACGGTTCCACCGACGATTCCAACAAGCTCGGCGCCATCGGTGATTTGCATCTCGTCCTCGACCGCGAAAAAATCGACGACGACCTGATCGTCGTCGCCGGCGACAATCTGTTTAGCCAGAATCTCCAAGCGTTTGGCGCTTTTTGCCGCGAAAAAAACGCCCCCGTCCTCGCCGTTTACGACGTCGGGAACCTCGATCAAATCAAGAAATACAACTCGATCACCATTGACGGCGACGGCAAAATCACCTTTTTCGAGGAAAAACCGAAACAACCCATCAGCACCCTGACCGGCATCGCCCTCTATTTTTACCCGCGTTCCGCGATTCCTCTCATCAAGCAATATGTCGCCGAAGGCAACAACCCGGATCAACCCGGCCGCCTGGTCCAATGGCTTTACTCCAAAACTCCCGTCTATACTTGGACCGTCCCCGGAATATGGTACGACATTGGCTCCAAAGAGACGCTCGAAGAGGCCAATCGTATTTTCAGCCGGCGGTGACATTTAACCGGGGACGCGCACCCCCGCTGATTCACCATGGCTTTACCCTACAGAATTGCGACCCTGCTGTACGGGTTCAATGCCGCAGGCGAAATCTTGCTCTTGGAACGCGCCCGGGAACCAAATCGCGGGCTCTGGAGCCCCGCCGGCGGAAAACTTGACATGGAAACGGGCGAGTCACCTTATGCATGCGCCTGCCGCGAAGCCCTCGAGGAACTCGGCCTGCACCTGGCTCCTCGCGATCTCCATCTGGCTGGCCTCGTGAGCGAGCACGGCTACGAGGGGCGCGCCCATTGGTTGATGTTCCTGTTCGAAATCGTGCCGCCCGTCGTCGATCTTCCCCCGCCCCATCCCGAAGGCCGGTTTCAATTCTATCCCCTTTCAGAATTGTCGCGCCTCGCCCTTCCCAAGACCGACCGCGAACAAATCTGGCCCCTCTTCCTCAACCATCGGCGCGGTTTTTTCTCCGCTCACTGCCATTGCCACGATGACGGGCGCCAGGAGTGGCTCGTCGAAGAATTACGCCCCCCTGCCCTGCCTCCACCGCTTGGTCCGCACGTTTCCTAATCTCATGGAAGAATCGCTCATCGACCTGCAAAGCGACCATCACTTCATGGGCGAGGCCTTGCGCCAGGCCGTTCGCGCGGGTGAGGCCGGCGAAGTGCCCGTCGGCGCCGTCATCGTCCATGAACAACGCATTATCGCCCGCGCCCACAATCAAGTAGAACTTCTCAAGGACGCCACCGCCCACGCGGAAATGCTCGCCTTGACCCAGGCCCAGCAGGTGCTGGGCGACTGGCGTCTGACGGATTGCACTCTCTATGCCACCAAGGAGCCCTGCCCCATGTGCGCCGGGGCCATGGTGCATACCCGGATTCATCGGCTCGTTTTCGGTTTGTCCGATCCCCGCGGGGGAGCCGCCGGCGGCGCGTTAAATCTTTTGCAATTCAAGGGATTGAATCATCACGCGGAGATTGTTCCCAGCGTGCGCGAAGCCGAATGCCGCCATTTGTTGCAGCAGTTTTTTGCCGGACAACGCGCAAAAAACAAGGAATGAGCCAGCCTGTTTCCGGCGCCCGACTGAAAGGAGGATCCCCTTCGCTCCTTCTCATGTCCAATCCTCCGCCGCCGGGGCAGGCAAGTCCCCCGACGGCAATCGCCAATCACCAATCGCCAATCCCCCTCAGCTTACCGCGATAATCGACACCCGGCCCATCGCGGGGTGCTTCGAAACCCCTTGTGCCCGTGGATCCAGTGCCGGCTCGCCGTCCACGAGGAATTGGTATTGATGGTGCCCGTGATTCAATTGCAACTGCGCGAGCCAGGCCCCGTCCGGTTGCCGGCGCATCGGGTTGGCTTGCGGGTTCCATCCATTGAAGTCACCGACCACACTGACTTGTTTCGCGCCGGTGGCGGCGCAGACAAAATTCACCGGTTTTTTGCATCCGCTTCGCGGAATAGCGCTTGTTCGGTCCTGGGGAGTACGAATGAGGCTGAAACATCTGGTACGACTTAATTTTTCTCTTTTGCCAACTTAATCCATCAAACTCTGATTGCCAAGCATACTCGCGACGCAGCAAAACAAACCCGCTGCGGCTAGACAAGTCAATTCGACAGAAATTCTTCCTTGCATGCCTTCCAAAACCGCGTATCCTTCCTCTTGCCTGGTCTTCGCTTGTGCGGAAACCGCTAGAGGCTGAGAAACAACAGTAAACGTACAACCTAACCATCAACCCTCCGTTGTCACCGCAACGATCGGTTCGTTAGGCAATGGAGTCTTCCCAGACGCCCAAACCGCGTCCGACAAGTCTCCCACCGTCAGAAATCCGTCACAGACCAATATGCTCACCATGGAAGAAGCCATGCGCCAAAGCCCCTTGCGCTTTGTCGCCGGCGAAATCGTTAAAGGCACCATCATCGAAGTCCGCCCCAAGGAAGTCCTCGTCGATATCGGCTACAAAAGCGAGGGAGTCATCCCCGGCAACGAATTTGAAAACATAAAAAACGTCAAAGTTGGCGACGAAATCAGCGTCCTCATCGAAAAACTCGAGGACAAAGAGGGCATGGTCGTCCTCTCCAAGGAAAAAGCCGAATTCAAGCAGAACTGGGATAAAATCCTCACGATCTGTAATGAAGGCGGCACCATCTCCGGAAAAGTCAAAGCCGCGGTCAAAGGGGGACTCCTTGTCAATATCGGTGTCGAAGCCTTCCTTCCCCGCCTCTCAAATCGACATCATCCCTCCCAAAAACCTCGCCATTTTCATCGGCAATACCTACGATTTCAAGGTCGTCAAAATCAATCAGGAACGCCAGAATATCGTCCTCTCCCGCCGCGAGTTGATCGAACAGGAACGCAACGAAAAACGCGCGAAACTCCTCAGCGACATGACGCCGGGCGATATCCGCAAGGGAACCGTCAAGAACATCACCGATTTCGGCGCCTTCATCGACCTCAACGGTATCGACGGCCTCCTCCATATCACCGACATGAGCTGGGGTCGCATCGGTCACCCCTCCGAAATCCTCAAGGTCGGCCAGGACATCGATGTCGTCGTCCTGGATGTCAATCGTGAAAAGGAACGCGTCAGCCTCGGTCTCAAGCAAAAACTCACCAACCCTTGGGAACAGATTGAATCCAAATACGTTGTCGGCACCAAAGCCAAGGGCCGCGTCGTCAACTTGGTTCCTTATGGAGCCTTCGTCGAACTCGAACCCGGCGTCGAAGGCCTCGTCCACGTCACCGAACTCTCGTGGACCAAACGCATCGCCAAACCCTCGGACGTCCTCAAAGTGGATCAGGAGGTCGAGGCCGTCGTGCTCGGAATCAATCGCTCGAAGCCAATCCATGGGACAAGGCCCTCGAAAAATATCCGCCCGGAACCCGCGTCAAAGGCAAGATTCGCAACCTGACCAGTTACGGCGCTTTCATCGAATTGGAGGAGGGTCTCGATGGCATGATTCATGTCTCCGACATCTCCTGGACCCGCAAGATCAACCACCCCTCGGAAGTCTTCAAAAAGGGGGACGAGGTCGAAGCCGTCGTCCTCGAAATCGACAAGGGCAACCAGCGCATCTCCGTCGGTGCCAAACAACTCACCGTGGACCCCTGGAGCAATATCGATCAATATTACAAGGTCGGCGATGTCGTGAGCGGCAAAGTCACCAAACTCGCCAGCTTCGGTGCCTTCGTCGGTCTCCAGCATGATATCGACGGTCTCGTTCACATCTCCCAAGTGAGCGAGGAGCGCATCGACAAAATCAAAAACGTGCTCAAAGTCGGGCAGGATGTCACCGCCCGCGTGATCAAAATCGACAAGAGCGACCGGCGCATCGGCCTTTCCATCAAAGCCGCCAACTACTCAAGCGAACAACTCAAAGCCGAACAGGCCATGCTCGACTCCTTGAAACCGGGCGAAGACCTGGTGGCTCTCCAACACGCCTTCGACGCGGCGGACGACGCCAAACAAGAAGGCTAATCAAGGGACCGCCGGCATCCCTGCCGGCCTCTCTCCTTAAATCCGGGCGGGCCGGTTTTCCGGCCCGCCCTTTTCATTCTTCCTATTCCCGACCGGCGGCCGCGATGAACGGCTTGAGTTGTTCCATCAAGCCGTTCATCGCGGCCGCCGGTCGGGAATAGGAAGCGAATCCCTCCAGGGTCAATTGTTGCGCGCCGTCGCTCCAGGCCTCGGCCGGATTCGGATGCACTTCAACGAGCAA
>Ga0207040_1154_pt1 | contig 19842 bp, 19 predicted proteins | sample Alteio_BWMinCont_72_FD_153279 | JGI IMG/M metagenome (GOLD analysis project Ga0207040, IMG submission 153279) | Enriched cells from forest soil in Barre Woods Harvard Forest LTER site, Petersham, Massachusetts, United States -... | ecosystem: Environmental > Terrestrial > Soil > Temperate forest >... | reverse complement strand
ACGAACGAGCCAAGCCTTGGCCCGTCCGCACTTCTACGCATCACAAACGGTTCTGGCCAAAAACTTGTCTTCAATGCCGTGGCGCTGGAAAGCAAGACAGAAAAAGATTGGCTTGCAAGCACGGCACGCCCGCGATGGAGACCACTCGGCTCGCCCGGCAAATTCGGGACATTCAATCACGGCAAATGCGTCATTTCATCAAACGCGAGCTTGGATGCCGTCGTCGCCCAATCCGGGATTCAAGCCCCTTGGCGCGTGCGGTTCCTCTGCCAAAATCCACAATCAAAGTTTATAAGAGGGCTCGGTTGGATCACAGACAATTGGTCCGATCGTTTTTTCAACCATACAAGCAGTTCGGTCGTCAGCCCGGAGATTCGCGATTGAGGGAGGAAATCGTTTCTCCAATCGCCTTCGTTGCCCGCCACAACCCCTCCAAATCCCCAGCTTCCAGCTCCATCAGCCTGAACCTTTTCTTTTTCCGGGCGTCGTCAACGAGATCCATCGCCTTCCCAAACGACGCCCTGCCCTCTTCGACCCGGTCGGGCAAACAACAGAGCCGGGACAGTCCGTAATGAATTCCCTCTAGTTTTCGAATTTCCGCACCGCTGAGAGCAGAACGCTTCGGGCTGCAGCCGAGAGGAACCGAGCGCCAAAGAATCCCTCGATTCTATCATTATAAGCCGCGAGCTCGGCAAAAACGTCGAGCGTGAAACTCGCTTTGAGGGTCGGTGAAATTGATCGGACGTGAAAAAAGGTTTGTCCAGATTGGCTGCCAGGTCGTGAGAGCAGTGGAAGCGTCTATGGCCACGAACTTTCCAGTCAGCGCCGCTAATACAATATTGCATTGATGCAAGAATGTATTTGGCTATATGTGAATTAATGAAAGCTAGCCGGTCTTTGAGCCTTTACGTACAAGCGCAGAACGCGGTAGCCTTATAATGGGTCAAACTGCGAGCCCTTGAGCACGCGCCACCTGTCCGGCCTCGCTATCGTCGAGAAGAATCGCGAATGCTTTCAAGTCTTTCGCCAAAGCGATGGCCTTAGTCTCTCCTTCGCCCAGCATGAGCGGTTGGGCGCGCCGGGGTTTGAACCGAGGTCCCGACCGGCAAATTTGTTGCCCAATGCCGAACCACTTCCTGCGTCGAGCGACTCAGCAGTTCCCGGAGAACAGCTTGAGGAATGATCACATGGTCGAAAAGCCGGGAGAGCAAGTCGATGGAGCCGATTTGAACGAGGTAATTAACGGGGCTGGTATCAGCCACCACGAGGATCATCGCGCGGGGAGATTGGCCAGCGTGCGCCGGTCCTCTTCCAAGTCCTCAAGCGAGTAATGGCGGAAGCACGCATGGGCGGCGAGGAACTCTTCCGTCTCGTGCCAGCTCAAGCCCAAGAGTTCGCGGACCTGTGCCCGCGAAAGACGCCCGGATCGATGGCCCTCAACGGCGGCGGCTTCAAGAAGCTGGCGCGCCACTGCCGTCGGCGTCCCGCCGAAATCGGCCGCCACCGCGTCAGTAATCGTGAGTGTAACTTCGACCATAAAAGAGCCTTTGCAGCAGAATCCCCGCGCGGTTGGGATTTGGCAAGGATTCTCGATAGCGTTACGCGGTACTATTCCGCCTTCCCAAGGAAGGTTTGAGCCGAGTTTTACAAGGGTCTCGACATCGGAAAAGCCCTGGCCGCGAACAAGGTTTGCGCGTTCATCGAGAAGGTGTAAACCAATACACGGTTCGTATTTGTAAATTTCTTCCGTCTCCCCAACTCCAGGTTACAAGGATCGCTTTTTGATCGATTCGACAACTTCCCCTCCTCCCCAGCCAGCCTGTGGCGACCGGTTCCCGAAAGGCCGGAATTCAATAAAGGTTTGGGGGCAGCATCCGCGCTAAAACCCAGTCGATGTCATGGTTAGTCTGGCCATTGACCCCTGGAGCCGGGTTCGACTGCTGTGGGCTGTCGAGCAATGGCGTGCTACGTTCGACCCAGCGGTGAAGTTCGCAATGGCCGTCGGCGAAGGACAGGGACGCGTTACCTCCATGCCGAACCGCGGGAACGTCCACCCAGGCGGCATCAAAATCGAATCCTGCCTCGTGCGGAAACCAGAACGAGCCGCCACTAACAGTGTAAAGGTTCTCGTCGATGAAAACAAAAGCCATGGAAGGGTCAGGCTGGACAATCTCTGACGTCCTCCTGAGCCAGAACGGCGGGTCATCCATTCCGTTCAAGCGCATGCTGATTGAATAACTGCGGACGGGTGTCGTGGTAATCAGGTTTCCGTCCACATACCCGGGGAGCCCGGGCCCGTAGGCGCCGAGGTGCTTAACTCCGGCAAAAACCTGTTTTTGATCCGGGCAGCGGTAGATCGCCATGTTTTTCACGTACGGCCAGAGCAGGCCTTGGTTCACGGTGGCCGGGTTCATGCATCCTGCGAGCCGGTTCGCCGCGCCATAATCCAAGTTTACCCAATCGACGAGATTATTAGGGCTTGCGATTCCCGGCGCCTCGGTTTGATCCGCCAAAACAAAATGGTCTTGGTTGTCGCCCGCATAAACTTGCCAGGCAATTTGGAGTTGCCTGGTGTTGCCCATGCAAGCGAGGGCCACAGTTTTGATTTTGGCGCGGCTCAACGCAGGCAGGACCAAAGCCGCAAGAGTGGCGATAATGCCGATCACGACAAGAAGTTCCAAAAGGGTGAAACCTTTCGCGGCCGTTGAACTTGAACGAGACCGGAGAGGGGCATGGCGGCGGACGGGATGCCGCGGACGAGTTTCGCGCACCGTGGTCAAACGGAGGATGCCGCTCGCAGTGGTGCGGCGGGTGAAAATGGATGAACCGAACGTCACCATAAACCATTCTCCCGCAACGAACGCCTTGACCCGACTTCTCGTCGGTGTGGCCAGCGTTTTTGCGATTGTATCAGGACCAGACAGGGCGTCAAGCCTGACTCGGGGGGGGCCGAAATTCGAGCGAATTGGTCGTTTTAGAATCGGCCCGCACAGTTCAAAACCAGACGGGCAGGGTCGGAGTGGCAACGACTCTCTTGGTTTGCTTTTCCTTGACGGCGAACGCGGCGCTGGTTCTGTTCTCCCATGCGGAAGATTATATATGGCGTCTTGCTGCTTCTGGCGGCCGGATTGAGTTTGACGGCCGGCGGCCAGGAACTCCTCGCCGAGCACGCGGAGAATTCGGCCGCGTACCGCTGGCTCAACAAGAAGGTTCTCGCCAACCGGCTTCTGGACTCCATGCACAGCACCGACGGTTGGACCGCGTTCACCACCGGTGCTCCGCAAGTCGTGGATGCGCGAAAAACTCAAAAGACCACGGAGACCACCAATAGCGCCGCCGAAATCAGCCTCTCGCATCAACCGTCGCGCGACGGCCAGCCCGCACTGACCCTCCGCATGCCCGCGCGGCTTGACGTCCCGGGCCCCAAGAGCGGACGCGCGTGGGGCAGCGGGGGGCTGCGACGAACCATCGATTCTGAAGACTGGAGCCAATTCAATCGGCTGTCCTTTTGGGTGCGTCCGGATTGCCCGGGCTGGAATGTTGTCGCCATGGAGTTGCGGATTTACAACCACGGCGTCGAGAAGCTCCCCGCTCCTTTTGGCCAGGAAGGCGAGACGACGCAGGTGTTGCGCAATCACGAATGGAATCACGTGCTCTGGGAGATAGGCAACGTCGCCCGGGACCGGGTGACGGGCTTCGAGGTTTCGAGCCTGATGTCCGGCCACGAGCCCCAGGCCGCCGATTCGCTCGCTTTTTATTTGGACCGCCTGGAGTTGCAGCAAGTCGATCCGGACCACATCGAAGGCTGGGATGTCTGGCCCGGAAGAATCTCCTACAGCCACACGGGCTATCAGACTGGCGCGGCAAAGAGCGCGATCGCCAGCGGGCTGCCGGCCGGGGATTTCCACGTCATCGACCAGATGAGCGGGCGAACGGTGCTCTCCAGACCCATGCAATCCGCGCGAACGCATCTGGGGGATTTTCAGATCATGGACTTTTCTGAAATCAATCAGGACGGCGTCTATATTCTGAAGGCCGGAGGCGCGGTGACGCAACCTTTTCGGATCGGTTCGGACGTCTGGCGGCAGACAATCTTCAAAGCGCTGAACTTTCTTTACGCGGAGCGGTGCGGCATGGCGATCCCCGGCGTGCATGGCATTTGCCACCGCGACTGGACGGCGGTGCATGGAGACCAGCGGATCGTCATAAATGGCGGATGGCACGATGCCGGCGATCTGACGCAGGGCCTCGGCAACACGGGAGAAATCGTCTATGGCCTGTTCAGCCTCGCGGAACATTTGCGCGCCCGCGGCGAGGACCCAGAACTCTGGCAGCGCGTCCTGGACGAAGGGTGCTGGGGGCTTGACTGGGTTCTGAAAACAAGCTTTGGCGATGGCTTCCGCGACCAGGGGTCGGTAAGCAGCCGTTGGACCGACGGCATCATCGGAAACTCCGACGACCTCACGGCAACGGCTCGCAACAGCCCGATGGGGAATTTTACCGCGGCCGCCGCCGAGGCCATCGGCGCGCGCGTTTTGAAGGTGTCGAACCCTCAACTGGCGGCCTACTCTCTCAAAATGGCGGAGGCCGACTGGGGCTTTGCCTGCGAAGGGTTGGCCACGACCAACGCGACGAAAGACCTCTGGCGCGGCACGTTCGACTCGGACAGCGTGGAACACGAGGTTGCGTCCGTCGGCGTGCTGGCGTCGGTGGACTTATGGCAAGCCGCTGGAGACCAGCGTTATGCGGACAAGGCGGTCGAACTGGCGAAAATTATTCTTGATTCGCAGGAACAGCGGCGGCCGAACTGGGAGATTCCGTTGCTTGGCTTTTTTTATACCGGCCCCGACAAGAGTCGAATCCTGCACTACTGCCACCGGGGCCGGGATCAAGCGCCGATCCTGGCGCTGACACGCCTGTGCGAGGCGTTTCCGAATCATCCTGAATGGATGAAATGGTATTCGGCGGTCGTCCTTTATTCGCAATACATGAAGGCCGCCGCAAAACACACCGATCCCTACGGAGTGACGCCGGCCTCGATCTATCGCGACGATGAGTATCAAAGCGTGCCGGAGTCGAGGCGCGAATCTTTTCGCAAGCAGGTCCTCAACGGTATTCCACTCGGCCAGGGACATTATTTGCGCCTGTTTCCGGTCTGGATGGATTATCGCGGGCATTTTGGGACGATCCTGCCCCAGGCCCAGGCGCTGGTTAACGCCGCGCATTTGCGGGGCGATTTGGAATCCGTGGCGCTGGCCCGGCATGCGGCGGAGTGGATTGTGGGCCGCAATCCTTTCTCGCAGAGCGCGATGTATGGAGAGGGCTATGATTACGCGCCATTGTACGCGCCGTTTCCGGGCAACGTCGTCGGCGCGCTGCCCGTGGGCATCCAAACCCGCGGCGATAAAGACGTTCCCTATTGGCCGGTGCAGAGTACCTGGACCTACAAGGAAGTCTGGGGGCATCCAGTCGGGCGGTGGATTTGGCTCATGCGCGACCTGGCCGGTCCGGCGCTCGTCGAAGGTCAGGCCAAGTCTCCCGTGCAGTTCCTTCCTGTGGGTGGCCGACGAGATGCCCGTATGACGGCAAATCCGACGAACGGACAATTCCGCGTCTTCCTGGCCGAAGGGCGTTACACCGTCCGATGCGATGGCAAAGAACGCATCGAGACGTTTCTGCCGGCGGGCGCCTATCAACTGGATTTTCGCCCCGGCCGGGCGCTGGATTTTGAACTTTCGAATATTGCAGGCAAGGACGGGAGGTTGCGCATCAACCTAAGCGCGCGGGGCGAAGGCGTTCACCGCTTTAGCATTCGAGTCCATAACCTTGACCTCGCGGACAACCGAGGAGAATTGAACCTGCGGCAGGGGAGCGCGGGCGCGCTGGAGTGGTCGGCCACGATCGTTTCCCCCGAAACTCCGTGGGTTGCCGTGGTGATCGCCGATGAAAATCTGGCGACGCGAAAGGAATTGGTCGGCGCCGTTTGGGACGGGCATTGATGACATGCGGAAGCCTGACCGTGACCGACCATTCCACTTTTTTTCACAAGAATTCCCGCCACGGCGGCTCCACTAACTATCCCGCCTTGAGGCGCCCGCTCATGTCAAGGTAGGCAGTATCGATCAGCTTCCCAAGCGCCGTGGCATTGATGTCGCATCCGGGCCGGAGTTTCACATGGCGCATGAACTTGCCAGTGCCTTCCAACAGACCAGCGGGATCGGCAATTTCCGCACCGCGAAAGAATCCGACATTCACATGGGCTTTGAAGGCATTGACATAGCCAAAGGCCGCATCCGCCACACACGCGGTCGGATGGCCATCGTGCAATAACTCTCGAACGTCTTCTCCGCAGGCGCGCATGACCTCAAACCAGTTCTGTGCGATCACCCCCAATTCCCCCGGGTGCTCATCCATCCACAGCTCAACCGCCGGGTCCCGCCTGACCGCTCCTGGGAATCGAAAAAGTTGGCTCAAGGGGATTTCCTTTCGGTGGCTCTGGCAGTCTTCTTTGCGGCTCTCGCTTCGGCGATTTCCGCGAAAACTTTCTCAATCCGGCGGATATAAACATCCACCGGCAGGCTTGCGACCAACTGTCCGATCACTTCCAGAGGCACATCCTCAAGCTTCTTGAACCGCACGCACCCCCCGCCCATGTCGAACTTCTTGCCCGCGTCCTTCCACGCTTTCTCGAACCACGCCCTCAACTTCGAATCGCCGTAACAACACATCAAATAAAAAGCCATGTGGTTCTTCTGTGAACCCAAATTCACGAACGGCAACGGAAGCTTGGGATTGCACTGATATCCCTTGGGATAAATGCTATGCGGCACCACGTATCCGATCATGCCGTAACTCATGCACTCTTCGTACCCCTCGGGCAGATTCGCAAGAATGACTCCTCGCACCGCGTTAATTGCCTCGCGGCGATCCGCGGGCAGTTCCTTCAAGTATTCCTGAACGGTCTTGGCACTGCTTTGCATAATCCCATCAGCTTTACTGGCCTATAAGCGAAGACGACGGAAACCGGTACAATCCGCGACAAATTCACGCAAGCCCAAAATCGCCTTCCCAACCGAGTCGGGCGCATCACAAAAATCTTCACGTCAGGAGGCTAAGTTGAGCGTGTCGTTGCGAGCGGCATGCTCGTTGGCCCTGTATTTCCAAAAATTGTCCCATTCCCGGCTCTGGGCGATACAGCGCAAGGCCAGAATGTTTTCGGCCCCGCGCTCCGACCAGAACATGCCCGATTGTTTGCAGCGCGCGCCGATCACCGTCTTACAGCCGGCCTCGATCACTCCTGATCCGATGAAGTAACCATTTTTGCGGAAGGTTCCGTACTGCATTCGCTCCACGTTGCTCTCAAAGTAGTGCAAGGCTTTTTCCACCGTCCCCTCGCAGGCCGATCCCGCGCTCCCTTCCCGGGCCTGCGCGATGATCTGTTGGACCCCATCCTTGAGCAGCAGTTTGGTCCAGCGCCCGTAATGCTTCTTGAAATCGGGGTGGTCTTTACCCCTCAGCGCTTCCCAAAGCTCCTTCAGGTGCTCCATCGCATGGTAAAAATCCACGATTTGCAGGCAACCTGGAAAGTTGATCCGTCCTTGGTTGGCTAATCCGGCCGCGCCGTCCAGTAAGAGCACGATTTTCCCCGCGGTGCCGCAACCGCGACGCCGGGCCTCTTGGCGCAAGATCAGCCAAAAGTCCTCCACCTTGTCAAAACTGCAAACATAGGTGGTGGAGTCGTGGTCGCGGACGGGATGCCCCTTGTCATCCCGCCTGTGCTGGGTAAAGACGCAACCCAGATACGCCTGACGTGTTTTGGCGCTGCCATCAGACTGTTTGCCCTTGCGTCCGGCCAACTCTGCCGAGCGCATGGGGACTCCGGTTCCGTCACTGCTGACGTAAAGGACCGGCGCGTCACACGGTTGGGGCGGGGTTTGACGCTCTTGCCAGCGTTGGGCCGCCGCGCCGACCCGTTGCGCCACGCGCTGGATCTGCTGGGCGGAGATTTCAATCCCGCCGGTCTGCCACAGATGTTCGGCGGCCTGCTGGAAGCTCGGATGATGGACCGCCTCCAGGCAAATCAGGCGGGCCAAAGCGGGGGTGTAGCCCAGTTCCAACCCTAGGGCGGCGTCGGCCGGATAGTGCCCTTGGCCTGTGGCCGGGGTGTAATAATAATCGCGCCAGAGCATGGATCGCCCGAACATGCCTTGGGCATCCAGGGGCGAGCGTTCCTTGAAATGCTGGCGGGGCTTGGATTGATAGGCGGCGTCGACCCGATCAGCGGCTTCTTGCAACATGAAACCGACGAGTTCGGCGGCCGAGTGGAAGACGGCTACCCGGACTAACTTTTCCAGCTGCCCAACTAAGGCGCCGTGGGCTTTCTGGGCGGCAAACCGGGCCATCAATTGCTGGATTTCGGCGTCTTGGGCGAGGAAGACTTCGGGCGCGGGGTTTTTTTTACGCCGGCGGCCCGTTCTTCGCGAGTCTTGAGAATGATTTGCCGGGCGTAAGCTTCGGTCAATTGTTTGAAGCGCTGATAACCCTCGATAGCTTCCTGGACGGCGGGGACTTGGCTGCGCGGGACGTAGCGGCAGATGTTCTTGCCGTTCTCCCAAGTCTGGTGATTGTAGAGGGGACCCTCCGGGGTTTGGCGGGTGACGGAGATATTGCCGCGCTCCATTTGCTGGATCGAAGCGATTTCCTTGAGAATCGAGTTGGGATCGGCCGAGGCTGGATGGTTCATGGCGACAAGATATAGCATACTATATCCTTTTGCCACAAAAAACTGGGAAAACCAGCATGTGAAGAAATTTGTGATGCACCCAACCGAGTCTCCTGGCAAAACCGGATTGATTTGATGAAATCAAACCCGTCATCTACTCGAAGCGTACGAAACGTTACACTCTCGGCGTAGCGCTCCTGAAATATCCTCGTCTGAATGTCGCGGGTCATCGGCGTCTCTTCTCAGCCGACCGACCAGAGCCTGCTTGCAAGGTTCGCTTTTGGAGCTCTTCGAGAATTCCCCTTCCTCCCAACCCAGACGACTCAATCCCACCTCGAGGATGGCCCCGGGTTTGGCTTCCGCGCTCTGGCTGCGCAATTGCCCAGGCGAAGCGCCGACACTTGCAGATTCATCAGTTGGAGTTTTTGGCGTGCTTGCGTGCCAGCCGCTTCGTGCGATTTCCAGCATCCTGACGATTACCGAGCTGAGTCAGCAGAAGGTCACGATTCGCCTCAGTGATCAGGCCACAGTTCTCGAGATGGTGGGCAAGGGCATCTGTGCTTACCTGGAAACGTTTGGCCAACACCAACAGCCGATCGAAACCGAGATCGCCACCGCCGCCCAATGCTTTCCTCAGCAATTCCGGCGGCATCAGCAGCGCGGCCGCGAAGGCATTGGCTCGCCTCTCAAGGTCTCGCGGCGCCCAAGGCCCGGAAATCATGGCAAGGTCGCGCCCGTGGGCACGGTCATGCAAAAGATGGCAAAGCTCGTGCGCGAGAATGAATCTCTTGCCGGAAGGATACTCGCACTTCGGGTTTCGCCGGTTCACGAAAATAAAAGGCGCCCCCCTTTCCGGTTGGACCGCCAGACCCGCGGTAAAGAGGTCGTCCAATTCAATATCTAAAACAATTACACCCAAGGTTCCGAGATGCTCCTCCACCTCGAAGGCCCCGTGGCCTTTGTGATGAATTCCATCCTTTTCCCTCCACTCGTGTGCGAGCCGATAGCCATCCGACCAAGGCGATTCGCCGGCCCGCAGCGGTTGGGGCTCTTCCGCCAAACCCGTCGATTTTGCCGCGGGTTGCACGCCCGACGCCTTAACCAAGAGCGTGGCAATATTTAGAACATCGCTCTCGGTCAAGGTTGGGGAGGCCGCGCCAAACATGACCGAGGCCTCGCAACTGCCGGCGACACACAACGGGTTGCCCGCCTCCGGATCAAACCAACGTTTTATTGCCGCCTCGCATCCGGGGAGTTCGTGCTTAAGACTTTCGCGAAGTTTTTGCCAGCGATCCAGCCAATCCTCCGGAATCGGCCCAAGGCCGGCGAGGAGCGCAGTGCGGTCTGTTTGGCGGGTGCCATCGGTGATGCCCGCAATTCTCTCGCGTAGAGATAGAAGACGGCTCGATTGTGGTTGCTCGGCGGTCAGAGCTTCGACGGCCTGACGCAGCACCTCGAAAAGCGGACTCGCCACTCCACCGGGCGTGACGCGGGCGCTACCTGACCCGTGCAGGAAACGGAATCCGTCCGGGGCGCCAACCTGCGGGGTTTCTCCCCACGAAAATTCGACTTCATCGCGCAAACGACGGATCACCAAGTCAGGGAACAGGCCGCCAAACCGGCTCGTCCGCAGGCAGTGACGCGAGGTCCAAAGAGAATGCGCCTCATCCGCCGCCTCATCCCAACCGCCAAATCTTTCGAAGCGTTCGGGGCGATTCGTCTCCGAGAGAGACTGCCAGGCAGTCTCGCCGGCATTCCACACGGGAAGTCGTTGCTCGTGGAGGAGAAAGTCCCACGACTCCGCCAACCACTCGAGCACGGGCAGGAGGTACCACTCGACGGCTTTCCTCACTTCGCTGCGATCCACATGTTCGCAGAGATTGCGGCCTGAGACCCAGATTTGCAAACGCCCCCAGGAAATATCCTCTTCGGGACTGGCAAATCCCACGTCCAAGTTCGGAACAAATTCGATTCGAACGGCGAACTGATTCGGGTCGCCTGCCTCGAACGCCGGCCGCTGATACAGACTCACGCTCACAGAATGTCCTCCCAGTACCGTTTGATGTCCCGTGAAGTTACGAAACCCGCATCCATCAATTGACGCCGGACGGCGGCTGGCACCTCTTTCCAACTGGTGGGATAACCGTGCCAGCGATTCTTCGCGGGATTGTGTAATTGAGCGCAAAATGCCCGTCCGAGGTAGGCGGCGTAACGTCTCCTCCCCTCCTCAACACTCGATTGAAGAAGCTGCTGGGCGCATTCCTGACTGATGTCCCGCAGGCAAAGGGATCCCTTACGCCCTGGTTGCCAGGGCGCTTTATGCTTAGGGTTGCCTTCGTAAACCGGCCTCATGTCCACACCAATATTATCAGAATGGCTTCAATTAAACCAAACATATCGTTTAGCGGCGGCGCCATCAAATCGCCATCGTAGGAGACGAACCGTCGTAGGGGTCAGCCATCACATGAAAGTGTCGGTTGTCACTTTCTACACTTTTGGCGCGCTAGGGCGTGGAATAACGTCGGATACGGTGCTCCAAATGGCGGATTGGACGGTCTCGACGGGGGCGGAGGCGTCGATTCGTTTTATTCGGGCGGGGGCCGTGGAAAGCAGATACTCGTAGCCTTGCTGCACTCTTTCGAAAAAGGCCCGCTCTTCCTCCTCGAACCGGTCTTGATTTTCCCTGGTCTGGATCAGCCGCGACTTGCGGCGGGCCTCGCTGACTTGGAGCGACACCATCAAGGCCAGGGTGAGGTCCGGCTCGAGACCGCCGGTGGCAAAACGAATGACGCTTTCCACCGAGGCGCGGTCGAGTCCGCGGCCGAAGGCCTGATAGGCCACGGTGGAATCCGCAAAGCGGTCGCAGAGGACGATACGGCCGGCTTCGAGGGCCGGGAGAATCGCTTCCTGAACCAACTGGGCGCGGCTCGCATTCATGAGCAGCAGTTCCGTCGGGAAAGTCATTTTCGAATTGGCAGGATTCTTGAGGATGGCGCGGATGGTCTCGCCGATACTTGTGCCGCCCGGCTCGCGCAGAACCAACACCTCGCAATTTTCCGCGCGGAGGGTCCGGGCGAGAAGCTCGATTTGGGTGGATTTCCCGCTTCCCTCCGTTCCCTCGAATGTGATGAAGATGCCTTTCACGCGGCGCATTCAATACCGGCTATTTGAGCGCGGCGGCTTGGGAGGGATATTTCTTTTGCAGGTAGGCGACGAGGGATTGGATTTGATTGGTGGTGAGGGGCCCTCCGACCGATTTGGCGTTGGAGAAACCCGGCATCAGGGTGCCGCCTTTCCCGTATTTTATCCAGGAGAGCCAGTAGGCCTGGGTGCGCGGAACTTTCGCGACGGTCAAATCGGGGACCATGCTCGCGCGTTGCGGAGATTCGTGGCAGATGGCGCAGACGGCGTGATAAAGCTCCTCCCCGGTTTTGCCCTCCGCGGTTTTGGCGTGGCAGGAGGCGCATTCGCCTTTGAAGACGGCCTGACGGTCGTGCCGGGCCAGTTCCATATTGTCGTTACGATCCGTGCCGGGGGACGAAGTGCTGATGCTATTCGTCGGAGGCGGGGAATTTGTGGTGTAAGGGATTTCGACCACGATGAAGAGGTCCTGGATAAACTTTACGGTTCCAGAGGGCGTGATCTGGGAGGCGGCGACGGCGATGGATTTGGTGACGGTCCCGTATTTGCCTTCGAAATTGATGGTGACGCGGGCCTGGCCGTTGCTCCCCGGGTCCAGTCGCCAGGGTTGTTTGGGCAATTTGGCCACGGTGCAACCGCAGGAGGGCCGCATCTGGATGATTTCGACCGGGAAAGGGGAAATGTTCGTGACGCTGAAGGTGAAGTTGTTCGTGATTTCGCCCGGTTTGGCGTCGTATTCTTTGGTCATCGCATCCCACGCGAGGGGGGAGTTGGTGTCCACCGGGGATGAAACCAACTGGGCTTTGCCGGAAGGCTGGGCAGCGACCCGGGACGAAAGCGAGGTCAAAGCCCACACGAGCCCGAGAAATAACGCGGCAAAAAGTATGTGAGTCCGGCCTTTCATTTCACAGATTCTATACATCCGAAGGTAGGTATTCGCCAGAACATTTAGGGTTTGCGCGTGCTAGGCCTTTTTCAGGCGGGGCCCATTGGGGGTGTCCTCGATCAACCAGCCGAGGGCTTTCATCTCGTTGCGAAGCGCGTCGGAACGCTGAAAGTCACGGGCTTTCCTGGCGGCTTCTCTTTGCTTGAGCAATTCAGTAACTTTTTCCGGCACATCAAGGACGGTCTCTTTGCCGCCCATCCCGAGGACGCTATCCACCCGCTGCCACGCGGCCAGGAGGCCCGCTGCTTTAGCCGCGGTGATCGAGCCTTCCGCAAGAGCGCGATTGGTTGCCGCAACCCATTCAAAAATCAACCCCCAAGCGCGCGAAACGTTGAAATCCTCGTCCATGGCCTTCGTGAAATCGTCGGGGAGTTTTTCCCCGGGCGCAGCGCTTGCGCCGCCGGCGAGTTCGCGGAGTTTGGCTAAACATTCGTCGAGACGCGCGAGGGCGGAACGGGCGCCATCCAAGCCTCCGAGGGTAAAATTGAACGACCCGCGATAGTGGGCGGAGAGAAGGAGAAAACGAATCTCGCGGCCGGAGAAACCTTTTTGGGTGAGATCGCGGAGGGTGAAATAGTTCCCGAGCGATTTGCTCATTTTCTTTCCTTCGACCAGCAAATGGGCGGCGTGCAGCCAATACTTGACGAAGTGCCGGCCCGGGGCTTGCAATCCGGCGCCTTCGCTCTGGGCGATTTCATCCTCGTGATGGGGGAACATCAAATCCTCCCCGCCGAGATGAAGGTCAAAACTGGGGGAAAGCCATTTCATGCTCATGGCGCTGCACTCGATGTGCCAGCCGGGCCGGCCGTCGCCCCAGGGGCTGGGCCAATGGACTTCTCCGTCCTCCGGCGTTCGCGCTTTCCACAGGGCGAAATCGGCGATGGATTCCTTGGCATATTCATCGCTGGCGACCCGTTCTCCGGGGCGCATTTCGTCGAAATTAAGTTTAACAAGCTGGCCGTAATGGCATCCCCTGCCCCGGTATTTTTCGATGCTGAAATAAACGGAGCCGTCCGGGGCTTGGTAAGCCAGGCCGCGGGAAACCAGTTTTTCAATGAGGGCGACGATGTCGGGGATGTGCTCGGTCGCGCGGGGAGTGCGGTGGGGGCGCAGGCATCCCAGGGCGGCCATGTCCTCGAAAAACGCGGATTCAATCGGAGCGGTGAACGTCTGCAAGGAGGTGCCGGCGGCACGGACGCGGCGGATGATTTTGTCTTCAACGTCGGTGATGTTCATCACATGCGCGACGCCGTAGCCGCGAAAATCAAGGTAGCGCCGGACGAGGTCGGCGAAGACGAAGGTGCGGAAATTGCCGATATGCGCGAAATCATGGATGGTCGGACCGCAGCAATAGAGGCCGACCCGATTTCCGCCGGGGTCCAGCGGGACGAACTCCTCGAGGGAGCGCGAGAGCGTGTTAAAGACAGTCAAAGGCATAGCCAATTTGGGGCGGAGAGTAAACTCCCGGTGATGAAACCAAAAGCCCTAAAACCAATTTGAAGCGGGGGAACCGCGCCACTCTTCCGGTCGCGCTAAAGCTACCAAGGAACCGGCTCCCAAGCGGCACCCTTACAGGGTGCGGAATTATGGTTGAGACGAATACCCAGGGCGGCACTACGTTTGCCCTGGGCTGATATGCTGCCGCACCGTTGGCGCGCCGGAAAACTGCGTCGGCATGATGTGCTGCCGCGCCAAGTGGAACTTGGCAAACCTTTGGCGCGCTCGAGAGGCGACGGCGGGAATTCTTTTGCATTGCGTCCGCGCGGGGAAATCCTTATCCCATTGACATGCTTTTATTCCCCCGCTTTGGAAAGCGATCCGCCACCAGATGAATCCGTTGCGACAATGGGCGATAAAAGAAATCCGCCCTCCCGACATCCATCATTTAAACGCGGCGCAGGGGTGGATCGGACTGGGTAATTTCATCGAGGCCCGGAGGGAGCTGGTTCGGATCAAGCGCAGTCTTTGGAGCCAGCCCGACGTGCTGGAAGTTCGGTACCAGATTCATGCGCACCGGAAAGAATGGAAAGACGCGGCGATCCTGGCCGACGGGGTTGTCACTCTTGAACCGGGACGGTGCGATGCCTGGATTCACCGCTCGTTCGCCCTCCATGAATTGAAGCGGACGCAAGAGGCCTTCGATAAACTGCTTCCGGCGGCGGGCCGTTTTCCCGCGGTATGGACCATTCCTTACAACCTCGCCTGCTACTGCGCCCAACTTGGAAGGCTGGAGGAAAGCAGAAACTGGCTCAATAAGGCGAAAGCCATCGATCCCGGCAACGTCTTGCAAGCCAGCCTCGCGGACCCCGATCTGAAACCGCTCCGGGACAGCTTGGACAACCCGCTTTGACCGGGGGCGCAAAAAGGCAGTTGCAGTTTCCCGGTTAACCTTTGACATTTTCAGGGTGCCGTTTCTGCTTGAGTCAAAAAACCGCGGGTCGCGACGCAAAAAAAAGAGGCGCGGACCCAGCCTTATCGCGGCCATGGTGCTTGCCGCGATGTTGGGTGGTCTTTTGTGGCTGAGCAGGGTAGCGCAGAGGCAACCGGTTTCCGAGACCGGCAAAGCTGTCCCGCCGGGGAACGAAACGATTACCAATCCGCCCCCGGCATCGTCAGCCATTCCGCAGGAACAACCGGCGCCGGCTTCGAATCCGCCCCCCGCTGTCGTGGCGGTGCCCGCGGTGAAACCGGAATCGCCGGTGACCAATTCGATCAAACTCGCTTCAAATGGATACGAGGAACGGGGCGTGCAGAACGTCTTGGAAGCGCAGTTGGCCCTCGCGCGACTGGGAATTTCGCCCGGGTCGCTCGATGGCGCGGCCGGCTCGCAGACCCGAACCGCTCTCAGGGTGTTTCAGTCCACGCGGAATTTGCCGGTCACCGCGATGTTGGACGCGGAAACGCGGCAGGAATTGCGCCTCTCCGCCCCGCCGTTCACCAGCTACACCATTACCAGCAACGACCTGGCCCGCCTGCATCCCCTGCCTACGGATTGGCTTGGGAAATCCAAACAATCCGCCCTTGATTATGAGACTATTCTCGAATTGGTGGCCGAGAAGGGATGGTGCCATCCGGGCTTGATCAAGCAGTTGAACCCGGGAATCAATTGGACGGATGTCGCTGCCGAGACGGTCGTGCGCCTCCCCAATGTCGAGCGACCGCCGGTTCGGCGGCATGCCGCGTTTCTGCAAATCAATCTCTCGGAAAAGACGCTCGAAGCGTTCGATTCCGGGACGAATCTCCTTCTGCATTTCCCTTGCAGTATCGCCCAGCGAATCGAAAAACGTCCTGTCGGCGAGTTACATGTGGCCGTGGTGGCGCTCAATCCCGATTATCTTTTTGATCCCGAGAATTTCCCCGAGTCAGCGGAAGCGCAAAAAATCGGCCACAAACTCTGGCTGCCGCCGGGGCCGCGGAATCCGGTGGGGACGGCGTGGATAGGCCTGGATAAACCGGGCTATGGCATCCACGGCTCGCCCAGACCGGAACAGGTGGGGCGCACCGAGTCCCATGGTTGCTTCCGTCTGGCCAATTGGAACGCGGAAGTCCTGGCCCGGGTGGTGACGATTGGCATGCCGGTGTACGTTATTCGTTGAGGAACAGACCACCGACTGGGGAAAACATGAGCGGCAAATATAGTTTCAGCCTGACGAGCGAGGACAAAAAGCGCGATCTCCCGCGCAAGATCATCATCGGGCGGCAGGTGAACGAGACCATCGTCCATGTCGGGCTAAAACTGCTGGGTTTCCTGCTTTTCTACCGTGAGCGGATGCAAATCGAGGTCAACCTGCATATTGACAGCATTCCGTTCGTGCCGGATTTGGTGCAATTGGACTACGAACTACGCCCCGCGCTTTGGATCGAGTGCGGCGAATGTACGGTCCACAAACTTCACAAGCTTGCGGTGAAGATTCCCGAGTCGGAGATTTGGATTTTGAAGAAATCAGCGCCGGCGGCGGAGGAATTGCACCGCCAAATGTCCAAGGCGGATTTGAGAAGGGAGCGCTACGGAATTATCGGATTCGACCAGCAAATGTTCGAGGAGGTTAGTTCGCTGATCCAGTCCAGAAACGAGGTTTTTTGGCTGCGCGGCGAATTCGAGCCCGGCAACGTGCAATTCGACTTCAACGGGCTTTGGTTCGATTCCCCTCTCACCGTCCTCAAATTTTAGGAGGGCGTCACTCGATTTTCCATTTGAGGATGCCGGCCGAGAAACCGGGCTGAAGCTGGACTTCCAAGCGAAGCGCGGAAGCGTTGACGGGAGTGAACGTGACGCGATTGTAATCATTGATCGCGGTTCGCGCCTGGGTTGCGCCCTCGACTTCTTTCCAATTGTCGCCATCCTTGTAGAGAATTTTCCAGGATTGCGGAACCCGGCAGCCGCCGGTGGGGCCGTCGTCAAACCAATAAACCTTGGCGACATAGACTAGTTGCCGCTTGGGAAAGTCCCATTGCACCCATTCGGAAGTTCCGCGGTGATCCCACCAGGTGAAGCGCGGGATGTCGTGGTCGTTGGAACTCTGCGGCTCGAAACCGTTGATCATCGCCTCGACCGAATCATTCTCAAAACAATAAGAGGCCGTCACGGGGACGACGGTGTTGGCGACCCAGATATGAGCGCCCTTCCCTTCGCTAATCACGGGAAAGGCGGAGATGCGCAGTCGCGCGGCGCCCATCGGAATGAGGGTGACCGTTTCCACCGGTTCCTCGCTCTCGATGGGACTCTCCTGCAACTCGGAGACCAAACCAAACCGGTCCGTTTTCCAAGTCGGAATCTTCCGCGCCTTAGCCTTGATCTCCAGAGGGGCGAATTCCTGGGTGAAAGGATTTCCCGCCAGCGGACCGGGTTTGCGCATAACTTCCAAACCCCGCTCGGGAGCGGTTTTGTTCAGTTCGAGACCATAATTCCACGCGGTGGTGGGAAGCACTTCAGACTCGGGCCACGCGTCCGTTCCGCCGTAACGGTGCCATTGTTCCCCGATCTTGAGGGAAAAGGTTAATGGGCCGTAATCGACGGAAACGGCGTGGTGGTTTTTTGTCCAAGTCCGAACACGGGGTCGCATCGGAAGATGAAGGGTGACGGTGTCACCGTCCTTCCAAATTCGTTCGATGATCGAGTAAGAATCCGGAGCGGCCTTGAGCGCGACCCGCTTGCGGTTGATTCTTGCCGAGGGTTTTTCGCACCATCCGGGGATGCGAAGATAAAGCGGGAATTTGACCGGGCCGGCGGACGAAATCCGCAAGGTGACGGTTTCATCAAATGGATAATCTGTTTCCTCCGAAATCTTGACGGGCGAACCGTCACCGACTTTGGCCGTTACCTCGCTCGCCGAGTAAAGCGAGGCGCACAGGCCATGATCGGCGGTGGCCAGCCAGAGTTCCTCGGCGTAATAAGGCCAGCCATGAGAGACGTTGTGCTGGCAGCAGCGATAGACTTCAAAGGGGCTGTAGGAAAGCATGGTGCCGCTGTTTTGGACCCCCGGGGCGTGGTTCTTGGCGTCGAGTTGGACGGAATTCGCCGAGGTTAAATAATGCAGACCTTTCCCATCCGGAGTAATGGCGGCGGGCAGGGAATTGAAGGCGATGTCCTCGCAGCGATCGGACCAAGCGGGGTCGCCGGAGATTTTTGTGAGCATTTCGAAACTGTGCATGAATTCGACCATGCCGCAGGTTTCGAAACCCTGCCGGGGATCGGTCCGACCGGGGCGGCAGTTTTCGTCGCCGGCAAAGCCGCCGCCGGGAAACTGGCCGTAAGTTCCCATGACGATTTGGTAATTACGTTCCGCCGCCTCGAGAAATTTAGGATCGTTGGCCTGCTCGAAATAGACGCCCGGTTCGCGGAACCCTTGGGAAATGTTGACGTTGTGCCAGTTATGGACGCCGCTGGTCCAATCCTCCATGTTGGAGTGAACCTTTTTAGAAAGTTCGAGGAGGAAAGGTTCTCCGGTGCGGTTGTAGAGCCAAAAAACGGTTTCGATGGTGTCGCCGGCGCGAATTTTGGGCCAGTAGCCATTACCGAAGGTGCTTCCAGGCTGGTCGTTCAGCCATTTGAAATAACGGGTGATGAAGGGGAGGACTCGTGGGTCGCCGGTGTATTCATAAAAGGATTGCAGAACATTGAGCATGACCATGTGCGGCCAGAGATCGGGATGGCCGCCCAGCGACGTTTTGAGGCTGCGGGGTCCGAACCAGCCGTCGGATTCCTGGCTGGCGAGGACGGCGTCAATCCAGCGCCGGGCCTCCTTGATGATCTTTTCATCCCCAAGAACGTAACCGAGGTCGCCAAAACCCTTGAGCCAATAGGGTAATTCTTCCCAACCGCTGTGGCCGGTGCCCTCGGGTGAAGCCCAGGCATTCCCCTCGAATTTGCACCATTTCGAGATTTCCTCGAGATGGCCGGTCATCCCATTAGCCTCGAGTTCCAACTGCATTCGCAGCCAGCCGGCGGGCTTGATCGCGCCGATCGGAAGTTTGACAAACGGGCTGGGGGCCAGGGGGGCGCGATTGGATGGGTATAGCGCGCTGGAACCCGGCCGTCCTTGCGCCCTGGCCACATTGGTAACGGAATCGGCCCCGGGAGCGGGGAAAGTCGATAGGCATCCCAAGCCGAGGATGAGGATGAGGCGTGTCGGGACAAAGAAAAACTTCATGGAAGGCAATATTATTACTTCGAGATTGAAGCACAATAACTCTGAATGCCTTCCGCGTCGAGGGTTAACGCGCCCGATTGAAGCTCATGTACGGTCGATTCATGAGGCGACGGAACATGCTTTGCGAAAAAACTCCGCCGTGACAAAGCTCGCGCGTGGTCAAAGCGGTAGAGGGCTACCGCAGTCCAAGACCTGGCGGAGTTTCCGAGAGCTTTGAGGGCTCGGAGCTTCTCGGACTGCGATTGGCCTTCCTCCTTCGGTGAAAAGGCTACCGCTTTGGCCGAAAGATCGGATTGGACAACCTGTGCTTCACGAATTGGCCCGGAAGGTCATGAAGGACCAAAGTTTTTGGAGGACGGTTTGCGATCCGGCGGGCGGAATTC
>Ga0207040_1153_pt1 | contig 19900 bp, 16 predicted proteins | sample Alteio_BWMinCont_72_FD_153279 | JGI IMG/M metagenome (GOLD analysis project Ga0207040, IMG submission 153279) | Enriched cells from forest soil in Barre Woods Harvard Forest LTER site, Petersham, Massachusetts, United States -... | ecosystem: Environmental > Terrestrial > Soil > Temperate forest >... | reverse complement strand
ATTGTGTTCAACCGGGACGCCAGTGATTTCAAAATGGGGGATCAAGGGAAACTCTTGAAGGCAACCGAGGCGCATCTTCTGATTGAAACAGAAAGGCAGGTTCAGAAAATTGGATTCAAGCATTTGGACCGGCTCACGATTTGTCGGGCTGTTGAAATGGCACTCACGCCGGGAGACAGGCTGCAACTCAAGGCCAACGCGGAAGCCTGCGATGGCAAGCCGTTGGTCAACGGGGAACTCGTCTCGGTCAAAAGTCTGGCCCCTGACGGACGAATCCATCTTCAGGACGGGCGAGTCCTGCCGCCGGACTTTCGCCAGTTCGTTCGCGGCTATGCCGTCACTTCCTACGGGTCTCAGGGAAAAACCGTCGAGCACGTTTTGTTCTCGGATTCCGCCGTCAAGGCCGCCACGAACAATCAACAATGGCTCGTCACGATTTCACGCGGAACCAGAGGCGTCAGGATTTTCACCCAGGACAAGCTGCGGTTGAAGGAAAATGTCGCCCGTTTGGGGAACAGGGAGCTTGCAATTGAACTCGTCGAACCGGATGCGCCGAAGCACCGGGGACTGGCGCCGGCAGCTCGCAATTACATCGAAAGACTGATTCAGAGTCGTCGCGGGGAGACGCCACAACAAAATAAAAGGAGTGCATCATGGAAACAAAACTGCGATCAGACAGTGAGGCACCAACAGGCTCGCGGACGAAGGATGTGAGCTGCTGGAGCACGGATTCCAGCGCCCATTGCCTGCGTGTGGAAAAGCCGGGCGAGATTCATTTATTCCCGTACGGATATTTCCAGCACGCCAAGCTAGTTAAAAACTCAGACGATGAGGCTCTCCAAATTCAATTCCATGACTGTTTGGTCATCGTCAGCGGGAAGAATCTGGAACCTCTGTGCAGTGCCTTCGCGCGTCTTGCCGTTGACCGAATCAGGCTTCTCCCCTCGGCCCAACGTACGTTCCCAAAGAGCGAAGGATTTATTGAGGCAATTGAGATTCACGAACTGAAACAAAAGGGGCCGTCGCAATCTTGATCCGCAGTTGACTGTTTGACGGATAAGTGATGCTGAGACGTAAGTCTTGAATTCCCTTTTAGATAAAATAATCGTCGGCTTTAAACGCTACGTTCCCATAATATTCCTACCTATGCGCCCGATTGTTTATCCAAAAGAGTTCGCCGCTCAAAAAAGCAACTCCGGGATATGGGCGGATACCAACAAGCGGGTCAACTGCTCTCCGCGGTTCGACAGCGTTTCGATCCAAGTTTCCGACATAGCAGCAAAGTTGGTGGGATAGTCAATGACTTGGTCTCGGGGCACGAGTACTGAAGGTTTCCATGGTAATGAGTCGTCTTTTTGCCCGAGATAGGGCATGGCGAATCCCCGGAGCACACCGGCCTCCTTCAGCGTGTGCAAATGGTGCATCGCCGTATCCTGGACTCTCCTATGCACCACCTCGAACGCCCGCTTGACGCGCGATCCGGAGCCTAACGGCACCCCGATTCCGGCTTCCTGGCCTTGGCCGGCATTGCACGAAATTATGTAGTCGCAAGGAAAGGTGTGGAGGCTGAAATTAGGATTGCGCCTGGGTTCCAATACTTGAGTGCCGAGATTATCATACACTCCACCGTCGGTAAGCAAGACGCGGGCGGTGTGCGTCTCATTCGCTCTTTTGAAGTCAAACGTGCAGTCGAAAGCAGGGAGAAAGATTGGATAGGCAGCCGAAGCTGCGACCGCAAACGACAGTGGGATGTTGTTTCCTACCAGCTCCCCGTGACGCCAACTTCCGGAACGAACGCTGCCGAATCGAAATGCCGTGCCGGCGCGCAGCTCGCAGGCCCCGACAACAATATCCAAGGATTCACGCTTTGGCGACTTCATGCCCAGGCCCGGAAAAACTTCCCGCCGAAGCACGTATTCGAAAGCGTTGGTTCGCGACCGGAATCGAGGTATCTTCGGTTCGCGCTTCGTGATTAGCCCGAGACCGTCTTGCGCGTGGGCACAAAAACACGCCACCAGGCCAGGCAGCAGATTCTTTGGCTTTAACAATTCCATAGCGATCTTGCGGTGAAACCCATTCCGCAGGAAACGCCTGATGTCAGCTTCAAATTCCTCGAAGGACTTTCCCGGGGAATATGCGTAATATGCCCCGATAACAGAACCGCCAGAGATGGTCGAGAGGACCCCTACTTTATCGAGCAACTCAAGGTCGTTCAATGCCCGCAAGCAGCCGAGGTGAAACGCCATCGCCCGTGAACCGCCTCCCGATAATGCCAAGCCGATCATACGACTATGGACGCCAAAGCGACCTGTGTTGCGCCAACCTGCACAAAGTCGCCGGTTTCGGTTAGCGCGTGACTTTCATAGACGTAGATTCCCATCGTCGGCTGCGTCCCGGCACGACCAAAAATGAGCATGAGCGCCCGTTTCTGGTTTTCCCCGACCGCGGAGACCAAGCTGGCCATGCCTCGCACGTCCGTTCCACTTTGCTGGGATGCCATGTCAGGATGAGTATGCCAGAATCCAATGAAGCCGGAAGTACCCTGGCTAATAGTGAGCCGTCGTTTGTGCTCGGCGTGTGTGCCTTCGATGCCACAGAGAAAATGACCGGGATCGTGATGGCTGTCCGAAGGAGGACCAGACACATCGAATACCCAAATGACCCCGACCGAGTCATCCCACATGCCCCAGAGAAGGCCCCCGGTTTCGTGTGCTGATGAACGCAAGCGATTGTTTTGACGTACCCAGCCGCGCGCTTCTCGGCCAACCTTTTTCGCAATGCGCACCCGGTAGTGCCCGGCCACAAACGTCTCCATCTCATCCAATACCGCGACCTCTACCATCGGACGCTTTGCCCCTGGGATTCCAAACGCGAAAGCCGCACTCTTGGATCCACCGAGTCCATGTTCACAGGCGAGATTCAACGCGCCCGCCGCAATCGACGACGCGTCGGCAGTCGAGCCGGCAAAAGTTGGGTCGGAACAACCTGGTTCTGGCTGAAATAAGTCCTTCATCGCAGCCGGTTCATAGAAAGCATCAAGAATTTCCTTCCAGCCGCCGTCACTGCACAGTCGGTGTTTCAACCGAACATACGCGTCCCAAGGCCCACTGCCGGAATCCCGCTGCAGAACCACGCATAAACCCTGCCGGGACTTGGCATCCGTTACCATCGAGACCATCGGCGGATTGCGGCCCGCAAAACGCTCCCAGTCCCGTTCCAGTTTCATCTGCATAATATGCGATGCAGTGCAGTCCACCACGACATCATAGCTGGCAAATCGCCCGACATCTCCCGTGGCGAAGCTATGCGCCTCGTCATCGAATGAAGCAACCGTCACGCCCGGCGCTACGAGCTCCCGGATTCTCGTGGCTAGAGCCGTTGCCTTGTTGGCACCAATATCGTCGGCTATAAAGTTTTGGAGTGAGAGCAAGCCCGGTTTGACGATCCCATTGTCCACCAGATCAACTGCTGCCGCGCCAGCGCGCGCAATCATCTCCGCACCCCATGAGCCAAGGGCACCGCAGCCCAGCACCAAAACCCTCTTACCAAGGAACCACGCAAATTGGCTCCCCGAGTCGCGCCGCACTACGATTTCCGGTCTGTCCTCCAAAACTCGGCACCAACTGACCTCAGCCTCAGCGATAATCCCTAGTAATGCGTCGGCGATCTCCTGTCGAAGTTCGCGAATCTGGTCGGTGTCGGCGTCGTCACCTAACACGTTGCGGAGACTTTTGGCGGCTACCGCCTTAATCGACCAGACGGCCACGTGCAAACGCCGTGTACCATCCGCTGCTCGCCGCATCGGCAGTCCCATGACCAGATAACTCGGCTCGCCTTCGGGCGTTAAATGACATGCGAGAGCGAGATAGCGAAGGACTCGCGAGCGATCAACGCCCTGCTTGCTCAAATGCGCGAAAATCTCTGCGCCCGTTTTTGGAAACTCCATCGGCAAAGCTTCAGGCAACACCACCGCAAGGGCCATGCTCCGGTCTGCGGGCCAGTTCTCCATAGATTCACGCCACTCCACCACTTCAGTGCGGTTCACACGCTTTTCTAACACCACAAGACCAAGCCAACCTTGGCCGGCGGCGACGGGGGCGTTGGCCCTCACCACAAATGGGACCTGAGAAAAATCCGTGACATGGTGAGGCGGTTCCAGTGGGCCTTCCAAAGGATCCATGTCGTTCAGCGCAGCCTTACCAAGCCACAAATTCAAGCGCTCAAAAAAACCAAATAGACCATTGGCAGGATTCCACTCAATGCTTGTCTGATACAGGCAGAGAGTGTTTGCCCAGATGACGTGCGGAAAACCTGCGAAACGCTCATGTGCCACCTTCAACGATGGACGGACAAAAGGAAAGCCGGGTGGGATTAACAGGTAGAATTCTTCGCGCTCTCGCAGTTCGAGGCCACCTTCACGTTTGTCAATGGGTCCGATACGAAGTGAGAGCGTCACGATCAGCCATGACGCCTTCTGTTTGGGATCGTACGCGAAATCGAAGCCTCCGTCGCTCGCCGCTCGGAGCCGTTCAAGTTCACGAATTGCGCGTTGCTGCCCCTGAGTCATTCCGTACTCCCAAACCCCACTTGCACTCCTGGCGGCTGTGTCCCACCAGCAGCCAGCGGCACTGCGCTCGCCAAGACGGCGGTTCCTGTGGTCTTTGCGCGTTTGTCGTCGAATTTGAAGCCATCAGTACTCACGGTAAAAATGAGCGGTACGGGACTCTTCTTGCTGGGGTATTCGTGGGTACAAATAAAGTGGCCAGCTTTGACGATTTCCTCGTAGGCATCGCGTGCCTTTTTGTGCGGGGGAAGGTGGCCATGCCCGTCAGTGAAATCAGCGTGGCAGCTCGCCACAATATAACCTGATTTGTTACGCGAATACTTCGCGAACAAATCCATAATGTCCTGCTTGAAAACCTCATCGTTGTCGCCCTCCTCCTGCCAATACATCACAGCCTTTGAGCAGTGGTGCGAGCAAAGCATCGCGTCCCAATATAGATAGGCGATGTTGTCTGGATGCGCTTCGGTCTCCTGAAAGATGCGTTTAATCGTCGGATACTCGCGGTCGCCGAAGAAGAAAAACTGTCCGTATTTATCACCATCCCAAAGGACAACATTAAGCGCGAGGCTCGTGTTGTTCTTGTTTGCGGCTTGGTCGTCGCTGAAGGGAGCGTGGATGAAAGCCTGAAAATCGTGTCCGAGGGCCGCCCCGTCAATCATACTAACGCGGTGTCCGGGGCGCGATTTGAATTCTTCAGGGAAATCCTTATATTTGTCATCTTTCAGCACGTCGTCGTGACCGATAATGCGAAGTCGGTTTCCGGATTTTACATTGGCCGGATCTTCCATGATTGCCTTTCGGCGCCGGTGTGCTTCGTTCCGGAAAGCCTTGGCGTCTTCGCATAGCGCCTCCTCGTCGGCTTGATCCCGGAAAATCTTTGGCGTATGCCAGAGTTCGCCAATTTCAACTCGACGGTTCAATTCTGCGAAACCTTGAACATGGTCGCGGTCGGGGTGAGTCAGGATGAACAGGGCGAGATATGGCTTGCCGTTCCGCTTCGGCAGCGATTTGACGAGAAGGTCTATGACGGGCCACTCGGGTTCTTCCTCGTTGTCAGCTTTTTCAAGATGGCGGATGTCGATCTGTACGACAACCTCGCCCGGTTTCACGACCAACGTGGTTGAATCGCCGGTGCCAACGTCCCAGAATAGCGCGGCTTTCTTCGATGGGAGTTTAAATTCGTCGCTCATACGCAGAAATTTATTGGGGTAATCCGCCAAGTTGCTTCCCGGCCTGAAGGTCGAGGACTGCCCCCCCAAGATGTGCATTGAGGGTAGAGGGCTGCGCGGCTGTTGCAAAGCAGTGTTTTTGGAATCGCCCTTCGCATGGGGAGTTCGCCCAGCGGCCATTACTCCATGAAGGCGTTTCAACCTGGGGGCGTTTTTGGCCCACAATATTCACAAGCTGCTTCTGGCCATGGTGTTCTGCCACGGCAGCGCCATGGCCCGATGTCATTGTATTTGTGTTCATGTATTGTCGGCGGAGCTTGCCGCCTATTCTAATGCCGAGTCGCAGCGAGAATTTGCCAGGGAATTTTTCCTATACTGGCATAGCTAGACGTTGTTTCCTGTCCTCGGCATCGACACCAGCCAGAAAGTCTGGCAAATTCCTGCTATTGCTCGGCAATAGGTAGTGTCGAAGGCGATTAGGGCGGCCGCCGGGGTCGCGGAACCATGAGTGACAGTTCGAACGAAACAATAGGTCGAATCGAAGAGCAGCTTGATGGTCCCGTCATCGAGCGTCTCGCCCTTCATGCCGCCCAAAAGTTAGACCGGCTCTGGTGGCAAGGCGTATTGGGCGGCGAGCCGCCGGGCGGGGTGAAAGCCGTGGACTTTGTGCATAACGCTATTGAAAAGACACTCAAGGCCGCCCAAGGCCAGGAAAATGGTCGCAACTGGGACTACACAAATCAGCCAGATTTGTTCGCCCATTTGCGATCCGTGATTGACAGCGACATCAGCCACCTGGTCAAAGGTTGGGAAAACCGGAATTTTCGCTCACAAGCGGCGCTGAGGAAGACCGACGATGGTGGCGAAGTTGACATCATGGAAATCACCCCCTCGGAAGCACCGACACCCAGCCAAGTCTCCACCGGTGTTGAACGAGAACGTGAGCGCGAAGCGGTTCTTTTTGGATTCTTTGACTTCTTGGCGGATGATCCGCAGCTTCAAAAATCTATGGAGTTAATTTTCGATGGGATCACAAAACCAGCAGAGCAGGCCGAACGGCTAGGACTTACCCAGAAACAAATGTATGTGGTGACCCGCCGGATGCGTCGTCGCGTTGACGAGTTCAAATTAAAAAACGCAAAAATGATTGCAGAGGTAAAAGCACATGCCTGACGAGAAACAATACTCAGCATCCGATATGCTCCGGACGCTCCACGAGTTCATTCAGGAACCAGAAGAAGACGTGGTGTCCAAACCGATAAAAGAAGTTCAGGCTGAACTGGCTCGCCGGTCCATCGATGCCACGACCCTAATTGCCAGAGCAAAGCAACAGGTCGCGAAAGCGCGTGCTGACCACGAACTTGGATCGGCCCGCGTCCTGAGGGCGCGCACACTGGAGCGCTTCGCGGAACTCCAAGGCAAGATTGGCCGTTTCCCAGCGGCGGTTCGCGAACGGGTCTCCGAAGTTCTCACCCGCATGTCATTGGAAAATCCCACAGCCGCCGCGGCATACTTCAGTAAATTTGAAGAGGCAAACGAAGCCGACCTTCAGTCACTGCTTGACGACCTCAAGATGTTGGATGAATCAGCCGACCACAAGAATACTACCGACGGAACCTAACCCGATTCGGGCACAAGGTGCCGCATTTCGTCTCAATAGGCGGTTTGCCGTTACTCGACCTGGAGAGCTTGAGTTGGAAGATGCTGCTATGGCGTTGGGCGTCTTCGTGTTGGTGGGCAAGCTCGATGGGGCGGCGGCCCGCTTAGTGCGCAATGGCAGGAAAGGGATTGTGCGAATCAGCGACCGCATCACGGTTGCTGGTGCACGTCGTTTCGCCATCTCGCACGAACTCGGCCATTGGGAGCAACATGCCGAATTCTCACAGATGTTCCTGTGCACTGATTCAGACATGCGCGACTACGGCAGGAGCGTGCTCGAAATTGAAGCGAATCTTTTTGCTTCCGAATTTCTGATGCCCAGCGTGCTTTTTCGGCCGCTCTGCAAAGATGTTGATCCCAGCCTTTCGGTCATTGATGACCTCGCCGAAATGTTTCGCACGTCGCGCACCGCAACCGCCGTTCGGTTTGTTGGAGAATCGCGACACAAATGTTTCGTGATTTATTCCGAAGAAGGCCGCGTGAAGTGGTGGAAACGCAAGGAGGAAGGGACACGCCTCTGGCTTCAGAAAGACCAGCAGATACACGCGCATAGTATGGCGTGGGAATGCCTAAAGGGGCTTGATGTTCCGAAGAAAATGGAATCAGTCTCCGTCGAAACCTGGTTCGGCCATCTCCCATTCGAACTCAAGGCCGAAGTTCGAGAACAATCCATCCGCTTGGGCCGCTTTCCAGGAATCCTCACCCTTCTTTGGGTGATTCAATAGCACGTTGCAACATCGATATGGTCCACGCAGGTGCTTGTCAAAGCCGACTGAATCGCTAATCTTGTCCTGAATGACGGCTTGCTCCCGTAGCTCAAATGGATAGAGCTGCCGATTCCTAATCGGCCGATCCCGGTTCAATTCCGAGCGGGAGCACCACTTTTTTAACTCCGAAAGCGGAGGGAAAATCTGATACCGCATCTGATACCGTTTTGCTTTTTTGGAGCAAAAAAGGGCCAAACGGAGTCAAAACTCAGCACTGAGTGGCGAGGGGGCAAAAGTGATAAATCGCCAATAAAATAAAGGGGGATATGCGATAATCAAAGGCAGCAAAAATTCCAAAAAAAGTGCTTGCGCTGATTTAGGAAACAGCGGGCTGTTCTCTTCCAATGCGCCTCACAATTCATCCTTCTTAACTTCTAATTCTCCCGGGGGCGGGCCGAAAAGAGCGAAATCCGGATGCATTTGGAGAATTCCGACGGAAAGAAATTGCAATTTTTGCCACTCGAAGGCGCATCGGGACACCGTTTTGGCCATTTCCCGCAGCTCATCCGCCACTTGGTTGGATGGTATTTGACGGTCGCGCGATTGACGGGTTTTGGCGAAAAGTTCAAGGCACTGTTCCCGGCGCGGCGTCTCCCACAAATCGCGGGAGCGCAGGAATTCCTCAATCTCCTGGCGTTTGGCCCGCCGCAGGATGCTGGCGAGCGGGTATTTCTCGATGAACGCCCAACCGTCATGACCTCCCCAGTTGAAAATGGTCAGCGCTTCCGGAAAACTCCGGCTCAAGGCCCCGCCAAGCCGGGCGGACAATGCCACCAAATTGGTCCGGAGGTCCTTCTCCCGGCCCCATACCCGGCGGAATTCCGGCAGGAGAGGATCTTGAGGCGTCAACGGCCTCCAGCCCGCGCCGAAAACCCTGAGCGCTTCGGCCAGTCCGCGCGCGTCCGAAAGAGTGTTCTCCTCCGCCGGATAGGCCAATCGTTGAAGGAGGGCGTTTAAGTTTTGCGGGGTCACGGGGAAAAAGGTGTAGCCGCGCATCAGAAGCTGGTCCATGAGGCGCCCCTGGAGAGCTTCGGCGGCCAGGGCGAGGGAGGGATAACCCGCGAGCTTTTCCTGAAATTCCCGCCAGCCGAACTCGCCAAATTCAAATTCCGCGACCAGGGCGCCTGCACGGTCGAGAACCGCGACGCCATGATCCTGCCCCGAGGCGACAAGGCCGGCAAAATACTGAAAAGCTTCAAAGTTTGACATCGTTGGTTAAGGTATCGGCTCGGGTTGCCATTGCAAGATTGTCCGCGTCCGCCGCAGCAATTCTCTCTCCCAATCAACGGACGCGTAACAGGTTGATTTTGAGCGTCATGCAGATTTGAGCCAAACCCGCCGGAATTCTGGAGCCTCGTTACCTCGTCTGCTACCAGTGGGTTGGGCGACGGGGATGGTTGGCAGGATCAAGTTCATTGGCATGATGCCGCCGCTTTTTTTGCGGCTCTGATTCTCGTTGCCTCGGCTGTTACCAGTGGGGTGGGCGCAGGGATGGTAAGCAAGAGGAGACGGCGAGCCAGAACAACAAAAGTGCGGCCCGCTCCACGGGCTGCACGGAGTGATCCTCCGTCGCTTTGCTGCCTGCCGCCCTTCCACCGGTCCCAATCCCTCGCTCGGCGTGAATCCGCGCATGCGCCGGACGCAAATCCAGTCCGCTCATCGCGTTAGCCCGCGATTATACGCCACCAAATCGGTGTAACGGACTCCTGTCCCGCCAAAAATATCCAAGGCCGATCCAATCGTCAGGTCCACCCGGCCATGACCTGTCTCCGTGACCGCGATCATGTCCTCCATCGACCTCGCTCCCCCGGCGTAGGTCACGGGAATGGGCGACCACTCGCCGAGCTTGCCCACTAAATCCAGCTCGACCCCGCGGCAAAGGCCCTCGACATCGACGGCATGCACCAGGAATTCCGCGCACTGCGCGCTTAACTCTTCCAAGACAGGCCGCGAAATCGCGAGTTCGGTAAATCTCTGCCACCGGTCGGTGACCACGAAGTATTCCGCCGCTTTCTTACGACAGCTAAGGTCCAAGACGAGCCGCTGCCGTCCAACCGCGGCCACGAGCGAATTCAAACGGGTCCGATCCAACCGGCCCTCGCGAAAAACATACGAAGTGACAATAACGTGCGAAGCGCCGGCCTCCAAAAAGTCGCCGGCGTTTTGCGCGGTGATCCCGCCGCCAACTTGTAATCCTCCGGGATAGGCACGGAGCGCCGAGAGCGCCGCCTCTTCGTTTCCCGGTCCCAACATGATCACATGGCCGCCGGAAAGCCCGTCGCGCCGGTAAAGCTCCGCATACCATGAGCTCGAATGCTCGGAGACGAAATTGGTTCGCAGTCCGCCCCCCTCTGAAAGCGTTCCGCCGACGATCTGCTTTACTTTTCCCTCGTGCAGGTCAATGCAAGGACGAAACATATCGCCCCCGTCACTTGGTGAAAAACAACGCTCCGTGGGCGGTGGTTTTGCGGCGGTAAACTTTGTCGCCGCAGGTAATATAAAGGTATTCCAGTTTCGCCCCTCCGAAACCGGCGTTGGTCAAACCTTTCGCCTGTGGTTTCGGCATCACCCCGCACAGCCTTCCCGTGGGATCGAAGACCTGCAACCCGACCGCCGTGCAAACATAATAACGTCCGGCGGTATCCGTCGTCATCCCGTCGCCTCCCGCGGACTTGCCTTCCTCGGGCGTCCGCATCGTCATATAAGGCTCCTTGTCCGAAAGACTGCCGTCGGGTTCGACCCGAAAGGTCCAGACGTTACGCCCGCCGTAATCCGAAACCGCCAAGGTTTGTTGATCGGTCGAAAGCGTGAGCCCGTTCGGCGCGTTGATCCCTTTGTCCACGACGCGCACCTCCCCGTTCGGCTCGATGAACTCGACCTGCTTTTTTCCGGTCTCGGTGAAATAAACACCCCCCTTGGCCGTCACCACGAGGTCATTCGGCTCGACGTTGGTTGCGAGCACGGAAATATTCCCTTCGCGGTCGAAGGCGATCACCCTCTTCTGCCGGCCTTGACATCCGTAAAGCCGGCCGTCCGGACCGAACTTCAGACCGCTCACTCCGGCGGCGTTGCCGAGGAAAGGGGAGACCTTTCCGTCGAGAGAGATGCGAAAGACATTCGTCCCTTTGGTGTCGGTGAAGTAGAAATTGCCGTCGGCGTCGGCACAGGCGGCGTCGGTGAATTGATAGCCCTCGGCGGCGACCTCCCAAGTCGAACCCTCGACGAGCAGGTCGGAGAAATAAGTTTCGGTCACCCGCCCCTGCGCCATCGCGGCGCGCGGTGATGCGGCCAGGGCGACGACGAGACCAAGGACGGATAAAAAAAGTGGGGATCGCATAATAATTGTTGGTTGAATCGAGTTCTTAAGGGGCGTAATCCCGCCAGAGCCAGCGCAAGGCCTCGGGTAGAATTGAGCCGCCGTGTTTGCCGGTATGCCCGCCGTCGCCGAACTCGAATTTGTAATCGTAGCCGGAGAATTTGAGCGCCGCCGCCATCTGTTGCGCCGCCAGGGGCCAGCTTCCATGCATATTATCCAGATCATTGGAGCCGTCCTGAAGAAAGACCCGGATGGGTTTCCGTTCGGTTTTCCGGATCAAGCCGGGATAAACATCGCCGCCGCGAATGTTGGTGAAGCTGCCGATGAAACTAATCACTTTGCCAAACTCGTTCGGCCGCTCCCATGCCGCCGTGAACGCACAAATCCCCCCGGAACTGATGCCGCACAGGGCGCGTCCTTTGGGATCGCTCGTCAGGTTATATTTCTTGCCTACTTCGGGAACAAGCTCATCAACTAAAAACCGGGCGTACTGGTCGCCCAGGCCGTCGTACTCGAAACTGCGGTTGTCGCGCCCCTTGCCTCCGGGGCCGCTGGGCGGAAAATGCCCGGGGTTTGTGAAAATGGCGATCGTCACCGGCATCTCCTTCTTGGAAATCAAATTGTCGAAAACCACCGGCACCCTGAATTGGCCATTGGTCGTGACAAATCCCCCGCCGTCCTGAAAAATCATCACGCAAGCCGGTTTGGCCGCGTCATATTGGGCGGGAACATATATCCAGCAGTCACGAACCGTCCCGTTGAAGACCTTGCTGGTCCAGGCGAACTTCGTGACCTGTCCTTGCGGCACCCCTTCCTGCGGCTTGGAATCCGGCCCGAGCTTGTAGTCGTCCGCGGCCAACCCGGAAAAGCTCGCGACCGCCAGGGCCCACAATAAAAAGAAACGTTTTTTCATAAGGATGCGTCATTTAAGGCGAGATTCGCCAAATGAACCAGAGAAAAACCATGCTTCGTCGTTCGCCACTGGGACAATTCATGAAGCGACAAAACACGCTTTTCGAAAAGACTCGCCCGGTGATGATCCTCGCCCGTGGTCAAAGCGCCAGAGGGCTGGCGCAGTCCAAGACCTGGCGTAATTTCCGAGAGCTTTGATATGCTTGGAGCGTCTTGGACTGCGGTAGCCCCCTACCGCTTTTGACCAACGACGTAAAATGGTAATTAGGGAAATGATGAATTGGCGTTGAAGCCATCGCGGCTGGCGCGCGTCAAACTGGACAATTCCGCGAAATTGTATTATATTTTGTGCTTGGAAAGCCGATACTGAAATTGATCTAGGACTCCGGCGCCCCCAAGGCCATGGCTTCACGCCTTTGCGACGGACTCGAAACACAATCATTTTCAAACGCGCAACTTTAAAGACCAGGGCCGATGGAGAACCGAAAAATCAGCGTGCTCCTTCTTGAGGACGACGAAAACGACGCCGAGTTTGTGCTTCACGCGCTAAGGCGCTCGGGGTTCGAGCCGGATTCCCGCCGGGTTGACTCCGCCAGCGGCTTTCTGACCCAACTTGATCCGAAACCCGACGTCATCCTCTCGGACTACACCATGCCCGGATTTGACGCCCCAACGGCTTTGAGACTTTTGCGCGACAGTGGATTGGAAATCCCCTTCATTGTGGTCTCGGGGAGCGTCGGGGAGGAACTCGCCGCCGCGATGGTCAAACTGGGGGCCGACGACTATTTGCTGAAGGATCGATTGACGCGGCTCGGCGCCGCCGTCACCCACTCTTTGGAACAGAAGCGCCTTCGCAACGCCCATAAGGAGTCCGAAGCCGCCAGCCGGGTTAGCAAGGAGAGATTCCAAGAGCTGGCAGAACATATCCGCGAGGTGTTTTGGTCCTCCGACCCGGAAAACAATGAATTCAACTATGTCAGCCCCGCCTTTGAACGAATCTGGGGACGCCCGCGCGAGAGCGCTTATGGTTCGACCAGCAGTTGGTTCGAGGCAATTCATCCCGAGGACCGCGAACGCATCCGCCAGTCCGTGGAGGCGCGCCGGACCGGCGGTGATTATGACGAGGAATACCGCATTGTCCGGCCCGACGGTTCCGTGCGCTGGGTCCACGACCGTGCCGCCCTTGTCCGCGACGCCCAAGGCAAAGTTTATCGAGTCGTTGGTACCGCCGATGACATCACCGAACGGAGGCATCTCGAGGACCAATTCCGGCAGGCTCAAAAAATGCAGGCCGTTGGTCATTTGGCGGGTGGCGTGGCTCATGACTTTAACAATCTGCTCACCGTTATTCGAGGCTATGCTCAAATTCTCCTGACCGAAAACCAACTCGAATCCGAAAGGAGCGCGGGTCTGTTTGAGATCATCGCCGCCTCGGAAAGAGCCACCAGTTTGACCCGGCAATTGTTGATGTTCAGCAGGAGGCAGGCCGTCCAACTCAAGGCCCTCGATGTCAACCAAGTCGTCAGCGGTATCGCCAAAATGCTCCAGCGCATCATCGGAGAGGACATTGTCCTGCACTTGAATTGTCAGCCGGGATTGCCGCCGGCGTGCGCCGATTCCGGGATGTTAGAACAGGTTCTGCTGAATCTCTCGGTTAACTCGCGGGATGCGATGCCCGACGGCGGGCGTTTGACCGTTAACACTTGCTTGACCAAGGTCGAAGACCGGCATCTTAGAAACCATCCGAACGCCCGGTTGGGCGAATTTGTCACCATCGAAACCAGCGATACGGGCTGCGGTATGTCCCCGGAGGTCATGGCCAGGATTTTCGAACCGTTTTTCACCACGAAAAACCCGGGAAAGGGCACCGGTCTCGGTCTCGCCACCGTTCTTAGCATTGTCGAACAGCATCAAGGCTGGGTCGAGGTCGAGAGCGAGCCAAACGAAGGAACGAGATTCAAGGTGTTTTTGCCCCGGGCCAACACCGAACCGGAAAGCAGTGTCCCCAAACCGGTCTCGCACCACACCGGCGGTGGAACCGAGACCGTTCTTTGTGTGGAAGACGATCCCGTCATCCGAAATTTGGTGACGACCATCCTCGAACGCCGGAACTATACGGTCTTTAAAGCCGCCTCCGGTCTCGAAGCTCTGGCTCTCTGGAAGCAACACGCCCGATCCATCGACTTGGTGATCACCGACATGGTGATGCCCGACGGAATCACGGGGGCGCAACTCGTGGAAATCCTGCGGGAACAAAAGCCGGACCTCAAGATTGTTTTTGCCAGCGGTTATTTTGCGGATGTGAAGCCCGCAGGATTGGTGTTGGAGGAGGGCGTTAACTTTTTGCAAAAGCCTTTTACCCCGGACCAGCTTGCCGATATCGTGAGAAATCGCTTGGATTCTTAGGGCCACACACCGAATGACGCGGAATCAAGTGAAAGGAGGAATCGCCCTCTTCTCGCTCGCGCTTTTGGGGGCGGGCGCTCTTTGGGCTTCGCTCCGAACCGGTCGCGCGGACAACTTCGACATCCGCGAAAAACCGGGCGGCGTCCCCGCCCGTTCTTCCCCACCGAGCATCCAGAACACCAACAAGGCTCCAACCCCGGCTCCCCCATCGATGGTCTGGATTCCCGGAGGCGAGTTCTCCATGGGAACCGAGGACCCCACGGACATGCTCTGCGGCGGGCCTGATCCATTGCCCGACGCCCGCCCCATCCATCGAGTCTATCTCGATGGTTTCTTCATGGATGCCAACGAAGTCACGAACGACCAATTCGATAAGTTTGTGCGGGACACGGGTTATCTCACGGTGGCCGAGCGCAAACCCCGCGCCGAGGACTTTCCCGGAGCCTCGCCGGACGCCTTGGTCCCGGGTTCCGCGGTTTTTACCCCAACGGACGCGCCCGTCTCGCTGGACGATTTTCTCAAGTGGTGGCGCTATGTTCCAGGAGCGAACTGGCGACATCCCGCCGGTCCGGGCAGCAACTTGGAAGGGCGGGGGAACTATCCGGTGGTTCAAGTCGCTTACGAGGATGCCGCCGCCTACGCCAAGTGGGCGGGCAGACGCCTGCCCACCGAGGCCGAGTGGGAATTTGCCGCGCGCGGCGGGCTCTCGGGCCAGCCTTATGCCTGGGGAGCCGAGTTGAAGCCGGGGAACAAATGGATGGCGAATACTTATCAGGGCCGGTTTCCCATGAAAGACACCGGAGAGGACGGATTCGCCGGCCTGGCCCCGGTTTCCAAGTTTCCTCCCAACGGCTACGGTCTCTACGACATGGCGGGAAACGTCTGGGAGTGGTGCGCTGATTGGTATCGACCGGACTATTACGAGCAACTCCTCAAGGTGGGCGGAGTCGCCCGCAATCCGGCGGGACCATCGGAGAGCTTCGATCCAAACGAGCCGGGTGTGCCCAAGCGGGTTCAACGGGGCGGTTCGTACCTCTGCACCGATCAATACTGCGCCCGGTACCTTGTCGGTGCGCGTGGAAGAGGCGAGCCTTCGACCGCCAGCAACCATCTGGGGTTCCGTTGCGTGCTTTCGAAATAGCTCCGGCTATTACCGAGCTAGTGTAAATGTATCGAGCGTCTCGAACTTCGGCGCGCCCTCGAGGCTCCAGTTTTTCAGGTCGTAATTGGTCAGCGCCCGCCATTCCCCCGTCAGCTTGCCCCCGTCGATCGTGACCAATATATAACCAAAATATTGCGGATAGTCGTGGGTGTTTTTCTTCGACGCCTTCGTTCCGTCCGCCTGCACTTTCGCGTTGATGAACTGTTCCGTCGGCACGTAAGGCTCGTTATTCGTCGGTGGGTCAAGAGAATCGTCATACGGATAGAGCGGCGCGCCGGTGCATCCCAACACCAACTCGAGCACCGGACGATGGGCGCTGTCCAAGGCGGTACGACGGACATAAAGATGATCGTGGCCCGAAAGATAAATACCACCCTTAGCTCCCAAAGCGTCCCAAAGCGCGTTACGTTCCGCCGGCACATCAGCCAAGCAATCCGTATGATGACCCGGAAACGCCATCTCGTGACCAAACACGAAAAGCCAGGGAGTTTTGGCCGCGTTCACCTGCCCAACCACCCACGGCGACATCATGCCTGATTTCGTCGCGCGGCTCCCTGGTATCAGGCCCGCGCCGTTGGAATGGACGCCGATGAATTGATCAAACCCGATGAAGGTCGCGTTGGCATACTCAACTTTGTAAGTGAGGCCCTCCTCGCCAGCCGGCCCGTTCTGCGGCAATTCCGGAAAAAATGAGCGCCAGGCCTTCAGCGCTTCGCCCGACGCCCCGCCCTGATGGGTCTCATGATTTCCCCGGCAGGGATAAACCGGAATCCGCGCGTCGTAGATCGGGGCCATCGCCTCTTTCCAAGCCGTGAGCTGGGTCGTGAGCGAACCGCAGGAAACACCTCCATTCACCAAATCACCGGAAAAAATGACCAGATTCACCCCGGCTTTCGCCGCATCCGCGGCCAGCGGCCCCAGCACCGAGACGCGCACGCCATCTTTGCTTCCTTCGCCCGACTTCAATCCGCGGCAATCTCCCATCAAGGCGAACTTCCAAGGCTCGGCCGAAACCGCGCCGGCCAGCAGACAAATCAATGCGACAACCACCATCCCGATGGACAAGCGCGGCGATGCGACCTTCAAATTCTTCATTGGGAAAACGGTAGGGCAAAGAGAGAACGAGTCAAGCGCCGCTCCTTCGGTTTGCGTGACAATTCGGAAACAACTTTCCACGCCCTTGTTCCGCCGGGCGCGCGGGCTACCCGGAACCTCGTCAAACGAAACCGGCTCAAGCCCCCCTCATGCCGTCGCGGCGGTTTTGGGCGCGGGACGGAGGTGGGCGGCGATGATGACGCCGAACCAGATGACCAGGAAACCCGCCGCCCAAAAGAAGGCCGTTCCCAGCCAGCCGCGGTCCCGGTCGTTCGACGCGCCAAAACGAATCGTCAGCGCCTTGTTCACCTCCGTCTGCAATACCTGCACAAATGAATAACGCAATCCGCGGGTCGGCAGGTTGACGTGGAGCGGGGTGACCCGCGTCACCGCGACCGCCTGGGCCTTCTGTAGTTGCACCACCTGTTCTTCCGCCGCCTTGTCGTCGTAATTCGACATCCTCTTTCCCAACTCCTCCTCGCTGAGTTGCGCGGTTTCCAGGCCAAACCTGACCGAGTTCTGTCCCGCATAATCCTTTTGCGCCTGAATCAAATTGCTGCTCTGCACCCGGCTCAGGTCCTTTTCCAAACTCTTCAACTCGCTTTCCGCCCGCTGGTCGCGCAAGGCCGGATTCTGGTAGTTGTTCAGCTTGGCGGCGTTGTCATAAATGCCGAGCGCGATGTCGCCCTTCGTTTTCTTCAGGAAATCCGCCGCTTTGGATTCGAAACTCTCCTGTTTCGCCGATTCCTGCCGTCGGTATTCCGCCACCGTAAAATCCTGGACGACCGGAACAACTTCAGCGCTTTCATAACTCATCGTGCCCTTGAAGTTTTCATAAAGGTAATCGGGCGGCAAAAAAACCTCCCAGCGCGCGTCCTTCAGTGGCACATCAAGCCGCGGCGACACTAACTCGACCTCCCCGCTCGTATGCGGGAATTTGCCGGCGCCCACATAAGTCAACTCGACCGAGATGGGCGCGTCGTCAGCCCCGCTCCGTTCGAGAGGGAGTAACAAATCGTCCTCCTTTTGCGAAGGCCGCACCGGCTGGCCATCGACAAACGCCGCCCAAACCGTCGCGCCCGGCGGCAAGGTCACCGCCAGGTTCTGGCGTCCGTTGTTCCGCACGCTAAGCTCCATCTGGGTCATGAACTGGCCGTCGTCGGCCACCACCGTCCGCAAGCGCGCGCTGTCCACGAGGGCTTGGAGCAGGGCGGCGTCTTCGAACCGGCGCGCCTCGAGGGTCAGGCTCCAACCGGGGCGCAGATACCGGTAGTTCACCGCGGGCACCCCCGCCGGACGGTCGGAATCCCACTCGGGCAATTCGCGCGCGTCGATGCGGAGCAATTGTTCGCTGGCCCCTTTGGCCGAGATTTGAATCTGGCCCTGGGGAAATACTCCCACCGCTCCGGTCTCGCGTTCCGCCCCGACCGCCTCAATCCCTTCGAACACAAATTGGTTTGTGCTCTTTCTTGGTTCCTCCCAATGCAGAGTCAGTCGGTATTCGCCTTGAGCCTTCCCCTGCAACTGCACGCGCCACTCGCTGCCTGACGCGTTGGTTTGCTCGTCGCGGCGCCGGATGCCCGCCCCGGTGATTTCCACGTTGCGCCAGGCGGCGGGAACTTTCAGCCGGAATTCTTTCACCGGCGCGTTCAAAACCTCATAACGCACCTGCGCGCGGCCCGTGGCCAGGGTTTCGCTCAAGGAAACAAAACTGACAATCTCCGCCCGAACCCATGAAGCGAGCAATTCAGTCGCCAACGTCACATTCCACGGGGCGGATGTCTTCCGTTCCGTCAGCACATATTTGAAAGCGAGCGTTCCATTCACCCCGCCCGCCGCGCCCGGCAAATTCGCGGGCGGGATTTCGCTCAGACCGCTGACCGTCGAGGTCTTCAAGCCCACGCCGGGTTCGGCCGAGACAGAGACGAAACCGGTGAGTTTATCCACCTCGAGTGGATGAACACCTGCGATAGGCAGGATGGCGGGAAGATTGGTCAACGAACGAGTCAGCCGAATTTCGATGCTGGCCTCGCCGAGAGTCCGCTGTTTGAGCGCGATCTCCATCGTCCTGGCGCCGGCCTCGTCGTGCTCGGACCAGCCGCTCACGGCGTTGCCATTCACCGCGTCAATCCGCGCCTCCCGCGGCAAAACCAGTTTGAGGCTGAAAACGCCGGCGCGCGTGATGGCATAGTCCACCCTCGCTGTCAGACTGAGCTGCTCCTGCCCGACACTAAATTCATTGCGAACGAGAGCTTCGATCCTCGGTTTCATCGCCTCCACCCGCAGGCTCAAGTCGAAATCCGGGGTGAGAAACCGGAACGCGCTGAGCAGCGAAAGCTTCTCGTCGCCGTACCCGCGGGCGAATTCCTGGTTGTCCATTCGCTCGAGGCCGGCGGTGCGTTCGGGAATCAAACCGAGTTCCGCGCCCCCGCGCACGGCGAACGAACCCGTTTCACGTTTCACGTCCAAGATCCGCGGAAGCATCACGCGAACCTCCGCGGGCAACTGGCCGAGGCTCCGTTCCGTTTCAATCACCACCCGCGCGGCGGGCGAAACCGGCTTGAGAAGATGAATCACGAGCTGGGCGCGGTTGCTCTCCGCCAAATCCCACGAGCGAATCCCTTCTCCGGTGACTTTCAACAACCGCTGGCCCTCGGGAATCGCGACCCGAAGCTCGCGGAGTTCGCCCTGGCTGATCTGCCACTCGAGCATCGACCGTGTATTGGCGACTCCATCTCCGAGTGTGACCAGCGAACTCTGCCGGGCGAAAACCGTTGCGGCGACGTCCGCGGCCCTCTTGTAATGCGGGGTCCAGTTCAACACCGCGTGGTCGGACGCGCCCATGACCGC
>Ga0207040_1136_pt1 | contig 19933 bp, 17 predicted proteins | sample Alteio_BWMinCont_72_FD_153279 | JGI IMG/M metagenome (GOLD analysis project Ga0207040, IMG submission 153279) | Enriched cells from forest soil in Barre Woods Harvard Forest LTER site, Petersham, Massachusetts, United States -... | ecosystem: Environmental > Terrestrial > Soil > Temperate forest >... | reverse complement strand
GGCCGCAAAGTGCGCAAATGAACGACCCCTCCTCCGCCGGTGAACGGCATCACGAAACCGCCCATGAAATCGATCGCGTGATTTGTTGGAATGATGCTCAAATAGCGCGCCCCTGGCCGGAACGGAAAAACCGGCGTCACCGCGGCGCACTGTTCGAGATAGTTGTCGTGCGTCAGTACACAGCCCCTGGGGTGGCCTCCCGTGCCGGAGGAATATACGATGCAGGCCGTATCCCTTCGTGCGCGCGGACGGAATTCGGGCGCGCGCGTCCCGCGAAATTCTTCCCACCGCAGGCCGCCCGCAAGATCGGCATTCGGCGGCGCTTCCGTCACGAGCACAGTTCGCAGTTTATGCTCGTGAAACGTGGGAGCTTGCGCGAGAGCGCGCCAAAGCGGGTACTCGACAAAAAGAATTTCTGCTTTTGAGTGCGTGAGCAGTTGAAGATGTTCAGCGGCCGAGAGTTTGTAATCGAGCGGAACGAGAATGCCGCCCGCGAAAAATACAGCGTAAGCCGAAATCAGCCACTTGGGCTGGTTGGTCATGATGATAGCGGCACGATCTCCCGGCGCAAAACCCGTCTCTTCCAGCGCTGCCGCGAGCGGCTCGGCGGACTCGCTAAATTGCCGGTACGTAAAACGCGAGCGCTCGTGGTCGCGGTCCGCTTCGATCAGGCACACTTCTTCGGCCCAATGTTTGAGCGCATCGCGCAGCGCCGCTCCGAGCGAATCGTATTTCGCCAAATCAAGCATCAGGATCGCCAAAGAAATACGCAGAAACAGTGAAAAGCAAGATTATATGTGGAATTCGTTGGTTGAATCTTTTTATTCCGCGTGGTGTTCAGAGCCGGGCCTGGATGCGTTCAGCGAGCGTGTGGAAGTCGCTGATGCCCTGGACCTCGTAATCCGGAAGTTCAACGCCGAAATGATTTTCCAGGCGCGTCAGGAGTTCAAGCGCCTGCAGGCTGTCGATTCCCAACTTCTTGTAGAAATCGTCAGCCGGCTGGAGTTCGGCGCGCGGGAATTTGAAATGCGTGGCGGCAAGATTCAGGATTTCGTCCGTTGTTTGTTCGAGTGTTTTCATGATCGCATTTATTTTACAGGAAGATTGTGTCCTCTGGCTATTCACGGCAAATACGGATGCGGACCGGCATTTTCGACAAACTTGCGCAGGCCCTCCATGACGGTAGGCCGTGTGAAGAGCTCGCAGAAAATATCGATTTCACGGCGCAGTTCTTCCGCGGGCAGCGGCTTGATGAAGCGCTTCGCGGCAGCAGCAGTCGTCTGATCGAATTTTGTCGTTTGCGCGGCGGTTGCGCGCGCGAGGCGCAGGGCTTCGCGCTCCGCAGCCACCTGGCTCACGAGGCCCGCGGAAAGCGCCTTTGTGGCATTGATGCTGCGGCCGGTAAGCAGCAGATCACGTACGACAGCGTTGCCAATGTCGCGCTTCAGCCGCGGAATTCCGCCAAAGCCGGGGATGAGTCCCAGCCGCAATTCCGGAAAGCAGAAACGGGCCATCTTATCCGCGATGATCAGATCGCACACGAGCGCCAGCTCGAATCCGCCTCCGAAACATACGCCCTGAACGGCTGCGATCGTCGTCAGCGGCGAAGTGTCCAGCCGATTGAGCACGGCATGAATTCGTTCGAGGAATGCGCGGACTCCTATTGCGGCGGACGATGCATCCAACTTTTGCGCTTGTTCAAACAATTCGCGCAAGTCCGCGCCCGCGGAAAAGCCCGCTTTCTGCCTGCTGTAAAGAATCAGCGCGCTAGCGTTCAATTCAAGTGTCGGAAGCGAGGATGCAAACGCTTCCAAATCCTCAAGCATCGCAAGTCCAATTTCGTTCGCGGGAGGGCGATCGAGCGCCAGCTCGACCACACCGTCGGACAGCCTCCACGAGAGCGTTTTTCCTTTGTAATCGTCCATGCGTTCAACCTTCACTGATGTGATACTTCCTGCCGTCCCGAATTCGATCAATCTCATGCATTCGATTTGGAGTTAGCTGTTCAGCGGGTCCGACCTTTAGGTCGGACAATCACGGTCGCGCGAAAATGGCCTTCAAGCCCTCTAGCTTCAGGGGTTGAAGCCCGCGAAATAAGCAATCGCGTCGGTCGGGGCCGAAGCCCCAACCTCCCAAATTACATTACTCTTGCTTGGTGTACATCCGCTCAATCTCGGCGGCAAAGCGCGCGGCGATGGTATCGCGCCGCAACTTTCCGTTCGCCGTGAGCAAGCCATTTTCGATGGTAAACAATTCCTGCGCCACGTGATACCTGCGAATCTTGCGATAGTGCGGCAGTGGGGCATTCACGCGCTCCAATTGCGAATCAATTTCCGCGCTGGCGACCGTGCCCGTAATGATGGCAGCAAGAAAACTGCGGCCATTTCCGACCAGCATGGCGTGCTGCGCGCCCGGGACGGCGCGAAATAATTCTTCCTCGATTGGCTCCGGTGCAATGTTATGCCCGGAATTGAGGATAATAAGATTTTTCAACCGGCCCGTGATGCGCCAATTTCCGTTGGTATCGACATCGCCTTGATCGCCGGTGTGAAACCACCCATCGCGCAACACCGCAGCCGTCTGCTCCGGCCGGCGCCAGTAGCCTGGAAAAATATTAGGGCCCCGAACGACAATTTCGCTGCTCTCGCCGATTTTCATTTCAGTGCCCAGAATGGCCGGGCCGACGCGCCCCGGTTCGACGTGATGCGGATCGTCCAGAGTGCAGATTCCCGTGGTCTCGGTGAGGCCGTAACCCTGAAGCACTCGAATTCCGAGCATCATGAAAAAGAGCTGCGTATCTCGAGCGAGAGGCGCGGAGCCGCAAATCATGGCGCGAAGATTCGGCCCCAGGCGCTTGCGGACGGAGGGAAAAATCACGAGGCCCGCGAGTCCCAGCCAGAAAAAATCCCACGGATAGGGTGCCTTCGCGTCGAGCCGATGCCACGCATCTTCCGCATGCTCGAATATCTTCGCGATCGCCCCACCACGCTTGCGAATATTGTCCTTGATGCCCGCGCGCATTCGCTCCAGCAGCAGGGGGACATTGAGGAAATAGTTCGGGGCAGCGGACCGGATTTCGTCGGCGAGTTTCGCGAGGTCCATTGAAAACGTAAAGACGCTATACCGAGACAGACACGTCAGCAACAAAATCCAAGACGCAGCGAAGCAGAGCGGGGGGTAATGAAACACGCGATCCGGTTCCGTGCGCGGCCCCATCAAGGCATCGAGGCGCGCCTTGGTGCACGAGAGCATGTGATCGAGATTGCCAACCGTCAGCATCACGCCTTTGGCTTCGCCCGAAGTTCCTGACGTGTATAAAATGGCGACTGTGTCCTGCGGCGAAAATGTCACGGGCGGGACGGACGCGGCGGTGGCAGAGGGCGAGTTTTTGCTGAATATTTCGTCGAACAACACAAAACGCGGAGCGTCCGGCCACGCCGCCGAAATCGCATCGAGCAGCACGGTATCGCCGCAGCAAATCAAGCCGGGCGCGGCGTCGCGCAGCATCGCGGCGAGTTCGCCAGCGGTTTGGCGAGCGTACATCGGAACTGCGATGAATCCCTCGGCAATAATCGCAAGATCAAGGGCGGCCCAACGGATACTGTTCGGAGCGATCAGCGCGCAGCGATCACCTTTCGCCAGGCCGGAAACGCGCAAGAACGCGCGAGCAGCGTCGATTTGAGCGAGCAATTCCGATCCTGTCGCGGTTCGATCGCCGTTCACGCATGCTTCGGCCAAAACCACGCGCCCTGAGGCTTCCTGCAATCGCAACAAAATGTTTTCAACGAAATTCATGGTGTTTCATGTAGCACAGGCTTCAGCCTGTGGGTTTTCGCTCGTTGTGAAATGAAACCCACAGGCTGAAGCCCGTGCTACGAAATCTCCGCAAAAATGTAAACCTAATCTCCGGACGCCGCAGCTGCGCCTTCATGCGTGTTGAGGAGTCTCTCCAGATTCGGGCTGAGCTCCGGCAAATATTCTTCCCAGCCGCGCACCCCGGAACGCACCGGGAATTCCGGATACTGCTGATGCACCGCGCGCTCCAGGTATACGCCCATACGGGCCATGGTTTTTAAATTGCGAACAACGGAGTGAGCCACGCTGTCACGCACGGCGTCGGCTTCGGCCGCCAGGCGCTCCAGTACGCCGTCGAGCTTTTCTCCGAGATCCGGATCGTCAACAGTAAGGAGCAAATGTTCGTGACCGCGCTCGCGAAGCAGATTGCGAATGCGCTCATCCATCGTGACTCCCGCCGAGGGCACGAGAGCGGGCATCGAGGTGACCATAGCGTGATAGCGCGAGGAGACCATCAGGCTGGACCAACGCAAAATGCTTACGATGTGGTACATGTCGTAATGATCGGAGCTGAACACCGGCGCCCCGCCCAACTGAGGCGCGAGCTCATCGCACGCGCGCGTATCCAGACTTTCCATGGCGACAAGAACGAGAAACACGCGATGTCTGCTGCGGAACGCTTTCACGCCATGCGCCAGCGCGGCCAGGTATTTTTTGTACGCATCCTCTACCGCGCCGCCTGATTTGTGAAAATAAATCGTGCGGTAGTGGCTTTCCTGGTACGCGCCAAAGAGGGCGTGCGCCACGAATTTCGGAGTCGACGGGGTCACCGGCCACCAGAACGGATTGATCGGGCAGACGGTGAGCACTGGAGTCTCGCCGTCCCATCCGGCATCGATCAAGGCTCTTCTGCCGTATTCAGGAGGGTGCGGCTCGAAAGTCCATGCGGTATCCGTGCCGGCTTCGCTCGCCACGCCCAGTTTGCTGAGTACCGCCTGAGATTCCTCATTTCGCGTAATAATCATGGAACGCCGGCAATATCGCGCGCACATCCTTTCAAGCATCGGGTTCATATAGCCCGCTTCGGCGCCATACCCAACAGACAATTTATTTTCGGCTGCGGCAATTCCCAGCGCCCCGATGAACATGGTGGTGAGCGCATCCGCGAATTTACTTTTGAACATCGAGCCTTCGCACGCGATCACGCCGTGCTGCGTCCTCACTTCGCGGAACAGAAACGGCGGATAAATGTCCGGAAGAAATACCTGTCGCGCATCGCCAAAATAGCTGCGGCTCCAGTCCAGATTCTGCGACATCACGCTGAGCGCGAGATTTTCCTCGCCCAGGACTCGCCGAACTTGCCGCAACATTTCCTCGACGCGAACGTCCGAGCCCGTGTTGCGCGTGCCGTTATACCCCGCGAAGAGGAGTTTCAGCTTCTCGCCAGGCTGCCAGGGATGTCCCGCGCCAAATTTCCAAAGCATGCTGGAGAGTTCGATGTAGGAGCTGGTCCACGCCTCCAGGACAAGATCCATCATGGGCGAGACCCTCGCACGGATCCCACACCGGCCACTGCCGCGTCTCTACGGGCCAAATCCGCGGACTCTGGCCACGGCCGGTAGGGGTACGAGAAACGATGATCGCGGCTGAATTTCAGCAGCGGGTAACAATATTTCGAAAATGGCTCCGGCGCGCGGCCCATTTCCGCGACGACTCGCGAATTGTCGAACACCGTGTCCCAGACGAGATACGGCAGGAACACTTTCAACAGAGACGCGCTCCGGCCCATCGTGCCGCGAGAATTCGACAGCCAATTTACGACGGAAGAAAAGTTGCGCTCGAGGCCCGGCCAAAACAATGGTTCCATTTTTCCGGCGGATTCTGCGAGCGCGTGCGTCAGCCGTTCAAAAGTTTCAGAGCCGATTCCGGATGAGAGATGGTAGATCTCGTGCGCGGGATTCGATTTTTGATGCAGCGCGACGAGAGATTCCGCCACGTAGTCCACCGGCACGATATCGATTCGATCTGTTGGGCGAAAGGGCAAAACCGGCAACCCCGCTAGAAACACGAAGGCGCGGACCATATCGAATTGCGTAGTTTCGGGCCGCCGGCTGTCGCCGAGCACGATGCTCGGACGAAACACGGTACGATGAACATCGGGGAGGAGTTCGCGCACCATGTGTTCACAGAATTTTTTTGTGCGCGCATAAGGATCGTAGTCAGAGCGATTCCAATCGATCGAAGCATCCTCGGCCACCATTTCATGGCTGCGCTGCCCCGCCGCCGCGACCGTGGAAACCTCGCTGAAACGGCGCAAGCCGTGCAGGTCGTGCGCCCGACGAGCAAGTTGCAGGACTTCCAGAGTTCCGCGCAAATTCACGTTGAGGCACGATTTTTCCGATTTGCGGTTGAGCGAGGCCGCGCAATGTATTACTGACTCAGTCGTGCCAATCAGGTGCGTATAATCACTTTTGTCCAGACCAAAATAGGGCTCCGTCAGATCCCCGCGAAAAACCGATATGCGCGTTTCGAGTGCATCGTGGAACCGCGCAAAGTCCAGATGCAATTGCAGCGCGTGCCATAGCCGTTCGTTTGCCTCCTCTTCCGTCTTTGCCCGCACCAGAAGATTCAAGCGATCCGTGTGACGCTCCAGCACAATCGAAGCGACATGAGCGCCGATGTAGCCGGTGGAGCCGGTCAGAAAGATGGCCATGGATTAGTTTTTGGTCCCCGCTCCGGACGCCGCACCCGCATGAGGGGAATCTTCCGGACGGCCCGCCGCTGCATTGCCGGCGTGCTGCAAGGAAAAAGCGCGGCGCGGACGTTCTTCCATCGGGCGTCCTTCGATGAGCGGATAGACCCATCGACGCAAGGCCGGAATATGGATGTTGATCCAATAATCCCACCAGTCAACAGCGGAGGGATCGTACCCAAACACCGCGCGTTCTTCCGCAGGAAGCGCCGCGGACAGCAACTGCACATTTTGTGCTTCGAAGACCTGCTCGTTATGCAGGATGAAGGGCTCATAAAGCTCGATCAGCTTTTCAACGCGCGCGAGGTCGCGCTCCTGGCGTGCCAGCGGCGGTTTTTTCATTTGCAGCGCGGAAGCGGCGCGATTGATACCCTGAACCACGGCCTTTTGCGCGGGAACTGAAAATGTCTCGTACCGCGTTTTGGAAACGGGAATCGTGTCGAACTGCATGCGCATCCAGTTTTCGAGGCTCTGCTGCGAACGGTAATGCTTGCGATGTGCGAGGCCCGTCAATTCGATGGAGCGCCCCATATCGCAGGGGTTGCTGGCGGACGTGGCCAGCTGATAGATCGGTTCGTGACGACGGGCGATGATCGCGGCGGCAATCAAAGCCATTCCGCGGCACACCATATCCACGGGAATTACGTCCAGGCATTTGCGCTCATTGGTCGGCAACTGTCGAAAATAGGTTCCGAGCAGGTAGGAAAGCGGCGCGGAAGTATTAATACCTTCATTCCAGCCGCGGAACGGCTGGTCGGTGGAGGTTTCCACAATCGAGGGGCGTACGATTGCAATTGGCAGTCCGGCCCCGTGACGCACGATCAGGGATTCGGCGAGTGATTTGGAAAGCGTGTAGGTATTCGGCCAGCCGAGGCGCCGTGCGCGACGAGTCCCGGCCCGCGTCAGGCGATTGCGCAGCCAGCGCGTGCGATTTTTGCGGATCAGATTTTCCAGCTCGGGCGCCGCGGGCTCTTCGCTGCCGCGATGTTTCCCCAAGGCCTGCCGCTGCAAGGCGGCGGCAATCTCCGAACTTTCGGCGCGCGCTTCGGCGTGCGCGACCACCTCCTGCAGGGAGTGCAACTCGCGCTCGGCGTCGAAATCCGCAATGCCCAGTGGCGTATAATTTGGGTGTACTTCCTCGACGACTCGCCCATCCTTCGCTCCCACCACATAGCACGTCGAGAGGTGCATCAGCGCGGCATGATCGGATGCGCGCAGAAATTCAATCAAATGAAGCACCGGCGCGACATTGCTCGCCAGGGCTTCGCGCAGGTCCGGATTGAAATCCGTAAGGCCCGAGCTGTTGACCACGAGATCCAAACTGCGCGCGAGTTGCGCTCGCATCTGCGGAGCGATCCCCAGCCCCGGCTGGCTCACATCGCCCTCGATAACCTCGACGCGTTCGGAAACAAACTCCGCGAACCGCTCTCCATGCTTTTCTTGTAGAGGATCGAATACTGGCGACTCTTCAAAAAGTTTCTGGAATCGCCGCTGTGAAGTTGTTGTGCGCTGGCGGCGAATCAGCAGATAAATCTTTCCGATTTCCGGCACTTCGTTCAGAAGCTGGGCCAACCATACCTTGCCGATAAAACCCGTCACGCCGATCAGTAAAATGTCTTTGCCCGCAAGAACGTGCCGGACCGAAAAGGATTCGGATTGCTTTTTTCCGTTGAATACAACTAGCGCCCGAGAATCGTGAACCTTTGGACGCCCCGCCGGCAGAATTGCTTTTTCCAGCAGCTCAGGGTGTTTGCTCAGCCCGAGATTTCTCAAGAGGCGCGTTGTAGGAACGCGCCCGTCGCCGCTGCGCTGGAAAGCCCATGCGATCGGTCTCCGCGGCCGAATCACGGGGCCGAGCAGGCGTCCCGTGGCGATCCCTTTGCGGAATTCCAGCCGGTTTGAAACCAGGCGAGAAACGCCGAGGTATTGCGCCAGAGGCCGCATCACATGGTCGAGGCCCTGGCTGACCAGTACAACGTTCTCCGCGCCTTGTTCCAAAACGCAGGCGCGCAGGCGCTCAACACCCTCGGGCTTTAGCTGCTTTTTCAGGGTGTATTCGAAATATTCCTCGCCCAGTGAATCCAGGCGGTCGCGCGTGACGCCGGACAATAGCGTGTGCAGTACACGCGTGGCAAAGACCCGGTTGCTCGCATAAAGGAATGGCCGCACCAATGCCAGTGCGAGAGTTCCACCCCGGCGGGCCCATCGCCCGGCGAACGTGTGGGAGTTCCAGGTGAAGTAAGCCACGGGCCGGACAGCTCCGAGAGCAGCCAGGCTTCCTTCGACGCGCCAGAACGTAAGAGAATGAAGGTTCGGCAGCGAAGGAGATGGAGGAATACTCGCGGCAACGGCGCGGCCGTTGGAATTAGGTTGGGCGCTCTGATTACTCAACGGTTAGTTTCACTCCAATGATGTAAAGAAGAATCACCCAGTCTGGCCAGATTGAAACTATCACTCCGCACCCATGAATCGCAAGGGTTTGCGGTTGCCCTTGTGCAATACCGGAAGCCGGATTTGCTAAGTTCAACCGCAACCGCTGTTTGGCCGGAGCCTCTGACCTGGGCAGTAGGGCGTCCTATCACCGGCAGTTAGGACCGGCCGCAGGTCCAGGACGATCGGGTTGCCTCAGCTGCTGAAAAATTAAGTCTCGACCTCCGAATGGCAGGGAAGCGGGCGATGAAGATCACCAAGCTCTCGTCAAAAGTTCATCCCACGTTCATGGAACTGTTTTCTTTCGGATTTAGTCTGAGAACGCGTTTTTTGCCACTAAAGAATGGAGAAGGAAAATCATGAAGAAGCTGAAAACATTTGTCTTCGCATTGGCGCTTCTGACGATATTCGGGATGAGCGCCGGTCCCGCTTTCGCGCAGACTGCAGCGGCTCCCTACCAATTGACAGTGTTTGCCAACGCGCCCACCGGATTGAGTGCGCCCGATTCCATTGCTGTCCTCGGCGATCGTGTTTTCGTGGGTTACGGAGATGGCCACCTGCCGGACGGCTCCGACGGACTGAACAGTCAAGTCGTTGAATACAAAATGGACGGGAGCGTCGTTCACACGTATACCGTGCCCGGCCACAACGATGGTTTGAAAGTCGATCCTGTGACGCACAAACTCTGGGCGCTCCAGAATGAAGATGCCAACGCCAATCTCGTGATTATCGATACCGAAACGCATTTCCAGCACTTGTATACATTCGGTCCGGCGGCCCACCATGGCGGCTACGATGATATGGTTTTCAGAGGGTGCAAAGTTTACATCAGCGCCTCGAACCCCGCGAATAATCCCAATTCCGGTCCAGCCATCGTCAGCGCTAAGCTCGAAGGAAACCTCGTTGCCGTGGAACCCGTACTCGCCGGCGAAGCCAGCGCCATCGACATCCCTACCGACGCGACCATTACCCTCAACCTCCAGGATCCCGATTCGATGACTCTCGACCCACTCGGCAACATCGTTCTGGACAGTCAGGGCGATCAGGAATTAATTATTGTCAGCCATCCAGGCTCGGCGAGTCAGCGCGTGCTGCGCCTGCCGTTGAGCTACACAACCCCTGGCGGCCCGGTTTCGGTTGAAACCGACGACACCGCATTCGTAACCTCGAGCGCAGGGTTCCTTCTTTTCGCCGACAAGGGACTGAACACCGTTTACAAAATTAGCAAAGACGCTTTTTCTCCCGGCACCGCGTTCACGGCAGCGGATGGAGGGCCGTTTGTCGGCACTCTCGACTTGGCGACGGGAGTTGTGACGCCGATCGTGACTGGCCTGAAAGGTCCGGGAGGCATGGTATTCGTGGACACTTCGAAACACGACACGGACGATCACGGCGATGGTGACCGCGATCAGTGCCACGATCGTGACTGAGATTCCGACGAACCACACACCGCACAGATGGATTCGTATCGGCCTGCCGCCGGCGCGGCCCCGGAAGATGAATTCGGGGCCGCGCTTCAGGAAACATCAAATTGTGAGCGATTCAATACGGCCAAACGCTGCTGAAACCGGCGTGCGCGTATTTCTCCGGGGTCAACGAGAATGCTTCTCTTTTTATTTTTTACCAAGGATTCACGCGCAATTTACGCAGCCATCAAAGTCCACTCGCTAAAGTGCAGTTCCCGCAAGGGCTGGAATGTCTGAAGAAAAATCTTAAGGAGGACTGGAATGGCTAGCAAGCGGAAGGCCGGCACATTGGTTGCCGCGATGATTTTATCCACCATCTCAACTGTCTACGCTCGACCGAAAGACAGCGGCGAATGGGAGAACAATGGCCACCGCATCCGGCACGTGTTGTTGATCAGCATCGATGGGATGCACGCCATCGACTTTCTCAATTGCTCGAAAGGAATCAAAGGAGTAAACGGTGGAGCGCCCTATTGCCCCAAACTCGCCGAACTCGGCGAAACCGGCGTCAATTATCTGGACACGTCCACCTCGAAACCCTCGGATTCGTTTCCCGGTTTGATGGCGCTCGTGACCGGCGGCACGCCTCGCACCGTGGGCGCATTTTACGATGTTGCCTATGATCGCGTGTTGGCTCCGCCCACGATCACGACCGGAAATGGAGTGGCAGGCGGCACCTGCACTGTTGGAGTGCCGAATGGTACCAGGACTGAATACGATGAAGGAATTGATCTCGATCAAACGAAAGTGAATGGCGGAGCTCTAACTGGCGACGGCGGGATCAACTCTATTGATGCGAAAAAGTTAGTCCGTGACCCGTTTAACGGCTGCGCGCCCGTGTATCCCTGGAACTTCGTCAGGACGAATACCATTTTCGGAGTCGTGCATCACGCCGGCGGCTACACTGCATGGACCGACAAGCATCCGTCCTACTCGGCGGTTTCCGGCCCCGGAAATGGCTCCAATCTCGACGACTACTATTCGCCTGACATCAACTCCATTCCGGTTGGTCTTCCAGGAGTCGCCGGTTGCAATCCGCTGCCCGACCAAACCGCGGCCGCCTCTTCCAATGCCTGGACGGACAGCTTTGAGAATATCAAGTGCTATGACGCGCTGAAGGTGTATTCCATCCTCAACGAAATCGATGGCAAGACACACAACGGCTCGGCCATGGCTCCGGTACCCAATGTGTTTGGAATGAATTTCCAGGTTGTCAGCGTAGGTCAGAAGCTGATTGAGAAGACTTTGAGCCCAACTGTCAAAGGCGGCTACCTGGATTCTATCGGAACTCCCAGCGAGGAACTCCTCGGCGAAATCCAATTCACCGACAACTCGATTGGTGAGATGGTCGCGCATCTGAAGAAGCACGGTTTGTTTGATTCCACGCTGATCATCGTTACCGCCAAGCACGGCCAAAGCCCGATTGATTCCTCGCGCTACCTGGGCATATCGACATCTCCGACCGACCCGGTTACGACATCGCCAGCCACGATCTTGGATGGCGGCGGATGCTTGCCCTTCTCGGAATCTACGCTGAATCCCGCGGGGATCGGACCCACCGAAGACGATGTCTCTCTGATCTGGCTGAACAGCAACTGCACGACTGCCAGCGCAGCGAAAATGCTCGAGACAACTTCGCCGGCGACGGCAAATGTCGCGGGTATCGGCCAGATTTTTTCGGGACCGGGGATCACGCAGATTTTTAACACTCCGGGAATCCCACCGAACGGCGATCCGCGCACGCCGGATATCCTTGTCACTCCGAATGTCGGCGTTACGTATTCCGGCAGCGGCAAGAAACAAGCCGAGCACGGCGGATTCGCGCACGATGACGTCAACGTGATGATGCTGCTTTCCAATCCTTCGTTTGAGGGAAAGACTGTTTTCAGCCCGGTTGAAACCGAACAGGTCGCTCCGACGATTCTCAAAGCGCTTGGGCTTGATCCCGAAGCCCTCGATGCCGTCAGAATTGAAGGAACGCAGGTTCTTCCCGCCGTTCAATTTGGCAACTGATAACAACCCATGGTTTAAGTGGCGCAGGCTTCAGCCTGATGTGGGGTTTAGGCCTACCAAGTATTAAAACCCACAGTCTAAAGCTTGCGCCGCCGAAGCCGCCTCCGGATCCTTACTCTGATTTCCGTATATCGAATGCAACTTCGCATTGCAGCACACGAGAACTGCGAACTATGCCCTGGTGTGTCGCCCCTTGGATGCTCCCGTCATTTCCGCCTGCAGCCGCTCGCCGAATTCAATGCAACCGACTTTGGTTGTACCCGGTTCAATCGTATCTGAAGTGCGAACTCCGCTCGCGAACAGGCGGTCCACTGCCGATTCGATCCATTCCGCCTCGCGCTTCATGCCGAAGCTCTCGCGCAACATCATCGCACCCGAGAGAATCATGCCCACCGGATTGGCGACATCCTTTCCCGCAAGCGTCGGCGCCGACCCGTGAATCGGTTCGTAGAGCGAGGGGCCCGGCCCGCAACTCATTGACGGGATCAGGCCGATGGAGCCGGCCAGCGCCGCTCCAAGGTCCGTCAAAATGTCTCCGAACATATTCGAGGTAAGGATCACGTCGAATTGCGCGGGAGCGAGCACGAGTTGCATCGCGGCATTGTCTACGTACAGATGTTCGACTTTAACGTTGGGATGATCCGCCGCCATGCGGGTCACAGTCCTGCGCCAGAGTTGCGACGTGGTCAGGACGTTGGCCTTGTCGACAGAAGCGAGCTTGCCTTTGCGAGATTCCGCGCGCGCAAATGCGTACGTTGCTACGCGTTCCACTTCCGCGGTCGTGTACACGGCTTCGTCGGTGGCGCGCTCCCCGCTCGAATCGGGTTCCACATGATGCTTGCCGAAATAAATGTCTCCGGCCAGCTCGCGGACAAAATCAATGTGAACTTCGCTCGCGCGCTCGGCTCTGAGCGGCGACAGGCCGATGAGGGATGCGTGCAGATCGATCGGGCGCAAGTTGATGTACAGTCCAAGCGCCTTCCGCAGCCCGAGCAGCCCGCTTTCCGGCCGGTTCGCCAGTGGCACGGCATCCCATTGGGGACCGCCCACGGCGCCGAGCAGGATGGCATCGGCGGCTTTGCAAGCCTCAAGTGTTTCAGCGGGCAGCGGCTCGCCCGTCGCGTCGATGGCGCAACCGCCGAAAGGTAACTCCGCGAAATCGAACTCGTGACCGAATTCCGCGGCGCACTTTTTCAACACACGCACCGCGGCCCGCATGATTTCAGGGCCGATGCCGTCGCCGGGCAACAGCACAATTTTCTTTTTATTGGTCATGGTTTTATCAAGGGCCGGCGATAAATGTCATTCGCGCAATTACCGATTCGCACGAAGTAAGTTCGCATCTGCCAAGGACGATTAGTATAGTCCGGTTCGATCTTCTTGTCAGTGTGCGGGGAGAAGCGCGGTTTCGGATTTGCGACGCCTTATTTTTGATTTTGTTCCGCCGGGCCGGGACAAAATCGAGCTTGACACGGGAAATCGGACGATATATTACTAAACCGAATGGTTAAGTATAACCGAGGGTTGAACGCCACCTTTCAAGCACTCGCCGATCCTACGCGCCGGGCAATCGTTTCTACGCTGGCGCGCGGCGGGCAGGCCACCGTCACGGAGCTGGCCAGGCCTCATCGCATGAGTCTGCCGGCGGTGATGAAGCATCTAAGGGTGCTTGAGAGAGCCGGGCTCGTAACGCAAAGAAAATTCGGGCGCACGCGCCGTTGCGAGCTCGCCGCTCGGCCCCTGAAGAAAGCGGAAGCTTGGATTTCCCGTTACCGCGCGTTCTGGGAAACGCAATTCGATGCCCTCGACCGGTATTTGAGTCAACATCCGACGGAGGATCCGGAATGGCCAAAGAACAGCTCTCCCCAGAAACAACGCTGAAGGTGAGGCGCACGTTTCAGGCGCCGCGCGAAAGGGTATTTCGCGCCTGGACGGATCCGATCGAGCTGGGTCGATGGTTCGCTCCGTCCGACGAATATTCCGCGCTTGTCCCCGTTTTGGAATTGGTGGTTGGCGGAAAATATTGCGTGGAAATGCATCACAAGGGCGGCAATGTCCATCGCGTGTCGGGAACGTATCGAGAGATCAAGCCTCCGGAAAAGATTGCCTTCACCTGGCGTTGGGAGCATGACCCGGATGTCAACGAATCGCTGGTGACCATTGAGTTTCGCGATCTGGGCCCGTCGACCGAAATGCTGCTGACGCACGGGCAACTGCCGAACGCGGAACAACGTGACAAGCACGAGCACGGCTGGAACGGCTGCATCGATCAGCTCGCGAATTATTTGAACATGTAAGTTCAACGGATTTTGGAGCTCGCGAAGCTTAATTTCAAATCTCGAAAAAAAAGGAGCAATCATGCCAATCGTCGATTCAATGCTGATGGAAATCGAACAGGAAGCAAAAACCACGCAGCGTGTTCTCGATCGCATTCCGGAGAATAAGCTCGCATGGAGGCCGCACGCCAAATCCTACTCCCTCGGCCAACTGGGACTGCACATCGCGCGCGCCCAAGGCGCACTGGCGGAAGCGGCCAGCAAAGATACGCATGAAATTGGCAACATGTCGCAGCCCGAACCCGCAAGCCGCAAGGAAATCCTGGACACGTTTGCGCAAAGCACAGCCAAAGCCACTCAAATCCTGGCGAAAATGGACGATGCCCGGCTCATGGCCACCTGGACCTTGACCAAAAATGGAAAAGTAGTTTTGTCCATGCCGCGAGTAGCCTTTATTCGAGCCATCATGATGAACCACATCTATCATCATCGCGGGCAACTTTCCGTCTACCTTAAATTGCTGGACGTCCCTATACCGTCGATTTACGGCCCGAGCGCGGATGAAAACCCATTCGGATAATCGTGGGCAGATGTTCCGCGGTGTCACGGCCGATATCAAACTCTGCGATGGGAGCGTGCCATGAACGTGAGTATCAACAGTGAGAGCGAAGAATATCGAAAACTCCGGAACCAATTGCTGGAAGCGGAAATTGCGATGAAGCACCAGACCGAGCTTGTGGCGGCCCTTCGCCGGCAGTTGCCAAAAGGCCCCGTCGTGGAAACCGACTATGTTTTTCGCGAAGGTCCGCCCGATCTGCGCGACGAATCGCCTGCGAATTTTCGGGAAGTTCGTTTCTCCGAACTTTTCGCCTCCGGCAAGGATAGCCTGATCGTCGATCACCTGATGTGGGGCCCGAACGACAAACTTCCTTGCCCGATGTGCAACATGTGGGCGGACGGCTACGCCGGAATTGCGCAGCACGTCAGCAATAAAGTCAATTTCGTGCTGGTCGCCAAAGTCGAAATCGGCCGCTTAAGAGAGTGGGGTGGCAGCCGCGGCTGGGACAAAATCCGTCTTCTATCCAGCCACGACAACACGTTCAACCGTGATTTTCTTGTGGAAGAGGAAAAAGGGCAACGGCCCGCCGTCAGCGTATTCCGCCGAGATCCCGACGGTAAGATTTATTTCACGTACACAACGGAAATGTCCCGAGGGCCGGGTCACCATCGCGGGATCGATCCGCTTTCTCCGGTCTGGCATCTCTACGATCTTCTCCCGGAGGGACGCGAGAACTGGATGCCGAAACACTTCTATTGAGCCGGGGCGAAAGCCATTCGTGTTTTCGTGTGCGCAATCACGCGTCTCAGGATGCACACGCGCAGGGAAGGAGAATCCGAAAATGCCCGACATCAGACACTCCATCCAGGTGGATGCCGCTGCGCAGCTTGTGCATCCGCTGGTAGCTTCTGCGGAAGGTTTCTCACGCTGGTGGGCGTCCGACGTGACCGAAAATAAAGCCACCGGAAATGTGGAGCTTGGTTTTTTCAACCGCGCGACGGCCTATGCCCGTCAACCTGTTGCGATCGCCGCGCCGCGCCAAGCACATTGGCTTTGCTGATCCGGAAAAGAGTGGAGCGGCACGCATCTGCTCTTCGATTTGGCGGAGCAAAAGGGCCAGACGCTCGTTCGATTCACGCACGCGGATTGGCAGGCGGAGACGGACTATTTCGTGGCGGGCAACACAACCTGGGGCGAATTGATGTTCCGTCTAAAAGCAGCAGGCGAAGGGAACAAGCCCGGCCCGCTCTTTACGTGGACTAGCCTCGATTACTGAGCGGATTTAGGCACGCGCGCAGAATATTCTTTAGTAAACCCCGTCCGCTCGTTGGTCATCGTGAAGCTGCCGTCTGCTCGCACCGACATCTTGATGTAGTGGCCGTGATCGGTTTCGTTGATGTTCGCGAGAAATTGTTCCGGCGAATTGTGGCCCGCGCCGCCCTCTGCCGAGCGGTGAATCTGCCAGAAATCCTCAAGCCCGGGCGCGTCATGAACGGTTTGCCAGTATTCGGGCGAGCCGCCTTTCCTCTCGCCGTTGTTCATCACCGCCACGCGCGCGCGAATCGCATCCACGAATTGCGGCGCGCCCGAATGCGGATCGCCGTGGCGTGTGGTATGAAACACGGTCATGGCGCCCACCAGATTATTCGGGCATGCCAGCGCGTGTTCCTGATTCCACGTCAAATCGCCAAGATCGACGAGGCGAAAGCTGCCGTAACGTACGACGATTCCAACCGATTCGAAATTTTCCGGAGTAGCATCCTGTTCCTTTAGTTTCGCATCGCGGCAAAACGGATTTGGCGCTCCGGCTCCAGGCGCTCCGGCCATCGGCTCCTTGATCACTTCGCCCGCGGAGGAAACAACTTGTACATCGAGCCCCTCGACAGGAATGCGGTCGCCGGGCTTCGCTGTGATCGCGTGCGCGCGTTCGCGAATCGGCAAGTAGGACAGGAATGGCGCGTCGCGCCCGGCTTGCATCTCCACGGTATAGGGGCCGTGATCCACAAAATGCCGGACAGGAATGCGGTGCGCGAGTTCCGCCGCATTGCCCGCGTGATCCGCGTGATAGTGCGTGATCACCACGTCGTCGAGGACGTTCACATTCGCCAGCTTCAACACGGCCATGATGCGGTCCGCATCGCGTGTAATGTTCGGGGCGTTTGCCTCAGCGGGGGGCATGCCTTGATTGCCGGGAAACCCAGTGTCCACCAGCATCGATTGTCCCGAGGGAGAGACGAAGAGCGTGGCCTGCCCGCCTTCGGTGTCGAGAAAATAAATATCCAGCGGTCTTTCTTGCGCCGGATGTTGTGCGCGCACGAGCGAGCACGGAACAAGCATGGCCATCGCCACAAGACGAGCCATCCTCAGATGCATGGCACTCCTTCTTGGAACTTTGAATTTGTAACTATAGAAGACGATTTGCGGAGGAATGTCCAGTGGATTTGTCGGTTGCGGAACGCCTCGTGTAGCACAGCCACTCTTGGCTGTGCGCTTTTGTATGTGATTGCTGGTTCCTAAGTGTCGATGATCGCACAACCCGGACCGGCAAGAGTGCCTGTGCTACGGAAGCAATACGTAAACCAATTATTCCGCGGCGACTTTGGTTTCGGAGCCGCGTTTGCGCATCACCTGGTGCGCGATGGCGAGCACATCGCGATTCGTCACGTTTTTCGACGCATCGGCCAGCGTCACCACGCGCTTGTAACATTCGTCGAGCTCTTGCTGCGATGGTTGATAGCCCAGATCGACGAGCGTGGCGCGCAGCGCATTCCGCCCGGAATGTTTTCCGAGAACAAGTTGCCGCTTGGGAACACCGACCGCTTCCGGAGAGATGATTTCGTACGTGAGAGGATTTTTGAGGATGCCGTCCTGATGGATGCCGGCTTCGTGTGCGAACGCGTTTGCCCCTACGACCGACTTATTGGGCGCTACAGCCGCACCCGTAATTTCTGTGAGCAAGCGGCTGGAGGCATAGAGCTGGTCGAGATGCACGTTGGTGGTCACGCCCAGCGTCGCCTGCCGCACATTCAGCAGCACCACGACTTCTTCCAAAGCGGCATTTCCCGCGCGTTCGCCAATGCCGTTGATGGTCAATTCGAGTTGGCGCACGCCCGCCTGCACCGCCGCCAAAGTGTTGGCGACGCCCAAGCCGAGATCGTCATGGCAGTGCGCGCTCAGCGTGATACCGTTCGCGCCGTCCAGATAATCGATGACCTGGCGGAACATGGCCGCGTATTCCTCGGGCACAGCGTAGCCCACGGTGTCAGGCAGATTGATAATTGTTGCCCCGGCTTTGACAGCCCGGCCGACGGCTTCACACAGAAAATCGATTTCGGTGCGGCTGGCGTCCTCGGCGGAAAATTCCACTTCCGCGCAACGCTCGCGCGCGTAGCGCACGTTATTGGAAATCGCTTCGAGACACTCTTGGCGCGTCAGGCGAAGCTTGTAATGCAGGTGCAGATCCGAAGTCGCGAGAAACGTATGCAGCCGCGGATGCGCGGCTCCGGCGAGGCCCTCGAGCGCCGCGTCAATGTCATCGCGCCGGGCGCGGGCCAGAGCCGCCACCGTGCAGCCGCGAATTTCGCGGCAAACCGCGCGCACGCCTTCCAGGTCTCCCTTGGAGGCGATGGGGAAACCGCTCTCGATGATGTCCACGCCGAGCGATTCGAGCTGGTGAGCCATGCGGACCTTTTCGGGCACCGACATGGAAAATCCCGGGGATTGTTCCCCGTCTCTCAGCGTCGTGTCAAAAATGCGTACGATATCCATGGCACTCTCCCACACGATCCATTTCACACGGAATCGGCCACCAGATCAAATTTATAATAGTTGTCAGATCCATAAGATCGAATTATGTCAATGAAAAAGTAGCACAGGCTTCAGCCTGTGGGTTTCCGTCCAATGCTACCGTGAATGCACGCGTTTCATTGTTGGGCGGATGAGATCCAGCAGAAAATCCACAAGCTGAAGCCTGTGCTACTTAACGCAGTTCTACGTATCTCGATCAGAACCGCTCAACGATTTCGACCTGATACCCCGCAACAACCTCAATTCAGGTCGCGCGAAAGCATCAGCTTCAACGTCACCTTATCGGCTCCATGGCTCACGCCGAATCCGATGCCGGTTTCAATATTCAGATATTTATTGTTGTGGTCCATAACCGCCCAGACTTCGTGGAACTGGTCATGCGCTGGAAGAAATTTACGCAGCGGGCCATCGTCGGAATACTCCTCGACCGCGGCGGCCCACTTGTCATTTACGTTATAGGCGATGCGCGTGGACGGAACGAATTCGAGATTTCCAAATCCGCCCGTGTAGTCCGTGTCCACAATCGGATTGAAGACGATGTCCACCGGATGCAGGTGCAGCCCGACGATGGGCCGAACTTCGGAAGTGATGTGCCGTGACTCCCAATACGAGTAATTCACGCTGAACTCAAAATTGACGCCGTAAAAAAAAGTGTGATCGTGAGCGTGCGGCCGTACGAACAGCTCGCGAATCTTAAACCCGTTGATCGTCCCGCCGCGTCCCGGCGAGTAAATCGTGTATACGGGCATATAAAGTCCCTGCTCGAACCAGTCGGCAACGCCGTAGGCCCACTCCGCCGTGCCGTTGAACGAATGATTGGGAACGATACCTCCGG
>Ga0207040_1152_pt1 | contig 20075 bp, 18 predicted proteins | sample Alteio_BWMinCont_72_FD_153279 | JGI IMG/M metagenome (GOLD analysis project Ga0207040, IMG submission 153279) | Enriched cells from forest soil in Barre Woods Harvard Forest LTER site, Petersham, Massachusetts, United States -... | ecosystem: Environmental > Terrestrial > Soil > Temperate forest >... | reverse complement strand
CGCATAAAATACCAGGCCGTTGACATTATCGAAATTCACCAGATTCCGAACGATGCACTCGAAGAACAACCATCTTCCGTCCGAGTGTTGGAAACGAAGCTCCACGGTTTCGTTTTCGCCTTCGAGCACCCCCATCGCACTTCTCAGTTGTGGGAGGTCTTCTGTTTGAACGAAATCAATCAGATTCTGGCCGTTGACAACTTCGCCACCAAATGCAAGGACCCTCTGTATTGATGGACTCACATAATTGACTACGCCCGTTGAGTTAGTGATAAAAACAATATCAGCCGATTTCTCTGTGAGCGCTCGAAAGCGTTCTTCACTTTGCTGGAGAATGGTCTGCTTGGCGCGCATCAACTGCTTTTGCCGGTGGAATCGAAAAAAGATAATAGCAATGGAAACTGCGCCCAGGAGAACAGCGACTCCAAGTTCAACCCGAGACCTTGCGGCAGCTGCCTCCGCCGCACGTCCTTCTTCTTCGCTCGTTTGGTGAAGGCTGTGCAGTAATATGTCGAGCGGCTGACTAATTTCCTCGAAGTCCAGGCGCCGTGCGTCGTCGATCTTTCCGTGCCTAATCAGTTCTAACTGCCTCTCAGCGGCCTGGACAAAGCTTTTGATGGTCGGGCCGAATTGCTCGCGAGGTTCCCCTTTGATTTGGAGCTGTAAGCTAGAGCTGTCTCTGAGCAGTTCGGTCTTCGAGGACTGGAATTGGGCTTCGCCTGCCGGGGTTATTTCCTGTGTGGCGATCGCGAGCCAGGCGAGACCGTGGAGTTCCCGCACTTGGACCTCAATTCGGCTGAGAGCGCCTTGGGCTTCTCGACTCCTGTCGGCGGAATCCTTGTCTCGGATCGAGAGCGCCAAGCCTATGAATAGCACAATTACGAGGAACGACAGAGTCAGCACAAGCCCGTGCGACGACGTTGGCCGGTCTCTGAGCTCCTTTTGTGGCATTAAGCGCCTACTTCAGAATTGTCCTGCACTCTACGGTGGCACAGGTCTGCCGTTCGTTACCTGTGATCAACTGGTCAAAAGTTGTTGTTTCTTTTCCGGCTTGAAGTCCAAAGTCGGCGCGTCTCGCCCGGACGACCAGAATTCTCAGAATGGGTATCCCGTCTCCGCGGGCATATGACCGTTCACCTTGACCACCTTCATGCCGAGCTTGACGTCCTCGACGTTCACTAGAGCCACAGCGCCGGGATAAAGCACCACTGCTTCCCTTTGCATGCCATTCGAAAACAGACCAACCGGCTCCGCCTGCGCCTCTCCCCGATATACTTGACCCGCCCAATAGCGCTTGTATTCACTCTCTGACATACCCAACAATTTCAACATCACGACTCGCTCGTTTGCACCAGGCGCGCGTACGAATATCTTGACCGGCAAGCCGCCAGCCCAGGCGTGCTTCTCTCCGGCAAAGAGCTTGCGGAGCTCGGGAGCACTTAAATTATTCACTGGGTTTTTCTCGTTAACCACGACCGCCACCCTTCCCGTCTGCGCGGCGGCGGAGGAAAGGCCTACTAGACCCGCGAGGAAGATAGCAACCCATCCGACGATAAGTTTAGTTTGCATAGATCGCTTCAAAACGTAAACGCCAACTGGAAGTGGAGCCCATCAAGGTCCACCTGGCCCTTTCTCACGGTTTGATCCAATTGAGCCTTGAAAGCGATGAAGTCACTGAAATCGTATCGCGCGCCAAATGAAGGCCCATAACGAAGATCAACATCCCCGAAAAGGCTGCTTGGATTTGCGTTTATGTACTGGTATCGGAAAAACGGCCGAACACGCCCAAACTGTTTTGATATCTGCGAATAGAAGGCGGGCATATTAAACACTGTCGAACCCTGCTCGTATACATGCCGGATGAGAAAGCCTTCATTCAAGAATTCAATTCCGTGTCGGACATACACAACATGTCCGTTGACGATAGTCTGTCCGAGCCTGACACTTGGTCCTCGCGTGAAGTCGCTAATCTGGTCGTGATAAATTGATCCGCCGATCTGCAAGCCCGGTATGGAGTCGGGCCGTGCAAACAGGCCAACATTTACGTGATTACCGTTGTTTTCGTCTTCTACTACCTTGCCGTTGAACTCGGGACGAACTGTATCGCTGGACCCGTATTCCGCGATGTAGTTAAGACCCACTCCGCCGGACGGAATGGTGCCCGTGAAGGAGAATCCAACCGCCTGTGTCGGGAGTAAACCTCCATCGTCGGCAAACTCCATGATCAGAGGACGATCGGCGGTGGTTTGAAGCCAGCTACCGTGATGGAAAGCAGTGTTGTAATATCCGATCCCCGTTTGATACCGACCAAAAGACATTCTTAGGTGATCGTTGTAATCGTACTTAAATAGGACGCGTTCCAGATCGACTTCAAACTTTTGAGCATCTTTCTCTCCGAAGGCGATTTCTGACAAGACACTCGCCTTGTCGCTGATCCGAGCAGTGAGCAAAAGATCGAAGTCGCCTGTATAGAAGTTCCCTCTTGAGCCCGGGACAAAACCGTAAGTTCCCAATTCAGGCGTTCTCTGATTGAGAACCTTGTAGTCGACTTCTCCGAACCCCCGCCATTGAATACCGTGAAGTTCATGTAGGGCTTCTGGGATGGAAGCAGGTGGCGCATCGGTCTGCGCAGTTTGCACAGTGGGTGTGCTTACAGCCGGAGCAGTTCCATCGGCACTCGAGGTGGAGTTGACCCCTTTCAGGGACTCCAGTACTCTGACTCGCTCCTGAAGTGCCTTTACCTGCTGAACGAGTTGCTGAATCTCCTCACGCTCGGACGGAACGGTTTGGGTATAGCTTACACTCGAAAGAAGTAACAGTAGGATTGCGGTTGGACTATAGCGCGTGGGGTACTTCCTTTCAGAAAAACAGGGGTCGGCTTCTGAGCAGACGTTTTGCTGTATCGAACTGACATGCGTTCTGGGTAAAAGGCTCTCCGACAGGTTCCATTGTCATCAATTTCGTGCCAGTGTGAGTCAAATAACTGCAAATGCTCTTACTTTAGTAATCGAGGAAGAGTTGCCTGGCACCGTAAGTAAGAACGGAACATAAAGAGAGACGGGAGTCGGTCATCCATGTAGAACCGGACGCGGGAGCCAGTTAGTTAGGGGGCTATACCGGCAGCTTTTGAGCGAACCGCTCACTATGAAGGCGGTCTGGTTTGGAGATGAAACGACCAATCCCCCTCTTGGCCAAAGCATCGGCCCCTCCGCACTTACGCTAGCGTTTTACCCATGGATCCACTACAGGGTTACCTTTGATATTCACCGAGGCCAATTTTCACGGGTTGACGGCAGAGCTCCGCCCTGAGAACAGATGGATAACCGACTACGGGTGGTGAAGTTGTTCACCCGGGCGCCCGGGCCTGGGGCAAGCTCTTCAATGACCTTGCTCAGCGAGGTGTCCTATGCACGCAAAGGACCGGAGTGCGACTTCGCACTTTTTGGCAGCACCCGCACTCGCACCCGCTCTTACACCGGTGCTGCACGCATTTTTAAGGTACTTCGCAGTCCGCTACCCTGTTAAGTTGCTCAAAGTATTGAACAGGAGAGAATTGGCAAGTTCGCACGCGACCGCTGAGTTACTCCCGCTCGACCAGAAAGTCATACCGATTTTGCGTTTCCCAAAGCCCGTCAGCGCAGTACCCGTCATAAGCGAAGTTCGGGACTACGCGAACTCCAATTCAATCTTCTTCGCTGCCCGGTCCAGATTCACGATTCGAAAACTGCGAACCTGCCCGGCCCGCATGGGCTCCGCCTTGGGGGATCCTCCGCCGCCGCTTTTCCAGCGCGCCTGCAGCATAGAACTCAAGGCAGAAAGATCTGCCTTCGATTCCTGCGGAACCTCGATCTTCATCCTCGCCGGAGTTGCTGCGGTCATCTTGCAAGAAGCATAAATGCCCTCGCCCAGTTCCACTTGCGCTTGGCCGGCGGAATCGTCCATCAGCCGGCCGGTTACCACATCGCCTTCGTTGTGCTCCGCAATGTATTCGTCAAGGCCAGTAGGCACCAGTTGCTTCATTCCCAGCCGCATCTGCCGTTTCTCCAAATCAATGGCGAGCACTTGCGCCTTGACCACTTGCCCCACTCGCAGCACGTCCTGCGGCTGGTTAATTCGCTTTTCCGCGCTGATATCGCTCACATGAACCATGCCTTCGATTCCTTCCGAAAGTTGCACAAAGGCACCGAACTTGGTGAGATTGGTCACGGGTCCTTCAACCGCCAAACCGACTTGAAAGCGCTGCACAATGTCGGCCCAGGGATCCCCCAATGCCTGCTTCAGTCCGAGGGAGATGCGGTGCTCCACGGCATTAACTTGCAGAATCACAACCTCGACAGTCTCGCCCTGTTTCACAACATCGCTGGCTTTTCTGATCTTGCCCTTTGACCACGACATCTCGGAGATATGGATCAGCCCTTCGATGCCAGTCTCGAGTTCCACGAACGCGCCGAAGTCGACGAGACGAGTGACGGTGCCGCGCACTCGGTCCCCCACCTTAAATTTTTCTGCGACCGCGTCCCAGGGGTGCGGTTGCAGTTGTTTCAAACCAACCGAAATGCGCCGTTTGTCGGCATCCGAAGTGACTTTGAGCACCTTCACTTCAACCGCCTGACCCACCGACAGCACATCCGCGGGCTTGTTGACGCGGCCCCAGGCAATGTCGCTCACATGCAGCAACGCATCCAGTCCGCCGAGGTCGACGAAGGCCCCGTAATCGGTAAGGCTGCGCACCGTGCCGCTTACCGTCTCGCCTTCCTTGATCTGCGAATAAAACTTGTCCCTGGCGGAACGTTCTTCCTCTTCCGCCACCGCGCGCCGATCGACCACCACATCTTCATCCGTCACATCGAGCTTGATGATGCGGCAGCGGATCTCCTGCCCCACCAATTTTTCCATGTCGGCCGCCTCGCGAACTCCGCTGCGCGAACCAGGCATGAACGCCCGCACTCCTACGTCAACATTGAATCCGCCTTTGATCACACTCGTCACCGTGCCCAGCACGGTCGTCTTGTCGGCAAAAGCCTTTTCCAGCCCCGTCCAATCCATGGGCCGTTCAACCTTCAAGCGCGAGAGCTCGTAGTAACCGTCCAGATCGCGACCCTTCACCGTGACCAGGCACTTGTCCCCAGGCTTTAGCGTCTCCCCTTGCAGTGCCGCCAGCGGCAGAATTCCTTCCGACTTGTATCCGATATCGAAGAACACCGACTCAGCGTTCATCGCAATCACCGTGGCCTGCAGCTGCCGGCTGCCTTCCGTCTTGCGGGAATGACTCTTCTGGAACTGAGAGAGAATGTCGCCGAAGGATTCAGCGCTTTCGGCCACAGGGTGGGTTTCCGGAGTTTCTGGACTAGGCATGGAAAAGGTCAGGACCTCATCGCGGGATAATCCATTAAGGATACCATCGTCCCGACAGTGTTTGCCGCGTCGGCTTAACCAATGGCAATCTTCAACCGGGCTACTCGACTAGTCCCAATGAGCTGGAAATCCAGAACCTCTCCGACCATCTCGATTGACCTTCCGCTATCGCCACCTAACCTGTCTACCCAGTGTTCACGGCCTGGCAACCCGTGCGGCAGACGATTCTCCGATTACCGCATCCTCAGCAGGATCGGAGGCGGCGGGATGGGCGTCGTCTAGGAGGCGGAAGACCTCAAATTCGGACCGCCACGTTGCCTTGAGGTTCCTGCCCGGCGAACGGGCCAACCATGCACAGGCCCTCAGCTGTTTTCAGCGCGAGGCCAAAGCCGCCTCCCCGGCCGAATCACGCAAACACTTGCATCATCTACGAGATAGAGTGTTCTGGGCACCGTCACCTACATGTCGCCGGAGCAAGGTCGGGGAAGGGAACTCGACGTCCGCACCGCTTTGTTTTCGTTCGGTGCGGGGCTGTGCTGGATCGGGGACGTGACACGTCGGGAGCCATCTCTCGAATCAACCCTGACACGCCACTCGAGCTAGAAGAGATCATCCACAAGGCCCAGGAAAAAGACCGCGACGTTCGCTGCCAGTCGGCGGCGTAGCTGAGAGCTGATCTGAAACGCCTGAAGCGTGACACGGAGTCTGCGGTGCAGAAACCGCCCGTGCAAGGATCCCTCGTTTGGGGACGAGCACTCTTGCGGTTCGATGCCGCGGCACGACGAGCCTTGGAGCTTGATCCGCAGAATTCCGAGGCTCACAGTTCGTTGGCAACGGCGGATATGCTGTTTTTCCGGAACGTCGCAGGGGACGAAGTAGAGATTCGTAAAGGTCTGACACTTGACTCCGGTTCTCCCCACGCCCGTCAAGTGTTCTGTTGGTTCCACGACGAAATGGGCAGAGCCCAGGGAAGCTGTCGCGGAGTGTCCCAAGTCGGTGGAGCTTGATCCGCTCTCGCCATGCTCGGGTACACCGATTACTGCCAGCGCGAGGACAACCAAGCCATCGAGCAGTCGAACAAAACACTTGAAATCGACTCCAGGCACGGTGGGGCTTTTGCAGGTCTTGGGGACCCACACTGGCAGATGGGGAACGACAAAAAGGCAATCGAGCAATACATCAAAGCCACGCAGCGAGCCGGGTACGATCAGAGGGCCAAAGAAACTGAGAGAGGATTTCGAGAAGAATGGCTACAAGGGAATTCTCAGAAACCATGCCAAGGAGAGCGAAGCCGCAGGCTACCACAATGGTGCCGCCGCTAGTTACGCCATGCTCGCCGAGAAGGGTGCTGCCTTCGCAGCTCAGGAACAAGCTGCTGCCGCGGCAGTCATCTGGATACCATCAAACTTGACCCGGCGCTCGACAATCTCCGCTCCGCCTTGCGCTCCGCCGACCTGCTGTGCCGGATCGGCCTGCCACAGGAAATGTCCCCGCCGCTACTGCCTCGCCCACTGCGGATCATCCTCCGGTTTCACGATCTGCCCGTCGCGCATGTGAATGATGCGGTCTCCGTAGCTCGCCGCCTCCGGATTGTGCGTGATCATCAGCACGGTCTGACCGAGTTCCTGATTCGACATACGCAACATGCCAAGCACTACGTCAGAATTCTTAGAATCCAGATTGCCGGTTGGTTCGTCAGCCAGCACGACCGCGGGCTTGTTGATGAGCGCTCGCGCTAAAGCCACCCGCTGCTGCTCGCCTCCGGAAAGTTCTGACGGGCGATGCCCCAGGCGCTTGGTCAGCCCGAGCAGGTCGGCGATGCGGTCAAAGTGCGCCGGATCCCCTTCGCCGTTTCCTGAAATTTCCCGGGCAATCGCAATGTTCGAGCGTGCGTCGAGCGTCGGCAGCAAGTTGAACTTCTGAAACACGAAGCCGATCTTGTGTTTGCGCATGCGGGTTCGTTCTGCATCGGAGAGCGTCGCCAGGTCGTCGCCGTCGAGCACTACGCTGCCCCCGTCCGCCCGCGTCAATCCGCCCAAAAGGTAAAAGAGAGTCGACTTTCCGCTGCCCGATGGACCCACCACGCTGACGAACTCGCCTCGCTGCACACTGAAGGAAATCCCGCGCAACGCTTCGACTTCAATTTTGCCCACGTGATACGTCTTCCGCAGGTTTTTTGCTTCGATGAATGCTTCCGCCATGCCTGCCAAGAATCTTACACGAAGGGCGGAGGAACCCCAGCTGGTAGAGACCTTGCTTGCAAGCTCTGTGCCAGCCGATTAAGAACCAGTTGTATTAAGAACGAGTTGTAGAGGGTACTCAGGCTACGCCAATATGGCGCTGAACTTCCGGAGTTCGCGGCTGCATGCGCTTGGGCCCGCGCTTTCGCACCAGCAAAAGTCGAACCCGCTCCAGCAGATCGACAGGCGCGTACATCCCCTTGGCGAGGAAAACATCCGCCTCCGAATCGTGATTGTAAATGCGGACCTTGCTGGAGATAAGAATGGCGGGCGTGTGCGGCGACACATCCTTGATTCTGGCGATGAGTTGCGGCCCGTCCAGTCCCGGCATCGCCATGTCGGCGATTACCAGGTCGATCCCGCCTTGTTTAAAGCGCGCCAGCGCTTCCTCTCCGCGGGAAAAACTCGCCACGCGGTAGCCGCGGGTTTCCAGCATGATTTTTCGGTGGGAAAGAGACTGTTCGTTGTCATCTACACACAGAATCGTGCGCTTAGGTTTCATCAGCCTTCCGCATCTATCGGGCGCTGCCGCAAGCGCGGCTTGCGAAACCGACCGAGGTTTTTCTCAATATGAAGAATGTCAGAGCGAGATGAATGCTAACCGGTGGCGCGCTCACTGTAAAGTGCCGCCGCTGCTAATGGGACGTTCTGGCCATTGATTTTTTCTTGAGAGACTGCGTCTCTGTGTTTTCCGTAGCTTGCGCCACGCGTGTCAGAGAAAAAGTTCGCCGCGCATAACTTCGATTGCGTTGCCGCCGACGCGCACGTTAACTACCCGGTTATCGCCGAGATCATTTTGGCGTGATGCGCGCACAAAAATCCGGCTGGGTCGCTGCATCTCAACGCCCTGCTCGATGAGCACGCGCTGGTCGGGTTCGGCCACTCCGTGAGCCACCATCCACGCGGCTGTGCATCCCGCCGCCGACCCCGTAGCCGGATCTTCGGCGTTGTCAAACACCATCCGCGCGTGCAAACGAGCCGCCGGATCCACGGTTTCACGGGCCACGAAGTAAAGGAATTTTCCGCCAGTTTTCTCCAGATATTCGGCGGCGCGGTTCTGGTCAACTTTCAATTTCTGAATCCCCGACAAAGACTTCAGCGGTGTCACGGTGAAGGGAACTCCGGTCGACACTGTCTCGATCGGCAGCTCGGCATCGAAATCGTCCACCCTCAATCCGGTGGCTCGCGCCACCGCCTCGCGGTCATGTTGCATTCCAAATTCCGGATCAACTTGCGTCATCTCCCCAAACGCCGCTTGCCCTGTTGTTTCTTCAAATCGCACAGGGACTTTGCCCACGTTCAGGTCGAGCGTGACTTCCTTTATGCCAGAGTTTCCGCGCAACGCGAACGCCGTTCCCAGCGTGGGATGCCCAGCAAACGGCAACTCTTCTTGCACGGTGAAAATTCTCACGCGCACGCCGCGCTCGAGTTCCGTTTCCGCATTGCGGGGACAGATGAAAGTCGTTTCCGAGAGATTCATCTCTTTCGCGATCGACTGCATCTCCTCTTCGCTCAATCCACTGGCGTCAAAGAACACAGCCAGAGAATTTCCCTCCAGTGGCTTGGACGTGAATACATCCCACTGCGCCATCGCCAGCCGCCGCGTCATTTTGCCCATGAATACCCCCAAACAATGAATTGCCGCTCTCCGAAGGGATGTTCGCGGGCTTCACGCGATGCAGAAAATGATGCAGAGATCATCCAGAAAATGAACGGAAGACCATTGCTGGCGAGCCGGGAGACGTTTGACAGTCGCAGGCCACGCTTCTATCCTGAACGTATGCTTTCTCCTTGCACCGCTAGTGCCATGGGTTGTTGTCCACCGGCGCCGGCGTGTGGGTAGGGAGACTCCGAGATTCTTCCCAACCCACCCGGTGAAGCGGGTGGGTTTCATTTTCATCCGCTTTTACCAAGTCTGGAAGCCGGGGCGGGCGACTTTCCGAATCTTGAGCGATTTAAATTCATCGAGGACATAAAGGAGATGATCATGAGTACAGCGACTGCAAACGAAACCCAGAGTATTCCCCGGATCAACGATACGGCTCCCGATTTCACTGCCGAAACCACGCAAGGCACAATTCACTTTCATGACTGGATCGGCAGCGGCTGGGCCATTCTGTTCTCGCATCCCAAAGACTTCACGCCCGTCTGCACCACCGAACTGGGCACCATGGCGCGCCTGCAGCCGGAATTCGCCAAGCGCAACGTCAAGATTCTAGGCCTGAGCGTCGATCCTGTCACCAGCCACAGCAAGTGGGCGGCCGACATAGAAGAAACTCAAGGCGCAAAAGTCAACTTCCCCATGATCGGCGATCCGCAGCTCACGATAGCTAAGCTCTACGGCATGCTGCCCGCCGAAAGCGGAAGCACGTCGGAAGGCCGCACCGCCGCCGACAATGCGACTGTGCGCACCGTTTTCGTCATCGGTCCAGACAAGAAAATAAAACTGCAGCTCAGCTATCCCATGAGCACCGGCCGCAACTTCGATGAGATCCTGCGCGTCATCGATTCGATCCAGCTCACCGCGAAACACAAAGTTTCGACTCCGGCGAACTGGAAGCAGGGCGACGACGTCATCATCGGCGGCAACGTTTCAAACGAGGAAGCGCAGAAGCTGTTTCCCGGCGGATGGAAGACACAGAAGCCCTATCTGCGCATCGTTCCCCAGCCGAAATAACTGGGGCGCTGACAAAAACGAACCGGCCACGGATTTTCACGGATCGGACCAGAGCTCTTTTCGACGCCTGCGTTCCGGGATTCGCTTTCCTTCGGCTTCGGTGGTTTAATTTTGGTCTTCACGTTGCGCCAAGGGTTGTTTTGCAGCAGGCCGTCTTTGGCCGCGTATGTCGCGCCTGTGAAGATGCCGGAGGCCAAGCTGCGAACGTGGGCCAGAGTACGCCTCCCGTATTTGCGGGTGACCAGGCCGTCAACTTTGTTGCCGCGGTGCGGTTCATACTCACGGAAGGTGCGACCGATGAAATGATCCTTCCAAATCTGCTTCGAAATCTGCTCATACGCATCAGCGGTGCTTGCTTTGAGGCCCTGCTTAACCATCGGTGAACGACCTGTTCCCAATAGTCCGTGACGAGTGGGTCTGTGGTTTTTTGCGGCTTAGGGCGCTCTCCGCGTGGTGACCATGTGCTCATCGCGGAGTGCAAGCAAGGCATCGCAGGTTGTGCTGTAATGGGTTTCGTCGCGGTCACACAGCTTATGGGAGACCTGTTGCTTCACCCCATCAATGTTTGCAGGAGTAGCGCACGAAGAAATCTGCCGCTGGCTTCGTAGATCGTGCCGCGTGGGTAGTGGCTTTTCATGCTGGCGTTCAACGTGCCAGCAAGATGGCCAGTAGAGGTATCTTTGGTAACGCATTAACCAACACAGAATCGATAAGATGGAAGCGCATGCGGTCCGGTGATCGTCCCGGTCTTCAAAACCGGCGGGCGGCAGGCAATCCTGCCACCGGTGGGTTCGACCCCCACTCGCTTCCGCCATTTTTCAAATCACTCGGCAGCCAAGTATTCATGTTCCAGTCGCCCGTGGCATGGCACGGGGGTGCAACGATGAACCGCGGAACCTCGTATGGACTCAATGGTGGAACACTCATCGCGAGAACACAACAATCTTTAACTACGACCAGTGCGATGACGTCGTGTTACTCGAATAGTTGTTCCGGATGCTGACACGCAGAGACTTGTAAATGGTCACCGCATGTGAGTTGATAACCTTTCCAGAGCCTCTACACCGCAGCCTCAATTTTACCCAGAAGCGATTCAATTACATCCGCAGCCTCTCGCTGCCTCAACGCCCGCGTCTCGCGTGCGTCCTCGTCTTCGCCGAGTTCGAACCTGGCCACGGAGACGGGACCGTCTTTCAAATAGTCCTCCGTGTTCGCGTCCGTTGCAAAGCGGTTGCGTAGGAGCGTGAGGGAATGGAGGAGTACATCGTGATGTTTGCCATTGAGACCGTTCTGGAACATGGCGGCAACTTCGCCTAACGTCTGCGGGACGTGTTCCAGACAATAGACGAGATCGTGATCGTCTTTGCGCTCCTGACGATCGTTGTATGAGATTGCCTTTAGGCAGGTGAAGCTGACAATGTTGGCGTGCTTGATGGTCTCTGTAGCAACGCCGTTTGTCACGAAGCAACTCGGCAGTGACTTGGGCCGTGTCATAGAGATCGAACACAATTGACGAGTGAGGGATGTTCAAGGCGGAAATCCGCCCTTCATCCGGGATAGGCTGCGTACGGCCACCTCGCAAGGCAGGCTGATCCGCTAGGAGCTCCAGAACAATGGGCGTGCCGTCGTCCATTCGGACCTTCCATTTCCAATTCACTTTCTCGCCTTTGTCATTCTCTCCGCGCTCAAGCCAATCTTCTTCAGGTTCTCTTCAAGCGTCCGATAGGCTTCGGTATCTTCGAGAACGACGAGGTCAATCACAACATCAAGGTCGAGCGTGCCAGCGTGTTGTGGAACAATTGGGGGCCGTTCCGGAACTAAGTATCGTGGCGTGAGGCCGCCAATCAGGACAAGGGACTCCCTATGGGTCCGAGGTTTCGCAGCAAAGTGACAAGGACTCGTTCGCAGTCCCGAGTGACCTGCTCACTGTAGCCTGCCAGGGTAAGCGGCTTTGACATCAGAAGTGAATCCTTTCTCGGCGAAGATGTTCCGCCATCTCCTTTGCCCGGCCATCACTTTGCAGGAGGTCGAGGTAAACGATGATCGGACTAGCCAGCCAAACGCCTCTCTCGCGCTCGCGAAAAAGGAAATCGCCGTAAGATGCCTTTTCGAGGAAAATAAGATTGCTTCCTTCGCTAACCTCACGCGCCTTCAACTCCGAAGTAAGCGCGGAAATTGGTTGGTCCTCGGGGAACCGTAGACGGACCTGGGTGATAGAGGAGAGGAACGGGCTGTAGATCTGTGCTGCCCACTCGCCAGTAATCGCGTAGGCAATACTGTGAGCCTCACATATTTGGTTCACGCGAAGCAGCAACTCTTCTGCCTTCAGGGATGGAACGAAGAAGCGTCGCAGTTGCGGTTTCGGCGCATCGATAATTTGCTTTTTCCAGGCGTCCAGAAGAGCGGTTGGTTGCTGTAGCCTACGCTCTTTACGTGGTCCGGTACCGCGCGTGGATACCCATTCACGCCGTTCAAGTTCCACAAGAACTTGCGAAACCGTCGCTGGCGAGACGAAGACCTTTTCTGCGAGTTCGTTTACGCTGCGCCACGGTTCCGGATCCTGTAAAAGGGCGAGGAGCACTTGAGCGCGGCGGGCCGAGAAGAGGCTCCGCTGAGTCCGTGCGGTCTTTCTTGAAGGGGGCTTGTCAAGCAAGATATAGACGTCTGGATTCGCTAGAAAGAGGCTGCCGCCCTCCTCAAAATAGGAGACATTCTCAGAGCGAAGAAACTCTTTAGCGCCCTCCGAAATCGATCGGGAAGCAAGGATGGGCAGGGAGCTATCGGTCCCCTCCGCGTCGTGTAGCGCTTCCTGTAACCTGCGTAGTTGCCATATCGCTTCGCGGGCGTCCCGCGGGAACACTTCGCGCTTGGTTTCGACCAGTAGGGTGACGGGTTTGCCATTCATTTCAATTTGAAGGATTGCGTCTACTTCATGACGAGGGTTCTTAGCGTGCAGGAGAACGCTCTCGCGCCGGCCCAGGATGGACAGGTTAGGCACGCTCTGCAGTGTCTGCTCGAAGGCCGCGAGCACGTCCTTTTCAAGATGTGACTTCCGAGTGAGGTCCATATTCAATGGTCAGTAAATATACCATTAATTGTGAATATACCATAAAATATCAAATATTTGCTGAACAGCATATAACGGACCAAAAAGACAGGATTCTACCTCGCCTCTGGGAAAAGAATCACGATGAATCCGCCAAGATCAGCCGCCCACTAGTGCCCTTCGGAACGCAACCAACCTCTACAACCTCTACCCTTTCATTGACTTGCCTGACCTCCAGCCCTAACATTTCAGCCCAATGATCGGACAGACTATCTCGCGTCCGCCCAATGCGCTTGTGAATGGTGCCAAGAATCGCAAGGGCCTATTGGGCGATTACTTTTACTTTTTCATGGCGCTGGTAATCGCGACGGTAGTGGTCTACGGCTTCAGCCAGACGGCCGAAGAAAAATTCATTCATCCGGCGATCGCCCGACCTGTTGTCCTCTATGTCCATGCAGGGGTTTTCTCTGGATGGGTGCTCTTTTTCATTTTTCAGTCGGCGCTAGTACGGACAGGAATGGTGCAGTGGCACCGACGGATCGGCTGGATCGGCTTGGCGTTAGGCATTGCGATGCTTGTGGTAGGTGTAGAAACAGCCATCATTATGGGCCGTTTCAATATATTTCATTTCCATCCCAGATATCCGGAGAGTGGTCTGCTAATTTCCTTCTTTGACATCGCCGCGTTCACGATACCATTCGCGTTGGCTATCTACTGGCGAAAGAAGCCTGAGTTTCATCGCCGACTGCAATTGATGGCCACCTGCGCTCTTACTGCAGCCGCCTTCGGACGCTTTCCGCGATTTTTCCTTACCATGGGGACGAACCACAGTCCGGCAGCGCGTGGGTTCCTGATCTGGGTTCGCGTTATATGCGGGAGTCGACCTGTTGATCTCCATGTCGACGCTACGCGACCTGGCCGTCAACCGACGAATCCATCCGGTCTATCTATTCGGGCTCCCTGCCCTTGTCCTGTGCCAGGCCGGCATGCTGTTCACCCTGATGCACCATTCGGTGTGGTGGTTGAAAACAGCTCGCTTTATCCTCGGCTAGCAGGTTCGGAATGATAACTGGCGTAAGCAGGCGATAGCTCAAAACCCGGTCGCTCCCAACCTGGTTGAAGTATTTGACAGCAACCAGCGTGGTCTAGGTTTCCACGCAGACGACCGACACGGTTGAAGACGCCGGTAATTCCAACCCGGACAATAATTTCCGCTTCAGCTCGACAATAGGCAGCAGCGGCGGATACATCTTCAACCTCGGCACAGCCGGTCTGACAACCGGAACCTACAACCTGAATTTCACCGTCGGAAACAGTCCGCAGACTTATTCGGTGGCGTTCCAGGTGAAGTAAGCACACGCACGCAGGGTTCGACAATCGCTACCTTCGGTTTCAAGCCGGAGTCGCGATCCGTTGCGTCCCCCTCTGTGCCGTCATCCACTTGGGTCAGAATTCTACCCCGGGGGAAACGGTGACCTGCACGCTGCCTGCAGGCTGTGCGCAATTAATTAATATTACAGTGCTTCGAGAGTCACGGGAACGCTTGGCGTTCCGGCGATTGCGTTATTCACCGGCTGAACTCAGTGCTCCACAGTCTTTTTCAAGCCGCTACATGCTACATGTGCCTACCCGCTTTTGCGTCGCGCCTGTTTCCTGCTACAGCTATCAGTGAACACGAGACGGACACTCTACTCAGCAAGAAGAGTGAAATTCACGTCGATCTCGGTTTCCACTTCCACGGGGTTCCCCTGTTGAAGATATGGCCGGTATTTCCACTGCTTCACGGCTTCGATGGCGGCAGGCGCGAGCTGCGGGTGGCCGCTCACGATCTGCAGATTTTCGACGTCTCCGTCCTTGCTGATGATCGCTCTCAAAACCACGTGGCCTTGGATATGCGCCTTCTTTGCTGCCTCGGGATATTCCGGAGGTACCTTTTTCAGGACAAGCGCAGCCATCTCTTCCTTGGAGGCATGCGCGGCGGGGGGCTGCTCTGACTGTTGTGCGGCCGCCAGTCCAGCCGCCGACTCAGCACGGGTAGGGTTTGCGTTTACCAGCCCAAACGCGATCGGGCCGGCGACTGCCGCCAATCCCGCTGCGCCGAGCAATAGCTTTCGTCCAAAATCTAGTTTGTGCAACATGCGTTCGGTCATGATATGAACCATCCTTTTCTTGAGATCGCCCCCCGCAACCCCTGACATGCAGGCGAGCGGGGACGCCAGACAGAATTCACACACTTTCAGAATGCCCTCGGCATAGACCTGCCGTTCGCTCCCCAACTCCAAAACGTCTTCGTCGCAGGCGCGCTCGCGCTCCTCGACCAGCCGGGCCCCCAGCCACCAAACCAGGGGGTGAAACCAGAAGATTGCCTCTACGACCATGTGAATCGCAGCCGCGAGATTGTCGTGCCTGCGTACGTGACGGACTTCATGCGCGAGAATGGCATCAAGTTGGGCGTCTTCAAGGCGTCTGGAGATCCCTTCGGGCCACATCAAAACCGGCCGGACTATGCCGAAGATGCCGGGTTCTATCGAAGCATGCGACAGCCGTATTTCAGTCTGTTTCCGCATCCCCGCAGCGCGTTCCATCCGCCGCAGTACTTCCACTTCGCGTCCTTCGAGCAAGGGCAGCGCGTCTTGTGCCGCGGCGGACATCTTCTGCCATTGCACGTACCAAGGGAAAAGGACCGCCAGGAATCCGCACAGCCACACTCCGACAAGCGCTGGAAGCAGATGGACAAGACCGGGGACCACAGTCGGGGGCGTGACCGAAGAAATCACCTCGATTGCGAAGTGAAGTCGATTACTCGTAACTGCCCCGCAAGACCATGCCAGACGACTTCCAATCGCGACCAGTAATGAGAAAGGAATCAGGAATTTGATCGACGCTGCGAACCAGAGCCAATAGCGAATGCGAGCATGACACTTACGCAAAATCAAGATCAGCAATCCGGTCATCGCCGCGAATAGCGTGGACTGCCACAGGTGATTTCCCAGAGCGGTCAGGATCATTTTGATTTGTCCTTTCCCTCAAGCTTACGAAGAGTCTTCTCTGCTTCCTTAACATCCGCGAGCGTCAGCCTGCCGGATTCGATCAGGTGCGCCATGACGGGTTGGGTGCGCCCACCGAACAGTGCCAGCAGGTCGTCGATCAGCTTCCGTTGCGCGATATGGCGGGAAACCGCCGCTTCAAAAATATGGAAGTTGCCCACTTTCTTGACCCGACACACAGCCTTCTTGGCTTCCAGGCGATAAACGACTGTCTGGACCGTCGTGTAAGCCGGCTGTTCATTCCCGGGGAACGTTTCTTGGATCTCGCGGATTGAGGCCTGACCGCGGGTCCACAACGCCTCCATGATCCGAAGTTCGAGTTTTGTCAGCTTAGGGCCCGCCATCTCATCTCCTATCAGTGTATGCAGTGCTACTACAATAGTAGGCGTAATGCAAGTTCTAATTTCAGAACTCCTGACATACCCCGCTGCATGGGAAACATGCGATCAATGGCCATCTGCTTCGCCGCAGGGAGTTGTACCTACGTTTTCCAGCAGCTTCGACCCCCACTCGCTTCTGCCAATTCTCACCGGGCAAAGACCAGGCAGGCAAAACGGGAGCAGCCCTTGTTGCCATGATCGTTGTTGCCATGATCGAGCATGGAAATGCGATCTGCACGCCGGTGCCAAGGCATAGCACTCACGTGCCATTTTCCTCTCGTTCGCCAAGTCTTACTCTTGTTCTTGAGCAGCACTTGGGGGAGGGCTGATCAACAAACGTCCCACGACTCAAATCGAGTCTGGGGCGTTTTGTTTTGCCGCTGCATTTCCCGTTGTCAAGATGCTTGAGCCCTCCGGCTATCGCTGGCCCGCCTTCGCCCAGCCCTCCTCCTTTGCGCCTCGTCTCTGGAATGCATAGCGTGAAATAATCGCTCCCACGACGGCGAGCACCGCGAATGCTTAAAACGTCAGTCTGAATCCCACAAACCCGAATTCCCATTCTGGCGTTGCCCCAGCCCGCTGCACTTTCGATTCCGAATGATGCCCGCACTATCACGCTGAGCGCTGCCGCAAATCAGTTAAAATAGTTGCTTGGGTTACCCTGCACTCACTCTTAACAAAGCTTGCCGCCGCGCGCGCCAGATCGCGCTGCCCGTTCATTTCTTGTTCCCACTTGTGATGATGCTGCAGACCCTCGTCGGCGTGGCCCTTGCCGACACTGCCGCCTTTGACCTCATCGGACCCAAGATCGATGTCCGTGTGCAACGCGTCGGCGTGACGCTGCCCATAGCGGAAGTGCCCAACTTGCAAGGGGGAGACCGCCTGTGGGTCCATCCCGATTTGCCCGACAGTCAGTCCGTGCGCTATTTGATGGTTGTGGTTTTTCTGCGCGGTGCCACCAATCCGCCTCCGGACTCCTGGTTTACGCGCGTGGAAACCTGGAGCAAACCTGCCCACGACGAAGGCATATTCGTCATCGTGCCCGAAGAGGCCGAGGAAGCTCTTGTCTTCCTGGCCCCCGAAACTGGCGGAGCCTTCAGCACTCTGCGTACGGCGGTCCGGGGAAAGCCCGGCGCGTTTGTGCGGGCGTCGCAGGACTTGGTGCAAGCCAGCCTCGACCGCGAACGTCTGGAAAAATATCTCGATGCCGTCCGCGAGATTTCCGCCAGCGACCCGGAACAACTAAAGACGCGCACAACCTTACTGGCGCGCAGTCTGAACATCCGTCTCGACCAACAGTGCTTCGACAAGCCCACCTCGCAGCAGGCGCCTTGCCTTACCCAGAACACCGATCAGTTGGTCCTGGACGACGCGCACAGCCAGAGCATGATCACGACTCTCACTTCTGGTCCATCGAGTGACCTGCTCGCGCAGCTCAGTTCCACGCCCAGCGCTCGGAGCGGCTACTACAGTCCTTACGTGGGAGCGATCGTCGATGTCGCCCGCATTCTCAGCACCGCGCATACCGCGCAGTATCAATACATCCCTGCTCTCGCCTTGCCCGAACGCGACGAACTCAATTTGCGGCTGAACAATCCTCCATCTTTTCGCAATCCGAAATCGGTGATCGTGATCGGACTGCCTCCGGTGCACCCCGCTCCCGTTCCGCCGTTGCGCGCAGTCGATCCGGCTCAGGTACTTTGCGCAGGCAAGCCTTTGCTTCTCCTTCCGGCCGAGGGTGCCCCCCTGGCGTTTGCCACAGATCTCGCGCACAGCTTCGTTCTTCATGTGGATGCCAAGTCAGGTCCGGGCTCGAGTCCGGGAATCGACCTGCCCGCAAAGCCCGATCCGATGCAAGGTGGATTCTTGATCGAAACCCAGGCTTTGCAGTCTGCTGATCTGGACGGGGAAATCACCGGGATTCTCCGCGGATCCTGGGGCTTCCACCGGTTCGATGGTCCTCACTACCGGCTGCGTACCTCGCGCCCCGTACACTGGATCGTCGCTTCCAAAGACGCCAGTGCCCTGATCGTCGGCCGCGAAGACACGCTCCACTTGCAGTCTCCTGATGCCTGTTGCGTGAGTGCGGTGAAGCTCCGATTCAACAACGAACTGGGAAAAGATGGTAAGGGAAAAGATGAGCAGGCAAAACAACTGGAGACCGAATGGAAGAGCTCTAAGCCAGACGAACTCGAGGTGAAAGTGCCGCTGCAGAAAGCCGAAGCGGGATCGGTCACCATGTTGAGCAGAAAGTTTGGGCTGAAAGACGCCGACGAAATTCCGCTTCACACTTACGCCGAAGCGGGTCGCCTCGACAGCTTCAGCATCCACGCTGGTGATGCCAACGGTATTCTTAAAGGCACACGCCTCGATCACGTCGACAGCCTGGAGGTAAACGGCATGCACTTCAAGCCGACTACGCTCACGCGCGCCAACCAGCAGGACGAACTCAAGCTAAGCACGCAAGAGGCAGATGTTAAGAGCAAGCTCCATCCCGGAGACTCGATCGTCGTTCAGGCTACTCTCAAAGATGGCCGCATCCTTGATCTCACATCGCAAGTCGAGGCTCTGCGCCCATCGGTCAGCGTGCTCAGCCGGAGCGTGCAACTGGATCAGACGTCGTCCCCTTCCACCGTTCGTCTCGGCAGTAACGACGAATTGCCCCAGGATGCTCGCCTCAATTTCTTTCTCAAAACAGAAGTGCCCGAGGCCTTTACTTCCACAGAAAAAATCGAAGTTGCCACCGCCGACGAATCTTTCCGCGTGTTGTTGAGTTTTAAAGACGGCAATTTGACTCTGCAGGACTCGAAGACGGTTTTCGCGGTTCTCGACCCCATGAAACTCCTCGGCCCTTCGGCGTTCGGAGCGTTGAAGTTTCGCCCGGTTACCGCCGACGGCACCGATGGCGACTGGCAGCCTCTGGTCGATCTGGTCCGCGTCCCCACGCTGAAAGCAATTCATTGCGCGCCCGCGCCCGAAAAGCAGTGCACGCTGAACGGAGACAAACTTTTTCTGATCGACTCGGTCAGCGCCGATGCCGATTTTTCGAACTCGGTCGCCGTTCCCGAAGGGTTTGGGGAGGATGCCTTGGCAATTCCGCCGCCCAAAGGGAAAACCCTCTACATCAAACTTCGTGACGACCCCGGTACCGTAGACACAGCGACGCTCCCCCTGCTGACCGCCCAGCAATAGGCACCCGCGCGCAGGACGGCGGAGGCCGCCCTGTCCCCACAGGCGCCTCCAGCGCGGTATACTCGCCCTTCAATCCCATGGCCAACATTCTCTACGGCGTCAATGGCGAAGGCGCGGGGCACTCCACTCGGGCCAAAG
>Ga0207040_1150_pt1 | contig 20135 bp, 17 predicted proteins | sample Alteio_BWMinCont_72_FD_153279 | JGI IMG/M metagenome (GOLD analysis project Ga0207040, IMG submission 153279) | Enriched cells from forest soil in Barre Woods Harvard Forest LTER site, Petersham, Massachusetts, United States -... | ecosystem: Environmental > Terrestrial > Soil > Temperate forest >... | reverse complement strand
AGCCCGGCGGCTTCAACCAACCGCATCCCCACCCTGGACCATCCCCGCAGCGGCCTGCGCTGGTACAGAAATCCGATCAGCAGCACCGGAAGCAGCAGCAAAAAATTTCCGTACAGCAGCAGCAGCGAACCGGCTCCCAGGGTCAGAAAGAAAAAGATCCGGTAGGGCGGCTGATCGCGCGCCCGCGCCAGCCGCATCGCCATATATACCGCGAGTAAAGGCGTGAAAAAATTCAGCATTTGTTCGTGCACGGTCCAGAAAAAGACTTTCGTCACGGGATTGGACAGGATGAACAGCATGAGCCCATAGCCTAGGGCAGCAGATTCCGATGCCAATCCGTTCAGGCGAAGGATCTTCTCCAGGAGCCAAAGACAGAGCCAGAGAATGAGCGCGTTGATGGCGATAAAGCTGAGGTAGAAATTTCCGAGCAGGTACATTTTATCGTGCGGGTAGGCTCCGGTCCAGTAGCGTTCATAAATCCGGGAAAGCAGGCCGTGGATCGGGTAACTGAGGGCGAACCATCCATAGCCTGCGGCGCTGCCCAGCAAAATAAACAAGGGACGGGATTGGCGCTGGCTGGAGTCTTTCAGCAGAAGGGCCGGCCGGATCGCGGGGAAAATAAAACCGTAGCTGTCTGGATTGAGATTCAGCCCCATGTGCGGAGCCAGCCGAACATAGCGCGAATAGGCGCAGTCGTAGTCGCTGCCGGTCCGGGGTGCTGGCGCGAAAAGCAGGGAGACGCACACCAGCACCAGGAGGAGCAATTTCTTCATCTCCGGTCAGGCAGGCAGGGCCCGTTCGTTTTTCTTAAGCAGGAGCAGCCAGCTGCCAAAGAGCAACGCGGAGAACAGGGCAGTGGCCAGCAGACTCATGGCGTAAAACGGCAGGGCATCCACATAGCATTGGACCAACCCGGCCGGGGTCTTCGGACGGCCCAGTCCCCGGGTGCCGCTCCAGCCGGACCAGAGAATAAGGTTGGAAAGCAGGAAATAAACGGAAGGCAGCCAAATACAGGCCCAGGCGATTCGCCCGAATCGGATCTGGCGGATTCGGAAACTCATCACCGTAAGCAGGATAAAGAGGCCGTAATTCTCCCACTGTCCCGTGTAAAACCCCGGTATGGAAGAGTATCCTGCCTGAAACAGCAGTTGGTACAGCAGATCGCTGATGAACATGGAAACCACCGGCATGGCCAGGGCCCAGCGGCGGTCCTTGACCAGGGCTCCGCAAAATAAGGCAATCGCCCATTGGGGGGCAAATCCCGGCGGACGTCCGGGTATGATCCGGTACAGGGATGCCAGAATGACCAGGATCAGCAAAGACCAGGCGATGGTAGTGGTTCGTCTCATATTTTCAGCTTGAAAAAGTAATACAATGATACCTCCAAGGAATCTCCCGACAAAGATAAGCTCAGGTGCGCATACATTTTATTCCGATTTGGCTTATCGCCTTGTTCATGGCCGGCCGGCAATGGCCATATTCAATCGCCCGAGGATCGAAGGATCGTCAATGCAGCGTGGATTCGGGTACGGCCGCGCGATACAGTATCACATCCGCTCCGGCCCGGAGGCGGAGCTCCGCCCGGTCGAAGGCGATCAGGGCTTCCCCGGACGAGCACGGCAGCTCCGGTTGTTCCCCGGCCGAAACCTTCAGCTCCCCTTCCATCACCAGGAGGATGCTCGCGGACCGGCTGATGAACCGCATCTCTTCGTCCCGATCCAGGCGGATCAGGCCCAATTCGAAATCCGGCGCGGGGCTGCGAAACAAGCTCAGGTGATTGCCCACTCCAGTTTCCGTAAGGATCCGCGGGGCAGCGGCTTCAAATCGCAGGTGCCGCATCAGTCCGGCGACATCCACCCGTTTGCTGGTCAGCCCGCCGCGCAATACATTATCCGAATTGGCCATCAGTTCAATATTCCTTCCTTCCAGGTAGGCATGCGGGGTCCCGTCTCCCTGAAAAATCCCCTGGCCGGGCTCCAGGCGCTGGAGGTTAAAGAAATAGAGCGAGAATATTCCCCGGTCGATATTTCCCTTGTCCGCCGGATGGTCCGCTGCGAAGCGAAGGGCGGCCCTCGCCGCCCAGAAATCTTCGGATTCTTTCGGGAGCAGGTCGTTTTCATACTCCGGAAGGATCCGGTCCAGCAGGGGTTGAAGGATGCTATTGACTTTTTCCTGGTCCATTTCCATCACGAGGCGGTAAACCGCTTCATAGCCGCCCTGATTCCAATAGGCCAAAAGAAATTTGAGCTCGGGCACCCGGTTGAATAGTTCGGCCATCGCGGCGCGGGGCTTGAATCCCTGCACCAGCCAAAATTCGCTCAAGGCCACCATGAGCTCGGGCTTGTGGTTGCGGTCCTTGAACAAGCGCCCCGGCGAATGGATCGGGACGCCAAGTCGCTCTTCTTCCTGAAATTCTCTTTCCGCATTAACCCGGGAAGGATGAACCTGGATCGAAAGCATGCTCTCCACGTCGAGCACTTTGAGCAGGTAAGGCAGCTGCCCGAAGCGGGTTGCTACCGCCGGACCCAGGCAGCCCTTGGGATCTTTCCGGATGTATTCGTTGAGCGGGGTTTTCTCGCCGGATGGAAGTACCAACGAAGCGCTGGCCTGGTCATGGGCGCCTAACCAGTATTCGGCGAACGGTTGCCCATCCGGATTGGGGCGATGCAAGAGAGCGGGAATAAATTGCGATCCGCCCCAATCATAATGCTGAATCTGGCCCTCCAGACGAAATATTCGGTCTTTCGATGCAGTCATTCCATGAATCTATTGGTTGGACCGAGCCCTGGGCCGGATGAATCGGGTCCGGTTCAGGGTTCGACGGCCGGCGCAGCATCTCCTGCAGCCGGGTGAGCATCCGATAGGTTGCCGGGCAATGCTCAAGATTTTGCTTATATACCTGCAGATAGTCTAGCAGCTTTTTGCCGTGATGCGGGAATCCGGCGCAATCGGCAGGACGCACATCATAAATGCGGCAGTGATTATTCTCCAGGTCCAGGAATTGACAGGGGTTGGACTGGTTGATCCAATCGCCTTGCCGGTCCCTGACCAGCCATCGATCCCGGAGCTGCGCGGGTTTCATGCCCAGCCAGCCGGCAATGCGCGCCATGTCTTTTTGACTATAGGTCGGCGACATCGTTTTGCAGCAATTGGCACAATGCGTGCAGTCCGTTCCTACCCAGGTCAATCGGTCCGCTTCTCTCATCATGCCCGACAAACCCCGCAGCCTCCGTTTGGAAAGCCTCGATAAAAAATGCCGAAGGCTGGTTTTCCGGGAACGTGCGGCCTGTCGGAATGAACGCAAATTGATCGTCTGCATGAGTCGCGCGGATTGAAAAGCAAATATGCCGCAATCAACGATGGCCGCAAAGAAAATTTCCGGGTTCCCTGACTAATCGATAAACTTGCTGCATGTGGGAGTCCTACAAAAAGGGATACAAAGCCTGGCTCCAGCTGGAGCGTTCCTTGTCGGACCATTCCATCGAAGCCTATCTCCGGGACGTCGGAAAACTGACCGATTTTCTTTTGGAGACCCGCCGCATGGAATCACCGGCCGGGATCCGGATCGACGATCTCCGGGAGTTTCTGCGCTGGCTCAACACGCGTTCACTTTCGGCCCGGTCCCAGGCAAGAACCGTTTCCGCCATCCGCTCCTTTTATAAATATTGCGCACAGGAAGAACTGGTCCTCGATGACCCCGCGCTCTTGTTGGAAACGCCCCGTGTGAAAACAAAACTGCCCGAGGTCCTCAGCTTTGCCGAAATCGAGGAGTTGATCGCCCAGATCGATTTGAGCAGGCCCGAAGGAGAGCGCAACCGCGCCATTTTGGAAACCCTGTACAGCTGTGGGCTTCGGGTCAGCGAACTCGTCAATCTGCGGATTTCCTGCGTCTACTCCGAACTCGGCTATATCCGGGTGATCGGTAAGGGAGATAAGGAGCGGCTGGTGCCTATTGGCAGATCGGCCATCCGATATATCGGCCTGTATCGCGATCATGTCCGGTCCAAACAAACCGTCAAGTCCGGGGAAGAAGATATTTTGTTTCTGAATCGGCTGGGCGGCAGGCTGAGCCGGGTGATGATTTTCCTGTTGCTGAAAGGGCTGGTGGCCAAGGCCGGGATCCGGAAAAAAATTTCTCCCCACAGCCTCCGGCATTCGTTTGCCACCCATCTGGTCGAGGGAGGCGCTGACCTGCGCGCCGTCCAGGAAATGTTAGGCCACGAAAGCATCACGACCACGGAAATCTACACGCACCTCGACCGGGAATATCTGCGCGAAACCCTGCATCAATTTCATCCCGCCTTCCGCTAGCCCGCATCAGCATCCTGCGGAAATAAATCCCCAATTCTGCCCCATCCAGGCCGGTTGCCAACGCATTTCTCCCGAACAATCGCGGGAATCGAACCGAATCGGTGCATAATTCCCTCCTGGGTTCTTTCTGGCAAGGTTGTTGAAAATTAAAGGGTATCCTCAATCATCTAAAATGTATTTTATATGAGCGCACAACGAATCCTGATCGGCACCCTTACCGCCGTTATTGCGGGAATGGCCATTGGAATCCTCGTAGCCCCGGCCAAAGGGAGCGACACTAGACAGAAAATCAGCGAATCCGCGGATACACTGCGGAAAAAACTCCGTCGCCTACGCGGCAAAACCAGCGCCGAGTTGGACGAACTAAAGGATGTGTTCGAACATGAAGTGAGCGGCCTCAAAGACGATGTACGGGAACGCGTGCTGAAATTGATCGAGCAGAGCCGGAGCAGCTACAATAACATCCGGGAAGAAGCGATGTCGAATTAATTCCACTTAAACCCTATCCTGCCGGAAGCATGCGCCGGGCGGAAAATTTTTTCCGCCTGGACGCTTTTGGTTACTTAATCTCATTCCACACCCGGGCAGGCCCAATACCGTTTCTCCCATGTCTTTTTTTCAAAAGCGAGTGCAAGTAGGACAAATTCCTGGGTCGGTGGTTCGATTTCGCCCTACAGTACTGGAATTTTGAAGCATTGTGCTTCAATAATTAACGATTTTTTTTGATTAAATATGACGTATTTTCTGCCATTTTTGGCAGATTTTGAGATATCCGTAGTGCAGATTTGGAGTCATAATTTTTCTCACTCAATTCTGGTTTGTTATTCCCCCTAATTTCCGACTTATTGCGCCAAAGGTTCGATGTAGACCCGCACCACTTTATTTAGGTGTCTTGCAGGGCAAAGTCTCGAACAACCCAACGCACAATGCAGCGCTTTTGCCGGCGCATACAAGCAACTGCACGAAGCCAACCTGCAGACCTGAAATCGCATCACACGCCTGCAGTGTTTGGTTTAAGCTGCCTTAATTAAAAAGATTAATAACGATTTATAAGAACTACCCTTAGTTCAGCATCCTATATTCGTTCGGGGATTGCCCCACACATTGTTTAAAAAAACGGCTAAAATGCTGCGGATACTTAAATCCTAATTCATAGGCAATTTGATTTACGGATTTACTGCGGTCAAATATTTTTTCTTTTGCCAACTCAATTACTTTGGATTGTATGAGCTCCTGCGCTGTTTTTCCTGTTTCTTTCTTTATAAGATCACCAAAATAGTTTGCTGATAAATTCAATTCACTTGCACAATAGGCTACAGAAGGCAAACCAATAATTTGTGGCTTGTCAGTTTGAAAGTAGCCGTTCATCAAAGTTTCAAATCTTTCTAAAATACCCTTGTGAGGATTATCACGTGTTATGAATTGCCGGTCATAAAAACGCGTGCAGTAGCCAAGGAACAATTCAATGTTTGATACGATTAATCTTTTACTGTGTTTATCAACGGCATGTTCTAATTCATATTCAATCTTCGAAAAACAATCTAAAACAATTTTTCTTTCACGTTCAGATAAATGAAGCGCCTCATTAGATTGATAGCCGAAAAAACTATAGTCCTGAATATGCTTTCCAAGTGAAGTGCCATGGATCAAATCAGGATGAAAGACCAGTCCATGACCTTTAGGTTGAAAAGTTACCCCATTGCTGCTGACACCCGCCACCTGTCCGGGAGCGAAGAAAACCAATGTGCCTTCCTGGTAATCATATGTATGTCGGCCGTATATCAAATCACCACATTTCACGTCTTTTAAGAATATCGTGTAAAAGCCAAAATACATCATGGAACCTTGTCTTGGATCTGCCTTAGAAAAATCTATCACACTTACAAGTGGGTGAAGCGTTTCATTGTTGTTGAATGCGTTGTAATCGCTGATTGTTTCAAACTTCTTTATGTTATCCATATCCTTCAATTTTTCTATTTCAAAATTAAAGCATTATTCATCATTTGATTGATGTACATCCTCTAATCAGGAATATTGGTAGATAAATCCGTAATCTATATACCATGGGGCAGAAAAATGAGAAGACCTTTGCGCTGTAATAATTATACATTTTATCGCTCCTAGTAGTAACTAAATCACTGAGTTTTATAAAAAGGGTATATGAATAATAATAAAGTTTGGCTCATTACGGGCGCAGGCCGCGGTTTGGGGGTTAATATTACAAAAACAGCATTGGCTTCAGGTCATAAAGTTGTAGCAACTGGCCGCAATGCTAAAAGAGTTGCTAAAGCAATTGGCGAAGCAGAAAATCTTTTAGTCGTAAAGCTGGACGTTACCAGTTCAGCAGATGCCGAAGCCGCCGTTAATACCGCCATTGAAAAGTTTGGTCGCATAGATGTGCTGGTAAACAATGCTGCTAACTTTTATGCAGGTTTCTTTGAAGAACTAACTATGGAACAAATTGATCAGCAGTTGCAAACAAGCCTGATTGGACCCATGATAGTTGCACGGGCTGTTTTGCCTGTTATGCGCAAGCAACGCTCAGGCCTCATTATTTCAATCTCTTCAACTGCCGGTCTAACCAGCTATGAGTTTTGTAGTGCCTATTCTATATCGAAGTTTGGCCTTGAAGGATGGATGCAAGCACTTCAAATTGAAGTAGCACCATTTGGTATTCAAACTACCATTATCAACCCTGGTTTCTTCAGAACAGAGTTGCTAACCGAGCAGTCGACAAATTATGCTGACAATCCTATAGCAGACTACGACGAACGCAGGGTAAAGCAAATGCAATTATGGAAAGATGCAAATGGTCAACAATCCGGAGACCCGGCAAAACTTGCAAAGGCATTGATAACAATAGCAAATGAAGAACAACCGCCATTACGTTTTCTTGCGGGAGCTGATGCCGTTGCCACTGCAGAACAGGTAACAACAACACTTCAGCGACAAACCAACGCTTATCGTGAGCTTTCAAGTTCTCTTGCTTTTGATAATTTTTAGCAGCGAATGTTGGATATGCTGATGGAAAATTCAGGAGCGAATGAAGAAATATTTAACTCATTTAAGAATAATGAATATGCAAAAGCGAACATTAGGAAATAGCGGATTAGAAGTTTCCGCTTTAGGATTAGGCTGCATGGGATTAAATTTTGGCTATGGTCCGGCAACAAACAAAGAAGAGGCAATCAAATTAATCAGAAGAGCCTTTGAACTCGGGGTTACATTTTTTGATACTGCGGAAGCCTATGGGCCGTACAACAATGAAACATTACTTGGTGAAGCACTAGAGCCGTTTCGCAATGATGTTGTGATCGCCACAAAATTTGGTTTCAAAGAAGGCAAGACAACTTTAGGATTGAACAGCCGTCCTGAAAACATAAAGGCACATACTGAAGCCGCACTTAAACGATTGCAGACAGATGTTATTGACTTGCTTTATCAGCATCGTGTTGACCCAAATGTTCCTATGGAAGACGTTGCAGGAACTGTAAAAGAATTAATTGAGGAGGGTAAAGTAAAACACTTTGGATTGTCAGAAGCAAGTGAAATGTCAATTCGCAAGGCACATGCGGTACAACCGGTAACTGCATTGCAAAGCGAATATTCTTTGTGGTGGAGAGCACCGGAAAAAGAAATTATTCCAACATTGGAGGAATTGGGAATTGGCTTTGTTCCTTTTAGTCCATTGGGCAAAGGTTTTCTCACAGGCGCAATTAGTGAAAGCACACAGTTTGACAAAAACGATTTCCGCAATGTTGTTCCACGCTTTTCAGAAGAAAATAGAAAGGCCAATCAAAAGTTCGTTGATTTACTTAGCGGGATCGCTAAGCAGAAGAATGCATCTCCCGCGCAAATTGCGCTTGCATGGCTTTTAGCACAAAAGCCCTGGATCGTTCCTATTCCGGGTACAACAAAATTGCATCGCTTGGAAGAAAATATTGGGGGAGCAAATATTGTATTAACATCAACTGACATCAATGATATTGACACTGCATTTTCATCAATTCCAGTACAGGGTGACCGCTATCCTGCAAATTTGCAAAAAATGGTTGGTCGTTGAGCTGCACAATCGCAAAGTTGAGTTGAGCTTAGCTTCGGTTATTCAGAAAAAATGGAAATCGAAATAAATAATCTTTTAAATAATAGAATATGAAAATAAAAATCCTCGGACTAATTTTATTGGTGATGGGCGTGCAATTGTCCTATGCACAACAAAACAGCACAAATAAATCTGGGAGGAGTTACACAAGGGAAGAACAGGAAGTCATCAATCTATCTGGGCAGAAATGGCTTTGGATGGCAGACAAAAACGTCGATTCTTTAAATGCACTATTCGATGAAAAAGCTGTTTTCGTTCATATGGGAGGAAGCTGGGGGAAGTCACCCGAGCTCAATACAATTAAAAGTGGAGGGATTTGGTATAAGAAAGCAGATATCCAATCAGTTTCTGTGAATATAATTGGCAACACTGCCATCCTGTTAAATAGAATTACATTGCTGGCTGTGGTAGGGGGAAATGAAGTAACCAATCCGTTTATCGTCACTGAAGCATATATTAAAGAGAATGGCAAATGGATGCTAGGCTCATTGTCATTCACCAAACAGCTTACGCCTGAGGATATAAAGCATTGAGACAGCTTTCTAATATCAGTTAACCAACAAAAAAGAATTATCAAATGAAAAATGCAATGGTTATCTCGATAATAATCAGCTTCTTTATAGGAAAGATTACCAGCTTAACCGGAGCAGTTTTTCGCTGAACCTGGGTCTTGGTTCTATTCCGTACGGAGGCTGCGCACGGGATTGGCCCTTGCGGCCCGGATCGCCTGCAAGCTGACCGTAGCCAGGGCCAAGGTCAGGGTGAGGAAGGCAGAAATCGCAAAGATTCCCCAGCCTAGTTTAATCCGGTAGGCATACCCCTCGAGCCATCGGGTCATGATCCACCAGGCCAACGGAATGGCCAGCAGGATGGCCAGGGAGGCCAGCTTGAGAAATTCCTCGGATAGAGTAACCACGATCCGGTCGGCCGAAGCGCCCAATACTTTCCGGATCCCGATTTCCTTGAACCGCCGCTGGGTAACGTAGGAGGATAAGCCCAACAGACCCAGGCAGGCCAGGAGGATGGCCAGGGAAGAGAACAAGCTCATGATCTTTCCCAGTCGAATCTCGCTCTGGTATAAGTTCTGATAGTCCTGGTCCATGAATCGATATTCGAACGGACGTTCCGGCACCAGGCTTTTCCATTTGGATTCGATAAAGGAAAGCGTTTGCGGCAAGTGGCTCCCGCTGCATTTCAGCAAGAGTTCCCCGGCGCGCCATTCCGGGAACAGAATATAGGGCCCGATCGGTACATGGAGAGACGCATAATGAAAATCCTTGACCACCCCGCGCACATATCCCGGTCGCGAATCATCCATGAACATATGCTTCCCGACCGCCTTGGCGGGAGTCCAACCCAGGATGCGGGCCGCCGATTCGTTCAGCAGGAAATGATAGGTCTTGTGCTCCAGGGAAGAAGACGCATCGGCCACGTCTTGCGCGGAAAGACCCGAGCCCGCGATCAGGGTCAACCCAACCGTGCGGACAAAATCTTCATCTGCCGGGTTGGCCGTAACGGCGATTTGCTGGTCCAGGGCCATGCTGTCGGAGCGCATGTTATAGCCTCCTCCCCCTTCCACGGGATTGCGGGTGCATCGGGAGACGCTCAGAATATCGGGGTCCGTCAGCAACTGTTGCTTGATCAAGGCCAAGCGCGGCAGGAAATCGGCATTGAAGGGCAGGATGACGATCTGTGAACGGTCAAATCCGAGGTCCGTATGCTGGATAAAATACAATTGCCTGTGCAGGGCCAGGGTCGACACGAGCAACACGACGGAAATGACAAACTGAAAAACGATCAGCAATTGGCGAAGGCCTTTTCCGCGGCCGGCCTGGCCGAAAGCCCCTTTCAGGACCTGCACCGGCTGAAAGCCGGTCAGGATTAGGGCGGGGTAACTGCCGGCGGCCAGGCTGATGCCCACTGCCAGCAAAAAGGCGAAGGATAAAAAGGCGGGCGAAAACAAGGACCGGATCTCCAGCTGCTTTTGCGCCAGTTGGTTGAAGGCGGGCAACAGCAAGCTCGCGGCGCAGAGGCTGAGCAGCACCGCCGCCAGGCAGATCAGGAAGGATTCGCCGATGAACTGCCAGAAAAGCTGGCTCTTCCGAGCCCCGATCACTTTGCGCACGCCGATTTCCCGCGCCCGTTCCAGGGATCGGGCCGTGCTCAAGTTGATATAGGTCGAGCAGGCGATCACCAGGATGAACGCGGCCACGGCGGCCAGCGTATAGATATAGGCCATGTTGTTGTTGGGCTCGCTCGTCGGGTACGGGGAATGCAGGTGAATTTGCTGGAAGGGCTCCAGGTAGAAATTGACCGTAGCGCCCTGGCCTTTCATTTCCTGTCGCATGAAAGCGGGCAGCTTGGCCTGCAGGGAAGCGATATCGGCGGGATGCCGCAGCAAAATATAGGTCGTGTAGTTGGCATCCCAGTAGGACTCTTCGTATTCCTTGCCCAGACCCAGGGAACTGAAGGAAGCGAGCCAATCAAATTTGAGCTGGGAATTGGCCGGGCAATCCGCCACGATGCCGCTTACCCGGTAGGATTGGCCGTCATCGCCCACGCGCAGGATTTTCCCGACCGGGTCTTTGTTTCCGAAATATTTCCTGGCGGTACTTGTCGTCAGGACCAGCGAATAGGGAGCAGACAAGGCCGTGCGTGGATCCCCCTGCAGCATCGGAAAGGAAAACAAATCAAAAAAAGCCGAATCCGCATAGAGAAAGCGCTTCTCGGTGATCCGATTGTCCTGGTAGCCGATCACGCGTTCGGCCGGGGATAGGCGGACGGCGGAGACTACTTCCGGAAAGGTTCTCCGGAATACGCTGGCCACCCGCACGCTCGTGAAATTTCCTTTGTTCGATTCCGTGCTGCCAGAAAAACGGTATTCCATGATCACCCGGGCAATCCGTTCACCGTTGACTTGAAAGCGGTCATAGCTGGTTTCATTGCGGATATACAGCGCAATCAGCAGGCAGGCCGTAATCCCGATGGTCAGGCCAAAGGCATTGATCAGGAAAGAGAATTTGTTTTTCCATAAATTCCGGAGTGCCGTCTTGAAATAGTTTGTCAGCATTTTTTTTATTTGGGCCGCTCCTCGGGCCTTCGGTTACTCGGATCGCAAACTCTTCACGGGATTGGACAAGGCAGCCCGCAGGGCATGAAAGCTTACGGTGGCCCAGACCAGCCCGAGCGTGAGCCCGGCTGTGCCCACAAATATGTAGGCCGGAATGGGAACCCGGAATGCGAACCCGTCCAGCCAGTGATTTCCCGCCCACCAGGCCAGTGGCGCCGCAAGCAGGATCGCCAGGGCGACCAGCTGCAGGAATTGGCGAGCCACCAGCATCAGGATATGGGCCGCTCCCGCGCCGAGCACCCGGCGGATGCCGATTTCCTTGGTGCGTTGGGCCGTCGTATAGGCGGCGAGCCCAAACAAGCCCAGGCAGGCCAGCAGGATCGCCATGCCCGCCGCAATGCCGAAGAGCGCGGAAGATCGTTGCTCTGCCAGATACAAGGTGTTGTAATCCTCATCCAAAAAGCGGTAGCTGAACGGGCGATCCGCCAGGCGCTCTTTCCAGCTCGCCTGAAGCCGGGCAATGGTGCCCGCTTTGTCCTGGCCCCTGATGCGCAGCAGAAAATGTCGCGAATAGCCCCGGCCGAGGAATATCAGCAAGGGGTTGATCGGATCATGCAGGCTGTTGAAATTAAAATCCCGCACTACGCCGACGACCGGGCCGGGCACATTTTTTTCCACGATCCGGCCCAGGGCCTGTTCCGGAGTCCAGCCGATCCTGCGCGCGAGGGTTTCGTTGATGAGGTATGGCTGGTAATACTTCCCCTGCGAATCCGTAACCTCCATCCGTTTCAGGTCGCCGGTGGAAAAATCACGGCCGCTGATCAGCTTTATCTGCATGGTCCGGACAAAATCGAGGTCTACCGGCTGGGCATTCAGGGAAATCACCCGGGGACCTTTCTCATCCGTCACGCGGATGCCGTCCGTCCACTGGATGAAATCGGGCAGGTCATAGGCCGCCGTTACGCTGGCCACTCCCGGCACCCGGGAGAATCCATCTTTCAGGCCCTGGAAATCGTTCAGCATGTTACCGCCAATCGGCAAATCGAGGACTTCGTCTTTATTGAATCCGAGGTCGCGGGTTTGAATGAACCGCATCTGCTGCAGGATCACGATCGTATATATGATCAGGAACACCGAAATGCCAAATTGCAGGATGATGAGCCCCTGCCGGAAAGCTCCCCGGCCACCCGTAAAATGAAAGCCCTTGCGCAAGACCTGCATGATCCGCATGCCCGACAGGATCAGGGCGGGATAAATCCCGGCGAACAGGCTGGCCAGGAGGCAGCATCCCGCCAGGCCGGCGAGGGGTGCGGGCTTGATCAGATCTTCCGCCCGGAATGGCCTTCCGGTGATGAAGCTGAAATACGGGATCAGGAGGCTGGCAGCCACAAGGGCAATGATCGCCGCCAAAAAGCTCGTCAGCACCGACTCCCCCATGAACTGGAAAAAGACCTGGCGGCGGGAAGCCCCCATTACCTTGCGCATGCCAATCTCTCCACTGCGCGCCAACGACTGGGCCGTGGCCAGGTTGCTGTAATTCGCGCAGGCGATCAGCAGGATAAGCAAGGCAATCAGGGAAAATAGATAAACATAGGTGATGCTGCCATTCGGCTCCATGCCTTCCAGCGCCGAATACAGGTGCACCCGCTTCAGTGGCTCCAGGTGATAGGCAAGGTAATCTTTTCCCTCCAGGCCGGCCTCCTTGCGTACCTCCGCCTGGTTCATGTAGGCATTGATCTGCTGCTGAAGCAATCCGGCGCTGCGGTCAGTCCGCAGCAGCAGGTACGTGAACCAGTTGGCGGTCCACCAGGTCTCACCGGCGACGCTATTTCCGAGATTCAGAAAGGGCATCACGAAATCAAAGTGAATTTGAGAATTCGGGGGAGGATCATCGCAGACCGCGGCCACGCGCAGGGTTTTCCCTCCCGATATCAGGATCTTGCCGAGCGGATCCATCCCGCCGAAATATTTGCCGGCCATGGAACGGGTGATCACCGCCTTATCGGAAGCATCCAATACCGTGGACGGGTTTGCGCCGCTCAGCGGAAAGGAAAAAATCCGGAAAAAGTCGGGATCCGCATACAGGATCCGGGGTTCGTCAAAGGACTTGTCATTGGCCCGGACGATATTGTGCGAGAGAAACACTCGAGCATAATCTTCAACCGCCGGAAAACTCCGGGCGAACTGCGGCCCCACTTTGGTGCCGGTCGTGGCGGTGCTGTTCACGGTGCCGGCTATACTAAATTCCATGGTAACCCGCACGATCCGGTCGGCCCGGGCATGGAAGCGGTCATAGCTCAGTTCGTGCAGGACGTACACGCCGATCAGCAGGCAGGAAAGCAGGCCGAGAGCCAGTCCGAATACGTTGATGATGGTATAGAAGCCGTTTTTCTTCAGGCTCCGCCAGGCGATGAGGACATAATTTTTTAGCATATCGTATGGGGCTTGGAACAGGATCGACGGGCAAGCCCAATGCCAAAAGACACAAAAATGATAGCCAATTTGTTATATGGGAATTCTCTACCGCTGCGTTTGTTTTCGATACAGGAGTGTATGATTTTGATACGGTTCGGCTAGAAAAACCGGGCCGGACCCCGGACCCCCGGGTTAATAGCCGGATAATCTGCGGCTGGCTAACCCCTGCTAGAGAAAATGGGGGTACTTTGACCTGCGAATCAGGAATCATGGCCGACCCATCCTCTATTTCCCAGGAACCGCAACTCCTGGCCCGGTACCGGCAGTCCGGCGATCTCCGGACCCTGGGGGAACTCTATTCCCCCTATATGGACCTGGTCTATGGCGTCTGCCTCAAATACCTCCGGGACCGGGAATCGGCCAAGGATGCGGTCCTCGCGATCTTTGAGGTGCTGGTGCTCAAGCTCCGGCAGCATGAAGTGATCCGATTCAAACCCTGGCTATACAGCCTGGCTAAGAACCATTGCCTCATGCAACTGCGCGCGGACCGCCGGCGTCCGGGGGTTTTTGCCAGCCAAGACCTTGTGGAATTGCCAGCGGAAGAGCATCCGGATCCGGAATGGGAACCGGATCGGCAGATGGGAAATCTTTCGCGGTGCCTGGAATCGCTTTCGCCGGACCAGCAGGCCGCCATAAAGCTTTTTTACCTGGAGGGCATTTCCTATAAGGAAATTGCGCTCCGGACGAATCAGGACGGGAATAAGATCAGAAGTCAGATCCAAAATGGAAAAAGAAACTTGAAAATATGCCTGGAGCAGCAGGAAAGCCTGAACCGCAAAAAGTCCGCGCATGAGTGAACCGGGAAACCATAGGGCCTTTACGTCCACCGACATCTTGCGGTACCTGAAAGGCGAACTTTCGCCTGCCGTCATGCACGAGATGGAACGAGCGGCGTTAAGCGATCCCTTCCTGGCCGATGCGATGGAGGGCATGCAATCGGTATTTGATCAAGGCAAGGGCCGGGAGATAGAACCGGATCTAGCCGGGATTCGCGACCAGCTGCAGCACCGGATAGCCGGGAAAAAAAAGACGGCCTGGCTGCTCAGCCCGGCGGGTCGATGGCTGTCCGCGGCCAGCTTGCTGATCGTCCTGGCGGGCTCCACCTATTTACTTCTCCGGTCCGGATCCCGGGAGCTGCCCAAGCGGCAAGCAGTCGCTGCCCCCGCCTTGGCAAAAGCCGGAGCATCCATGCCGCGGGCCGGTGATTCCAGCAAAAAAGCGACGGCTTCCGCACCCATTGAATTGCGGCAGGATTCATCCCGGAAACTTGGCCGGGAAGATAAACCGGAACATGAAACGGCAAAGCCTGCTTTGTCGGGGAAGACCTGGAAAGCGAAAGCGCAACCCAGTCCTTCTCCGTCCACGAGAGAGGACAAGCCCCTTCCCCTGAACAAATCACTGACGCCCGTCTCCGTCACGGGTTACTTCAGCCAGGGCGACGCTATCCGCGGGCGGGTGATCGACCTAAACAATCGACCGGTATCCGAAGCCAGCCTGACCCTGGCAGGAGTTGGAACCATCCAAACTGACCGCAAGGGACAGTTCAGCTTTCGCTTGCGTGAACCGGATTCGTCGATCGAGGCAAAAGTCCATACTCCGGGATACCAGGAATCCGATTACCGGTTGCGAAGGGGCGATTGGCAAAAAAATGTGATCCAGTTGAGGACCATGGGTGGGGCCTTGGGGGAAAGCGTAGGCCGAGCATTGAGCGCTCAGAACAACGGCGCGGTCGCCCCGGAAAGCGAGTACCTGAAGAACCTGGATCTGCATCCTGCGGACAACGCGGTTCCTACTGGGGGCTGGGCCGAATACCGGGCCTACCTGAACAAGAACCGGAAAATCAATACGGCCGATTCGGGCATCCACGGAGATGAAATCGTATCCTTTGTCCTGGGGCGGAACGGTCGCCTGCTCTCCCTGCGGATTGAGAAATCCCTGAGCTCCGCGCACGACGCCGAAGGCATCCGCCTGATCCGGGAGGGCCCCGCTTGGATCGGCCCCAAGGGGAAAAAAGCCCGGGCCAGCGTCATCATCTCCTTCTGAACCGAAGCCCGCCTTTCCGGGGCCGTTCTGCCGCGATCGGTTATCTTTAGGATCTTAAAAACGCTTGCATTTATGAAAAAACTTATCGGCTTGCTGATCGTCGCCCTGCTGGGGCAGGCCATGGCCATGGCGCAACCCCTTCAAACCCCCCTCGCCTCTCCCCCACAGAATGTAAAACAGGACTTCGGACTTTCGTCGATCGAGGTTTCTTATTCTCGTCCCGGCGTAAAGGGACGAAAGATATTTGGCGAACTGGTCCCCTTCGGAAAAGTCTGGCGCACCGGCGCAAACCAGGCGACCACCATCAGCTTTGGCGATGACGTGACCATCGACGGCAACAAACTGCCGGCCGGAAAATACGGCCTGCTGACCATACCGGGGCCCGAAACATGGACCATCATCTTCAGCAAACAACTGGACGTGACCAGTCCGGCGGCTTACCACCAGGACCAGGACGTTCTCCGGGTCAACGAAAAAGTGACCGAGATCCCGTTCAGCCTGGAGAATTTCATGATCACCTTCAATAACCTGACTGCTTCCAGTTGCGACCTGCAGCTGATCTGGGACCAAAGCCTCATCAACCTGCCGATCAAGACCAATATCGACGATAAGATCATGGCCGAGATTGACAACCACATGAACAAGGATAACCGGCCCTATTATTCGGCTGCATTTTATTATCTGGAAAATGGAAAGGACCTGAACAAGGCCCTCGAGTGGTTCAATAAGGCCGCCGAGCAGGATCCCAAAGCTTTTTTTGTCTATTATCAGAAAGCGCGCTGCGAAGCTAAACTGGGGCGAAAGGCGGATGCCGTAGCGACGGCCAAACATTCCATCGAATTGGCCCGGGCCGCCGGCAATGACGATTATGTGGGATTGAATGAGAAGCTGATCGCTTCCCTGCCATAAACGCGGGGCAATCAACGGAAAGGCGATTCGGTCAGAATTCCAGTCCCAGGAAAAAGACCAAGCGGCGGAGGCGATAGTCCAGATATGCCTGCGTAACTGGGGGGCATCCGGGGCCAAAGTCACAGAGGCTATAGTAATTCTCCTTCCCGTGGAGATCCTTGTAGGCATATCCCGCCCCAAGCAGGATAGCCTGCGCGTGTTTTGGGCTTAGCCAGAGGCGGTACTCCAGCCTCGCGCTCCAATACCCCCCTCCGGAAAGCTTTTCGGGTTCGCCATTAATATCTGTCGGTGAATCGACCCAGGGAAAATTATAGCCTCCGTCGAGCCGGGCAAGCAGCCCCCGTTTCAGGAAGTCCAGGTTTCGGTTCACCGAAAGAAAGAGCGGCACGCTCCGGTACAGATAATGGTCCAAGCCAAGCCCCGCCCCGAGGAACCAGGATTTGGAAGAGACCCCGCTGATCGTCTGAAACTCGGCGGCACCTCCGCTTTGCCCTTTTTGCCCTTCCAGCAGTCCCCCGTAAAGGAAGGAATGAAAGGGGATTGCCTGCTGGCCCGACGTCAGGCGGGGAAGCGTCAACAAGAAGAGCCCGAACCCCCAAAAACATTTCATGCCCCGGATTTAATGAATGTTGAATAAGCTCAGCGGGCTGATTTGCTTCGGGTTGGCGTAGTTGTATTGGTACAGGCCGTCTGCCCCCACCAGGATGAGGTCGTTGTTTGTGGCAATCAGGTCATAAGGGTTTCGGGTATCAATGCTGTTGATTTGCTTTAGGTCACGGGGTTGGCTGGCGTCAAATACGCGGACTCCCGACGCGGCATCGCAAACAAAAAGCAGGTTCCCACTCTTGCTCAAACCGCCTGGTCCGGTCATCGGATAGCTGCCCACCTGGTAAATATCGGGCAGCTGGCTCACGTCCAATACATCCAGTTCATTGCTAGCCCCACCACAATTCGTCCCGGACTTCAGCGTAACGTAAGCGTACTGCCCGTCGGTGATAACCGGGTCGCAGGCAGTTCCGTGCGTCCAGCTGCATACCTCCGTGGGGCTGGCCGGGTTGCTGACGTCGTAGATAAAGGTTCCTTCGGCCGAGCCCAAGAACACCTTGTCCTTAAAAGGATAAATCGTTTCCAGGTCGTATCCGGAGAAAGTATTGTACAGGATCTTCGGCGAGTTGGATGAGACGTCCAGGATGCCCAGGCTATGTCGCTCGGTAATGGCACAGAGATAGTCATTGATCAGGACGAACCGGGCCTCGGAACCGGAAACCCCGTTGACCGAAGTGGACGCAGCGGAGGCCAGGTTCATTGCCGGGAGCGGGCCGCCAGCACCATAATAGATTGTTGGGTAGCAGGCGTTGCAACCACTCTGATTCTGGACCATCGTGGTGTCTTTGACGATCCAGCCGGTAATGACCGTATTGCTGTCCATGCCGTATCCATTCAGGTACATCCGGTCCGGGAATAACGCCTCCGTCACGCTCAGCACTTTTACGTGCGTGGGGTCGGTAATGTCGATGCCCAGCAGGTCGCCGTACATATCCGCATAGAGGGTATTTCCATGGATGACCAGGTCCTCATTGCCCGGAATGGCCAGGAAGGCGACCTGCTTCGGGCTGGTGGGGTCGCTATTGTCCAACACATGGATGCCCTTATCTATTTCGTTGACATAGACATACTGATCCTTCAGGTAGATGTCGCCAATCGATGCGAGGCTGGTTTGCGGGTCGCCATTGATAGCCGCCAATACATTGGCCTTCACGGAATAAATTGGCCGTCGGATCTGGTAAGTTCGCGTCATGCTATCGCGCAAGCAACCGGAAAATACCAAACTCATGCCTGAACAGGCCAGAAGGATCAGAAGGCGGGACCGGGAATTCATATGCGTCTATTTGCCCCTCTGACAGCAATTGCGGACAGGGCGTTGCACCGGCCGGTAGATCGGCAGATTCAGGGGCAGGGTAGGGAGGAATTGGTCGAATTGGCGGTTCGCAAGGATAAATCAGGCGCCCCACATTCGCCGGGCATTTTTTATGCCCTTAGGTGGAGCGAATTTTTTAGACATAACGTAATCTGCCGACGGCCATTTTGTGTCCTTTAACGATTAAGGTGGAAAAGAATTTTGGCTGAAATGATAACGGATCCTTGTTTCGGTTCGAACCTCGGCTATAAAAGTCTACCAATACGCAAAAGGCCTACGATTCAAAAGCGTTTTCTAGTTCTTGATATTGCGCCTATACAGGGCAACGGTTATTATTCCTTTTTCGTTTCGATCATTTGATCTTCTTCCATTCAAATAGACCGTTTTGAGAGACGATCAGTTTTATGATTTTACCATTTTCCCTGACAAACTCAATCGTCGCAGGAGGATTTACGCCTTGCAGGGTAAACTTGGTCTCTGATTGCGCTACCATGGGAATGCTTGTACTTTGGGAAAATTGCACAGACATTTGTTCAAATTCCTTGGCTATAGTAATTGTCCTCTTTGGGTTGGAAACCATTTGGTAAACCCCAAGATAATCATTTAGCGTCTGGCTATTTTGCGCTGCTTTTCCCTGTATTTGCTTCCCCATAGCAAAGGCCGCAATAGTATTAGCCAATAATAGGGTTTGGTCGTTTTCGCGATTAAAAAGGGTAGCTATAAAAATATCTTCATCTGGTAGGTACATCTCGTTGCTTCTAAAACCATCAATCTTTCCGGCGTGTTCTATTGACTTCATCCCATCTGTTGGGTTAATAAACCATCCGTAACCATATCTGGTGATGGTACCGTCACTTAATCTGAATGGGGTAAATGCTCTTTCTAGCATTGCAGCTGGAATCAATTTGCCTGAATACAAGGCCTGATGCCAATTAAATAAATCTTCAGCATTTGACATCAGGGCGCCAGCAGAATAAGCCAGAGAGGAAGCAATATATTCAGCATGCTGATATTTTCCACTGTCATTGAGAAAATAGCCACAAACCCGCTTTGGAATTATTTCATTTGGGAAGTCATAATACGTATCAAGCAATCCAATTGGAATAAAAATGTTTTGTCGCATATATTCCGGATACGACATACCGGATACCAACTGAATAATATAACCCAACAGGAAGTAGTTGGAATTGCTGTAACTGAATTGAGTGCCTGGATTGAACTCCAGCGGGTGATTCGCCAGGCTATCAACAATTTGTTTTGGAGGAAAGTCTATTCTCCAAGAAAATGGGATGTGGACATCCAACTTT
>Ga0207040_1143_pt2 | contig 20335 bp, 11 predicted proteins | sample Alteio_BWMinCont_72_FD_153279 | JGI IMG/M metagenome (GOLD analysis project Ga0207040, IMG submission 153279) | Enriched cells from forest soil in Barre Woods Harvard Forest LTER site, Petersham, Massachusetts, United States -... | ecosystem: Environmental > Terrestrial > Soil > Temperate forest >... | reverse complement strand
CAACGCAATGCTGCCCCCGAGGAAGAAGCGATCCCTGACATCGAAAGAGGCTCGGCCATAGTCCTGGCTGATGTTGTAGGAATTCGAGGTAAGACCGGGAACAAAGGCACCACCACCTCCACCTCCGAAACCACCAATCCCGGAAGCATCGCTGTTGGCATAGCTCAGCGAGTAATAACCGAAAAGCTGAACTCGGGAGCCGACTCGCACGTTGCTGTTGACCATCAGCTGGCTTTGCTTGAAGTTCGCTTCGGAAACATAGCGGTAGATGTTGCCACGGTTGATCGCGGGACAATCGGGAGCACAAGGTGTTCCCGGGTAGGGGGCATTCGCATTGATCGTAACCAGCTGGTCAAAGCCCCGCGAATTCAAGTAAATGACGGAGAGGGTGGCGGATTTGGTGATCTGACGTTCCACCCCAATCGCCCCTTGCAAGGTGTAAGGCGCACGCAGTCTGGGGCTGATCTGATAGATGTTGGAGGCCGACGAACTGACCGGGCCGCAGCTGGAGAAGCTGGCCAGCGGCTTATCGACGCCGGGAAAGCAGGTTGGGTTGTAGATTGTGAACTGCTGTTGGGTGACGCCGTTTAGGCGGTCCGCCTGCAAAATCGAGTTCTCCTGGAAGCGATCGTAGAAAATGCCGTAGCCGCCGCGAAGCACTACCTTGGGAGGAGCGCTCCTGCCGCCTACGCCCCAGGCAAAGCCCACACGAGGAGCCCAATCTGCGTGATCATGAATGGCGTTCTGCGTTTCGAAACGCAGTCCAGAACTCAGCGTGAAGTTTGATCGCACCTTCCAATCGTCCTGCACGTAGGGTTCGACGTCGTAATAGGTGACTGAGGCCGTCGGAAGGCCGGTGGTATAGGTCAGCTGCGTGGCGTAGGGAGTTCCCCCGCTGCTGCGCTGCTGCTCGGCATAGAGCAAAGAGATGGGACACGGCGGATTTTGACCGAGGGCATTGCAATTCGACGGCGTATCGGTTGCCGTGTTCAATGAAGAGAAGGTAAAGGTGCTGTTGAACCCATTTGTGGAAGAGTTCGTGTCTTCAGTGGCCCGCACGCGTGCCCCGAATTTCAGAATGTGGTTGCCGTGGATCAGGGACGTGTAGTTTTGTATCTCGTAACTGTTCTGCCGGTCGTTGAGGTTTCCGGTATCGTTCCCCCCGCCCGTAAAATTGCCTAATGTGTTGACGCTTGGGTTGCTATCGAGCGAGGTTTGCACACTGTTATCGCGGTTGTACTGAAACCGCGTCTCGTTCACGATCTTTGCGCCAAACACCTGCGTGTCGCTGATTTGCAGAGTATCCTCAGTCTCCTTGGAGTAGTAGCCCTGAGTCGGAAGAACCAGCAGCCCGATGCCATTGTTGGTTTCCGTATCGCGATAATACTGGTAGCGGACGGTCAGCGTGTTGTCCTTACTGAGTGCCAAATCGACGCGTGGGGTGAGGTTGGTCCGCCGGCGGGGATTGGGAATCGACTCGACCAGCTGGACCGGCGCCAGGGATGGATCGAGGACGAACGCATTGATCGCCGCCAGTTCGTTGATGTTGCGGCGATCGAGGTTGAAAAAGAACGAAGCCTTCTTGTTGATCGGACCGCCGAAATTTCCATTGTACTGAGTGGAATCGTAGCCGGGCTCACTGCCGGCGAAGGGGTTGCGGGAATTGAAAACCGAGTCATTGCCCAAGACAAAGAATTGGCCGTGATATTTGTCAGTTCCGGGCTTGGTGAAGATTTCAATGCGGCCGTAGCCGAGCTTGTCATACTCCGCAGAAAAGGGATTCTGGTTGATGCGGATTTCGCGAATCGACGACTTGGGGGGAAGCTGACCGGCGGTAAATCCGTCGATATACATCTGTCCGCCGTTGGGACCCGCCGAAGGCCCGGCCAGCGCCTCCAGATCGGACTGAAGCTCATCCGGATCGTCGGGCAGTGCCTCGAGCTCCTTGCCGGAGATCGTGATCGCGCCGGCGTTGTTCGCGGGGTTTACATCGATGGTCGGTGCGGTATCGGAAACCTGAACTTTTTGTTGCTCCACTTCAATGGCCAGAGCTACGTTCAGCCGCAGAGGCTGATCGCCGATCACCACGTTGTCGTTTTCATAAAGCGTGAATCCCTGAGCAGCGACGGTCAGGGTGTAGTTCCCCGCTGATAAGGCCTTGAACTCATACATTCCCTGGCCATTGCTCTGGACTACAATCGGGGATCCAGTCGCCGGCGTCATAATCACACTGGCCCCGGAAATAGCTGCTCCGGACGGATCAGCGACTTGTCCCCGCAGAACTCCCATGGCCGGCGCTGTTTGGGCAAACGCTGTTGGATCGAAAAACCCACCCCTTGACAGCCCAACGAAGAGCCCAATGACAACCACAATGACGAAGAAACGCGCATACTTCTCAAGCTTCATTTTGATCTTCCTACTCCTTTTCCTTATGACGGACGAATCTAAAAAGCGGCGGAACCATATTTAATATTTCGGGGCAGACACTACTTATTGACTTGCGACTTATTGACTTGCATCGCCACCGGGAGCGCCCCCTAAACTCCAGGGCGCCAGCATCATTGCCTGGCTGCCATTGGGAGCAGCTTGAAGAATCGGCTCCACCCCGCTGAGCAGGGTGATTGCGGTACCACCACTGGTCGCCGTGCCTTGGGTGGTAACAATCAGCACCGCATCGCCTTTGTGCAGATCGGCGAGCGTAACCGCGGGCATGCGACTCAACATTTGCTGGAAATCAGGAGCGCCGCCCTGGCGCATGGCTGCGCCGCTCGGTGTCCCGCCGCTTGCCGGAGCGCCGGATCGCGTGCCGCTTGCAGCGGGCGCCGACCCGGAGCTCGAAGCAGCTGAACTCGAAGCGCCGGCCGCTCCCGGCGTTCCCGGGGGCATCGACCCCTTCAATCGCATAGCGATGCGATTTGCCATCTCGGGCGGCAGTTTGTGGAGTTGCGAGTCCGATGAAATCTTTACCTGCACCGGCTTCTTGCTCAATAAATCCTGAACGGTGAGGGTGCCGCCACTGGCATCGACAGAGTTCACCAAGCCGGCAACATTGCGAAAGGCGCCGGTGACAATTTCTTGCGCCGTCAACTCGGAACCCTCGGCGTTGTGATCTCCCCGCGCCCGCAGCTGGTCGCCCGGCTGGATGTCGGCGAGCGTGCTGGGCTTGGCATCGTCGAACCTTACCGAGTCCGGAGCATAACGGCGAAACACCGTGCTGGTCGAGGTATGCACGGCAATTTCTTTTTTACCGCCGAGGCCAGTCACCGAGATGGTCACCGTCCCGGTGGCGGGATCGACGGCGCTCACCAGACCTCCCAGTCCGCGCTTCTGCCAGTCCTGGCGTTCTTGTTCGTGACGCGCTTCCAGGTCGCTATGGGGAATTACAATAACCTCCAGAGCGGCGATCGAGTTGCGGTCCGCAGATTCCTGCCCGCGTACCCGGACTCTGTCCCCCACCTGCAACGCCTGTAGCTGGACGGGCGTCGCGTTCTTGAGGTCCTTCTCGCCCGGCGCAATACTCAGGATTCGAGCGTTCGGCTCGACGGTGACCGAAACGTCGGGGCCGGAGTCCGGCGTCAAGGTGATGAGGTTCCCATTGATCGTTTTGATCGCGCCCAGGCGCCGGGCGACCGCAGGTTGGCCAGCGCTCTGAGCCGGCGCCGGACCCGCCACCAATCCATTCGATGCCGGCTGAAATTCGGGAGCGGACAGGCTGATCACGATCAAGGCAAACGTCGCGATTGCTCCTTGGTTAGCGTTCATGCTTCACCTTCTAATTTACATCTCTGCCGGCGGCGGAAGTGGATGGTTTACAAAGTTTTACCCAGACAAAACAATTACAAAGGGCGATCGGTCTCAGCCGGCCGTCCCCATTCCACCCGGCTCTCCCCGATGACCCTATGACCGTTATGACCATTTCCTTGAGAGGTTCGTTGCGGAAATCGGTCCTCAGGGTGCGAACCTGGCTTAATTAATAAACTCTTAGCTCTTAGTTCTTAGCGCTTAGTTCTTAGCGCTTAGTTCTTAGCGCTTCGCTCTTCGCTCTTAGCGTTTGTTCTGAGTTGGCCGAAGTGATGAGAGCAGACACTTCAAGTGACGCTTTAACTTAGGAGCTGCTTGGCCCCGGTCACAGAATTCTTTCGTGCGTATAGCCGGCAGAGACCAAGGCGGCCAGCAGCTCGGTGATGTGGTCGGGGCCTCGAGTCTCCATGGTGATGTCGATGGCCGTGTCCCCCAGATTGACTCCATGGTAGGCCCGGTCATACGCGGTTTCGACGATGTTGGCCCGGTGGTCGGCCAGAATCCCGGTGAGCCGGTGCAGCGCCCCAGGATAGTCCGGCAGGTGAACGCGCAAACGCACCAGGCGTCCATCCTTCACCAGACCGCGTTCGATAATGCGCGCAAGTAACGTAACGTCGATATTGCCGCCGCAGACCAGCACCGCGACTCGTTTGCCTTGGAGCGGCAGCTTGCGGTTCAGCACCGCGGCGATCGCGGCTGCCCCGGCACCTTCGGCCAGGGTTTTCTCGCGCTCCAACAGCAAAAGGATCGCATTCGCGATTTCTTCTTCTTCCACGGTAACAATGTCGTCCACATACTTTTGCACCAGGGGAAGGGTGCGTTCTCCGGCGCGACGTACCGCGATACCATCCGCGATCGTCGTCGCCGACTTCAGGGTAACCGGCTTGCCCTCGGCCACCGCGGCTTTCATGGAAGGAATCCGCGAGGGCTGTACTCCGAAGACCTCGACTGCGGGATTTGTTTCCTTGACGGCGCAGGCAATTCCGCCGATCAGCCCACCGCCCCCAATGGGCGCTACGATGACCTCGATGTTGGGATGTTGTTCGAGAATTTCCAGTCCCAGAGTTCCCTGCCCGGCGATGACGACGTCGTCATCGAAGGCATGAATGAGAGTCAGGCCGTCTTGCCGGCTTTGCTCGACCGCTTTTTCGTAGGCTTCGTCGTAATTGGTGCCGTGCAGCACGACCTCGGCGCCATAGGCGCGGGTGGCCGAGACTTTGGTGAGCGGCGTCGGGAGCGGCATCACAATGCGCGCGTGGATCGCATGACGCCCCGCATGGTAGGCGACGCCTTGCGCATGATTGCCCGCCGATGCTGCGATTACGCCACGGGCGCGTTCATTCTGGTTCAGCGTGAGCAACTTGTTCAGCGCGCCCCGTTCTTTGAAAGCTCCGGTGCGCTGCTGGTTATCGAGCTTGAGGAAGATGGAATTGTTGGTCAGCCCAGAAAATGTTTCCGAGTGGGTGCAGGGGGATATGCGGATGTCCGCGCGAATTCGGTCGAGCGCGGATTGGATGTCGGAAAGTTGAATCATCGCGCAGTCATCTTATTGCACTCTATCTCAAGATCCAGGCCCGGTTCCATTTTCGAGTGGATCGCCCAGGAGAACGGATTACCGTGGAATCGACCGCCTGAGAAATGACCGGGGCTCGGATGGCGGGATCACGAAGCGATTGGCCGTACGCGGGCTATCGGAGAAGCAACCAGCGGCCGCACGGCGAGCGCTTTCAGATAGGCATCGACACCAGCGGCAGCTTTGCGGCCCTCGGAGATCGCCCATACCACAAGCGATTGACCGCGGCGCATATCTCCCGCCGCAAATACCCCGGCAACCGACGACATGTAATTCTGATCCGTCGCCACGTTGCCGCGGGGATCGAGTTGAACTCCTAACTGCTCGATCATGCCGTGGCGCACGGGGCCGAGGAAGCCCATGGCAATCAAGACTAAATCGGCTGCCATGGTGAACTCGGAGTCGGGGATGGTCTCGAACTTGGGGGGAGGGCCAACCCGCACGGCATGAAGTTGCCGCACGTTACCGTCTTCGTCGCCGGTGAATTTGCTGGTAGCAATGCTCCAGTCGCGCTCGCCGCCCTCTTCGTGCGCCGCTTCGATGCGAAGCTGCATCGGCCACAGCGGCCAGGGCGTTTGCGGCGAGCGCTCATCGGGCGGCTTGGGCATGATTTCAAATTGATGAACCGAAAGCGGTTTCTGCCGGTGGCACGTGCCCAGGCAGTCCGCGCCAGTGTCGCCGCCTCCAATGATGACCACGCGCTTGCCGGTGGCAAGAATCTCGCTGGCCGGGTCGAGCGTGTCTCCGAGACAGCGTTTGTTCTGCTGGGGGAGAAACTCCATCGCGTAGTGAATCCCCTGGAGCTGGCGTCCAGGAACTTTCAAATCACGCGGCTGCTCGGAACCGCCGGCGAGAACAATCGCATCGAAGTCGCGGCGCAGATCCTCGACGGGAATGTTCTGCCCGACTTCGGCATGGGTGACGAACTTCACGCCCTCGGCCGACATCTGCTCCAGGCGGCGATCGATGATGTGCTTCTCCAGCTTGAACTCCGGAATACCGTAACGCAGCAATCCGCCGACGCGGTCTGCTTTTTCGTAAACCACCACAGCATGTCCGGCGCGACACAACTGCTGCGCCGCAGCCAATCCTGCCGGACCGGAACCGACGATGGCTACTTTCTTGCCGGTGCGAAGTTGCGAAGGCTCCGGTCGGATCCATCCTTCCAAAAATCCGCGCTCCACGATGTTCTTTTCGTTTTGCTTGATCGTGACCGGCGGTTGGTTGATTCCCAGAACGCACGCGGCTTCGCAGGGTGCAGGACAGATTCGGCCGGTGAACTCGGGAAAATTATTGGTGGCGTGCAACTGGCGGACGGCATCCTTCCAGCGCCCGCGATAAACCAGGTCGTTCCAGTCAGGAATAAGATTGCTGACAGGACATCCGGTTTGACAGAAGGGGACGCCGCAATCCATGCAGCGGGCACCCTGCTTGCGAAGTTTTTCTTCCGGCAAATCCTGATAAATCTCGAACCAGTCATTCACGCGCTCGAGCACCGCCCGACGGGGGGCCAGTTCGCGCGAGTAGTCCATAAATCCGGTCGGCTTACCCATTCTGCACCTGCTCAACTTGGGCGAGAACGGAAACGAGCGGGCTGGGAATATAGGCTGGCTGGTTGCGGCCCACTCCGAGCACCCGCTTGAATTCATGGGGAAAGATTTTAATGAAGCGCGAAGCCATCTCTGGCCAGTTGTTCAGGATCCACTTAGCGCGGCGGCTGCCGGTCAGGTCCCGGTGGCGCGTAACCAGATCCCGAACCATCTGCACATCTTGTCCGTCGAGCAATGGTTCGAGATCGACAGAGTCGAGATTGCAGCGTTTCTCGGTGAAGTCCATGCGCTCGTCAAATACATAGGCGATTCCGCCGCTCATGCCGGCGGCAAAATTCCTTCCACAGGAGCCCAGCACCAGCACCAGCCCATTCGTCATATACTCGCAGCCGTGGTCGCCAACGCCTTCGACGACCGCGGTGGCTCCGGAATTGCGGACGGCAAAGCGCTCGCCCGCCACTCCGTTGAAGAAGGCTTCTCCACTGGTGGCGCCGTAAAGAACCACGTTGCCGATCAGAATATTCTCCTCCGCGGCAAAACCGGAAGCCCGCGGGGGGTAGACGACAATTCGCCCCCCGGACAGGCCCTTTCCCACGTAGTCGTTGGCCTCACCTTCCAGGGTCAAGGTGACGCCCTTGGCCAGAAAGGCACCTAAGCTCTGTCCCGCCGATCCGGTAAGCTGAATTCGCACCGTATCGTCGGGTAGCCCTGCAGAACCGTAGCGGCGCGCGATTTCGCCGCTCAGCATGCTTCCCACGGAGCGGTGAATGTTGCGCACCGGCAAGTTCACTTGGATGGGCGAAAGGGTTTCAAGCGCATCCCGCACCTGTCCGAGGATTTTGTGATCGAGAGCCTGCTCCAGGCCATGATCCTGCGCCTGCACCCGGCGCCGGGCGACTCGCGACGGCACCGCCGGGTTATAGAGGATCGCCGAAAAGTCGAGGCCTCGCGCCTTCCAGTGCTCCTCAGCGGGCTCGGCATCCAGCATATCGACGCGGCCCACCATCTCGTCCACCGTGCGGAATCCGAGCTCCGCCATGTAGTGCCGCAGCTGTTCGGCGAGAAAGAAAAAGAAATTGATTACGTGCTCCGGCTGACCCTGGAATTGCTTGCGCAACTCGGGGTCTTGCGTGGCGATGCCCACCGAACAAGTGTTGAGATGGCACTTGCGCATCATAATGCAGCCCATCGCGATCAGCGGTGTGGTGGCAAACCCGAACTCTTCCGCGCCCAACAAGGCGGCAATGGCGACGTCGCGTCCGGTCTGCAGTTTGCCGTCGGTTTGCACGCGGATGCGGCTGCGCAGATCGTTCAACAGCAAAACCTGTTGCGTTTCTGCTAAACCCAGCTCCCACGGGATGCCCGCATGCTTAATCGAACTCAAAGGAGACGCACCGGTGCCGCCGGTATCGCCGCTGATCAGTACTACATCAGCGTGCGCTTTCGCCACCCCCGCTGCCACGGTGCCTACGCCCACTTCGGCCACCAGCTTGACGGCGATGCGAGCCTGAGGGTTGACGTTTTTCAGATCGTAGATCAGTTGCGCCAGATCCTCGATCGAATAGATGTCATGATGCGGTGGGGGCGAGATCAGTCCGACCCCGGGGATCGAATGCCGCAGCCGGGCGATCACCTCATCGACTTTGTAGCCGGGAAGTTGGCCGCCCTCGCCCGGTTTCGCACCCTGCGCCATCTTGATCTGTAACTCGTCGGCGTTCACCAGATAGTTCGCGGTGACGCCGAAACGCGCCGACGCCACCTGCTTGACCGCGCTTCGCCGCAAATCGCCGCTCGGGTCAGGCTTAAATCGCTTTTCGTCCTCTCCTCCCTCGCCGGTATTGGACTTGCCGCCGATACGGTTCATGGCGATGGCCAAAGTTTCGTGAGCTTCTTGGCTGATCGATCCGAACGACATGGCGCCGGTGGTGAAGCGCTTCACAATTTCTCGGGCCGGTTCGACCTCCTCCAGCGGAACCGGCTGGTCACTCTTCTTCAACCTCATCAGGCCGCGGAGAGTACACAGGTTCGCGTTCTGGGTGTCGATGAGGTCGGTGTATTCCTGAAATGTTTTGAAGCTGTCTTCTCTCACCGCCTGCTGCAGTTTGCTGATGGTCTGCGGATTCAGCAGGTGATATTCGCCGTCCACCCGCTGGTGATAGCTGCCACCCACGGCAAGCTCCGTCTCGAACTCGGTCAGGGGACGGAAGGCGTAGGCATGCTTCATCTGCGCCTCAGCCGCGAGCACCGAGAGTCCGATTCCTTCGATGCGCGAAGTTGTGCCGGCAAAATAGGCGTCAATCAGTTCCCGGTTGAGACCGATGGCTTCGAAAACCTGCGCTCCTTGATAGCTTTGCAGCGTGGAGATGCCCATCTTCGAGAAGGTCTTCAGCAGCCCCTTTTTGATCGCCTTCATGAAGTGCATCACGGCCAGTTCCGGCGTAGTCCCCTCGCCCAATTCGCCTCGCCAAACCAGATTCTCGACGCTTTCGAGCGCGAGGTAAGGATTGATGGCGCTCGCCCCGTAGCCGCTGAGCAAGGCAAAATGCATCACTTCGCGCGGCTCGCCAGACTCGGTGATCAGGGCAACCTGGGTTCGCGTTTCCTCCCGCACCAGCAGATTGTGCACCGCAGCCAGCGCCAGCAGGCACGGAATCGGAGCATAGTCTTTGTCCACGCCGCGATCGGAAAGAATGAGCAGAGAGTATCCCGCCTTGACCGCCCGCGAAGCTCGCTGGCACAACTCATCCAGAGCCCGCTTCAGTCCCTCCTCGGCGTCTCTGGCTCGAAACAGCGCGGGCAAAGTGGTCGCGAGCAGATCGCGATTCGAAACTCGCCGCAACTTCTCCAGTTCGCGGTTCGACAGCAGCGGATGCGCCAGCCTCAGCATGTGACAGTTCTCCGGCGCTTCCTCCAGAATGTTGCGCTCGCTTCCGATGTAGCTGATCAGCGACATCACCATCTCTTCGCGAATGGGATCGATCGGAGGATTGGTCACTTGGGCGAACAGCTGCTTAAAGTAGTTGAACAAGGACTGCGGCTTATCGGAAAGACAGGCCAGGGGGGTATCGGTGCCCATCGAACCAACCGGCTCTTCTCCCTTCGCTGCCATCGGGCCCAGGATCATCCGCAGATCTTCATCGCTGTAACCGAAGGCGCGTTGGCGGCGGAGCAGGGTCTCGGCGTCGGGAAAATGCATGCGCGTGGGCTCCGGCAACTGATCGATGGTGATCTGATTCTCTTTCACCCACTGGGCATAAGGCTGCCGCGATGCCAGCTTCTGCTTGATCTCCCGATCGGAGACGATGCGACCTGCAACGGTATCCACCAGGAACATCTTGCCCGGCTGCAGACGACCCTTTCGCTTCACCTGCTCGGGCGCGATGTCGAGCACACCCGCTTCGGAGGCGACGACGACCAGATCATCGTGCGTCACGACATATCGTCCGGGTCGCAAACCGTTGCGGTCGAGCGTCGCTCCGATGACGCGACCGTCGGTGAAGGCGATGGCCGCAGGGCCATCCCAGGGCTCCATCAGACAGGCGTGGTACTCGTAAAAGGCGCGCTTGTCCGGGTTCATGTGCGGATTGCCCGACCACGCCTCAGGAATCAGCATGGCCATGACGTGCGGCAGGCTGCGTCCGGCTTGCAGGAGAAGCTCCACGGCATTGTCGAAGTTGGAGGAGTCACTGCCATCGGGAGCGATGATGGGATAAAGTTTCTTCAGGTCCTCGCCAAACAGCGGGGACTCTAGCAGCGACTGGCGGGCTTGCATCCAGTTGACGTTGCCGCGGAGGGTATTAATTTCGCCATTATGCGCGACGTAGCGATAGGGATGGGCTCGCTGCCAGCTGGGAAAAGTATTGGTCGAGAAGCGCTGGTGCACCAGGCACAAGGCGCTGACCGCGTCGGGGTCTGAAAGCTCACGATAGAAATTCGTGATCTGCGGCGCGAGCATCAGTCCCTTGTAGACGATCGTGCGGCAAGAAAGCGATGGGATATAGAACACTTCCGCATCCCCGATGCCGCTTTCGCGAACCTCATTCTCCGCCCGTTTGCGCACCACGTAGAGTTTGCGCTCGAAGGCGTCTTGGTCCATCCCGGGAGCGCATTTCACGAAAATCTGCTGAATGTAAGGCTGGGAGGCGCGCGCCACGCGGCCGATGGCGGAGGCATAGACCGGAGTATCTCGCCAGCCCAGTAGGGTCAGGCCTTCTTCGCGCACAATCCGTTCGAGAATTCCTTCGCATTGCAGCCGCTGCCGCTTCTCCACCGGCAGAAAGGTCATGCCGACGCCGTATACTCCAGGCTTGGGGAGCGAAAATCCCAGTTTCTCGCATTCGCGGGCGAAAAACTTGTGGGGAATCTGAATGAGTACGCCGGCGCCATCGCCGGTTTCAGGGTCGCAGCCACAAGCGCCGCGATGCGCCAGATTGAGCAGAATCTGAATGCCCTTGCGGATGATGTCGTGACTTTTATGGCCGCTGATGCTGGCGACGAACCCGATTCCGCAGGCGTCGTGCTCGTGCGCAGGATGGTAGAGACCCTGCGCCGGGGGCAGACCATTGTTCGGGTTTAGACGCGTCGTCATGGACTCCGTCCGGCGGACTGGATCTTTTCCGAATCACTTGTTTCTGGGCGTAGCTTGCCGGGCGACGGAAGGTCGCACACTTCTGCTCAGGAACAGACATTCGCAATCTCTTTAATAGCGCTTGCCGAAGCGCAAGTAAAATGCAGAATTTCGATGCAAGCTATGCAAATTTCAGGGTAGATTCAGACCCCATGGCTCCGGGTAATTCATTGCGAACGGCGGCGAATTCGCTATAATTTCGCCACCACCACCATGGACTTTGATCAGCTCGTCACGTTCCTGGAAGTTGCCCGGCAGGGCAGTTTTTCCCGCGCCGGGGAAAAGGTTTTTCGCTCGCAGTCGGCCGTCAGCGCGCAGATTCGACAACTGGAGCAGGAGTACGGCGACCGGTTGCTCGACCGCTCTGGCAAGACCGTAAAACTGACCCCCGCCGGCCAGGTCTTTTTCGAATATGCCGAGCGTTTGAAGGCTCTGCGCGATGAGTCCCTGATGGCGGTGGCCGATCACAGTGGCACCCCCCGGGGCACGCTGCGCATAGGCGCCAATGAGGCTACCTGTCTCTACGTTCTGCCCGAGGTTTTCGGCGAATACTGCCGGCGCTATCCACCGGTACAGATCAGCATCTATCGCAACTTCAGCTACAAAATCGTGGAAAAGCTGGAAAACGGGCAGGTCGAGGTTGGCATTCTTACCTTGCCGATTCAATCTCCGAGCTTAAAGATCCAGCCCATTTTCCGCGACAAGCTGATGCTGATGGTGAGTCCCAAGAATCCACTGGCCAAATTTAAAGTGGTGCCGGTCAGCGAGATCGTCAAACAACCGCTGCTATTCCCCAAGACCGGACACACCCGGAGGCTGCTCGATAAGCTGTTTCGGCCACATCAAGCCGAACTGCAGGTTCGCATGGAACTCCCCAGCATCGGGATGATCAAGAGTTTCGTGGCGGCCGACTTGGGCGTGTCGCTGATTAGCTCCTCATTCGCGCGCGACGAAGTGGAGGCCGGCCGGGTCAAACTGATTGATCTCGAGGACGCCACGCTCTACCGCGAACTTGGACTAGCCTACCGGCGCGATCGGACGCTATCGGTAGCTTCGACTGCATTCGTCGGGCTGTTGCGTCAGTTCGCCACCCACATGAAGAAGAACGACGATTAGGCGCGGGTGAAAAACTCCAACGCCAACGAAAATAAACAACTTATCTCGCCGAGTATGGCCCAAAATGCCGTATGTGCGGCGAATTTTGCACCCTTCCTGCACTTTTTTTGCAAATCATTTTCAATTTCAGCCTCTCTTCGCAACTCGTAGGCGATGAACGCATCGGTTGATGGGAAAACATGGAGAGATACCGGGTCTCTCGGACAAAAAACCTCAAATCCATTCTGAGGCCGAATTTCCTGCCCACCTCCGTGACAGGGCGCTGACAGACTGGATCTCGTTCTAATAAACAGGATCTTTCCGATCGCTATTTTCTGGCCATCTGCACGTTTATCGGGAGCAATCTGCCAACCCGGAGGCCTTAACTCCGGTTTTACTTCTCTGACGCCTGCTTTAGACCAATAACCAGAGGTCGTGACCCCTATGCATGGCGTCAGGGTCTTTCTTGCGGAACTCCACCGCTCCCGGTCCTCTCACTACATCTTCAGTGATGACACGACAACCGTCAGGTGTCTTAAGCAACAGAAAAGTATGGTAGGCATCCATACCCGTTCCCTGACGGAACCAGCCGATACGCGAGTCCAGCGCAAATTCATGTACCTGGCTCTTAATGTACACGCCAAACGTATCCCATGAGAATTGGGTGTTCTGGTGAAGCCTGCCATCAGTACTGTTCAGCAGCTTTACATTGTGTGAGTTTGGATACCATTCGGGCCAAGTCTGAGATGATTAAACATTGTGGCCGTCCGCGTCCCTGTTTCGTGGCCCAAGACAATGAAAAGCGGACCCGGGCCCTTATTCCCGAATGCGGATACGATCAACTTCGACGACGAGCAACTTCCCGCGGTAATGGTCCATCGTGGTATTCATCTTCAGATACGCTGTCAATCTTGCGATGAGTTTAGGAAGAATTTCCGCGTGATTGTGCATCTGCAACGCGACAATTCCTTTGTAGTTCTTGGGTGGATAGTTGACGATATGGGAAAAGTCCCCGTCCAAGGACAACAGAATGGCGTCGATTTCCTGGGCTTTCGCGATGACGACCATGTCCGATGATTCCACCGGTAAAACGTCCTTCAACCGCAAAACCTCATGATTCGCTTCTCGTAGGCTTTGGACGGTGGAGTTCGAGACACAGTGGTCGGCCAAGAACCGCAAGGCCATCAGACGACGGCCTCAAATTCGGCCAGCTCGCGCGCATAGTCCAGACATGCGGCGATTTGGTCGCGCGTGAGATCGGGAAATTCCGCGATAATGTCTTCAGCGGTTTTGCCAGCGGCCAAGTAGCCAAGCACAAGGCCTACAGGAATACGTGTTTCCTTTAGGCGTGGTTTGCCACGCAGAATTTCGGGGTCGCTCGCAATGTGGTTTTTCCAGCCGACTGGCATGGCCTGATACTAACGCGTTCTTATAGCAAAAGGCAAAGCAGGGAAGATCAACCAGAGCAACCAGAGCACGACGCGATCTGCAGATCTTTGGAATATAACGGGGACGACGAGACTCGAACTCGCGACCTCTGCCGTGAAAGAGTGACACCCTTTGATAACTCATTGAAAATCAGGCGCCAGGATTGTTTCGCGATATTGTCCAAATGTTCTCATGTTGGTTCTTCACGAAGGTATCGAGTACGCGCGATGCGTCTTCGATCTCGGAGTAGGACCTCTTCAAACTGCGGATGATCCGTTAGGCGACCCGGAGGCCATCCACATTTTCTATGCCAGGCGAATTTGCACTTGAGGACTGGCAACTGTCGGATATCAAGCAGTGATTCCGTGACGAGCGTTGGTCGACCCATTGTTGGGCGTTGATGTCAGCATTGGCTAAGGCAACGGCTGTTTGTAGGTCATTCTTCGCCGGGTTTCCGTTGCGATCCAAGAAGAGATGTTATGGAACTCCCCCGCATCGCATCGGGATGATCAAGAGTTTCGTGGCGGGCCGGCCTGGGCGTGTCGCTGATTAGCGCCTCCTTCGCGCGCGACGAAGTGAAGGCCGGCCGGGTCAAACTGATTGATCTCGAGGACGCCACGCTCTACCGCGAACTGGGACTAGCCTACCGGCGCGATCAAACGCTATCGGTAGCCTCGACTGCATTCGTCGGCCTGTTGCGTCAGTTCGCCACCCACATGAAGAAGAACGACGACTAGGCGGGTGAAAAACTCCAACGCCAACGAAAATAAACAACTTATCTCGCTGAGCATAGCCGAATTGCCGTGTGCGGCGAATTTTGCACCCTTTCTGCACTTTTTTTGAAAATCATTTTCAATTTCAGCCTCTCTTCGCAACTCGTAGGCGATGAACGCATCGGTTGATGGGAAAAATATAGAGAGATACCGGGGTCTCACCGACCAAAAACCACAAATCCATTCTGAGGCCGAATTTCCTGCCCACCGCCGTGACAGGGCGCTGACAGACTGGATCTGGTTGTAATTACACGGCAGCGGTCGCAACCTAACGCCATGTAAGGAACGGCTGAGAGCACGTTGGAGCCCGGTTTGGTTGTACCGTCCTTGTACCGCGAATTTTTGCCACGAGACAAGATTAGGCTCTTGCTACCGCCTTTTAACCTCGGCCCCGGCGTTTCTTGGGCGAAGGCTGACGGATGAGTCACGGGCAAACCTCTAAAGCAATCCCACAGGATAAGAGTTGCCGGCAAGCAGGGAGTTGATCGGATTGGTCAACACAAGGGCGTTTCTCGGTACCAATCCGGTCTTCCTTGGCGGCCCACTTCCCGTTGCCAGCGTTGCCAGCGATCAGGGCACAACCTTCGCCGACAGGTACTACAATCGGTCAGAAACGCGGCACTCCTAAATATCAATATCAATGGACAGCAGGAGATAATTCCGATGCAGCGTAGAGATTTTCTAAAAAGTACTGTCGCTGTTGCGGTCGCCGCAGAACTTGGAAGAGGTAAAGCGCAGGCAAGTGTTCCCGCCCACAACTGGGGGAAGTACGACTTCGGTTCTGGTCCCCAGGTGGCCGATCGCCTCAATCAGGGTCCGTTTCCTCAATACCCGCCGGACGCCGTCATTCCCACTGACGACGTGGTGATGACCACCACTCCTTCCGAAGACGTCGTGCCGAACTACGGCAAGGGACTGGTCACCTATATCACGGCAGACAGTGGCACGGAGGAAATCAAATCTGACAATATTCCCCAGGCGATCGAAGACCTGGTTCGATTTCCCTTGGGCCAGCAGCTTTATATCCGTCCTACGTGGAGAGAAGTGCAACCGCGCCGTGGACGCCTGGAGATGCCCGATTACCTCAAGCTGGTTTTTGAATTGGCGAAGAAGAATAACAAGCGGATCGGATTGCGAATTCAGATGTGTGCTCCAGATTATACCCACGAAGCGGCCCTCCCGGATTTTGTCCTCGAAAAAGTGCCGAAAGTTGATCTCCTGCTGAGCGATCAGGAAAGCAGTAAGGAGGCGCAAAGATATTTGCGGAACCCGCATTCGCGTTATCAGCCCCGCTATGACGATCCTTTTTTTCAGCAGGCATTCAAAGAACTGGTTGGCCTACTGGCGGCGGAGTTCGATGGCAGTCAGATCATCGAATATATCGATACGTTCATGTATGGCTTTTGGGGTGAAGGGCACACTTGGCCATTTGGCAACAATCCTTTCCCTGATTACCCGACAGCCGAGCGCACCTGGATCAATATGCTCGAAGTGCAGCTCGAGCACTTTTCGAAGACTCCTCTACTGACAAACACGCAACCGGACTACAGCCGCGTTGGGAATTCAGAGCTGCTAGACCGCACCGTCCGCACTAACAATTGGATTCGGAGCGATACCATCTTTATCGAGAACGAGCAGATTGAAGCGCTCAGCAACCGTCCGCCGTGGATCGCAGCATTGCTCGAGCAGGGCCTTCCGGGGAAACCTCCCGATCCAAGCACCGCATATGAGGGAATATCCCCGGCGGACAACATGATCGCTCATGTGATTGATGTCGGGGCAAATTACTGGTCGCTCTGGAACTTTCACCAGATCAGCGCAAAGAATCTGATGAGCTACTACCAGGCTTATCCGGCAGCCTTCGACCGGATCAATCGCCGTATTGGCTATCGGGTAAGGCCGTCTTTCATCTGGAGCTATAAGGACGGAAATTACCTGGGGCTGATTGCCGGCTTCGCAAACGATGGAATCGCCGGTGTGCCGGGCGTACTGAGGGTGACTGTGGAAAGCCCGGACGGGAAGGTGCTCAGGAGCGGTGGTCTCGACGCCGGCTACCCGTTACCGGGCAAGATTCGACAGGCACAGTTCGTGATTCCGAACTCCGTCGAATGGAAAGGACTGAAACTTAGAGCTGAGATAGAGGTAAAAGGAATGCGTTATCCCGTGCGGTGGGCTTGTCACCAGAAGTTGAACGATGACGGCTCGCTCACCCTGCGTCCCAACCTCCGTCAGCAGATCTAGGCTACAGTTATTCTGATCCGAGAGACGTTGAACTCCATGCAGACGGAAACATCCCAATACCTCAGAGTCCAGGTACAGTTCTGGGTACGATCGGGATAGGTAACGCGAAGGCTTGTAGGAAGTGATCGGAATAACTGGAGACCCAAACGTCTGGGATGTTGTGGTGCCTGCGTCAATGGGACATGCCGCCCCTCTTTGCTCTTTCAACCCATTCTTGGATTTTTGCTAAGAACTCATGCTGAGCACAATCTGCGCGGGCGTACGATGACCGTTCCTTTGTTCAATCGCTTGTCGCATGGTTTGGATGAGTTCTTCGGTGCTCGGAGCCATGTTTATCCCGTGTCCCGGTGGAAGCGTTGGCGAAGCGAGGAGTGTTATTCCAGTGAAAGCGGATTGATACCCGCCTCCGTTCTTGCCCGAACGTCCCGGCCATTTTGCAAGAGGAATGGCTCCGGTCAAATTCATTCGCCGCATGTCCACCTAGATCGGGTCATAGACGACTTTGTATCCCATGAGCATCGCTAGGGTACTTGAAAGACCCGGGCAACCTTCGCGATCCGAGAGAAGAATTCTCCAAACCGTGTCGTATTCCTTCTTCGTTTTACGATTTCCATTGTAGGCAGCTTGCGCAGCGGGTTTGGTCGAGATCCCACGAATGCGGTCGAGTTTGCTGCAAGCTGGGCCAGTTCTCAAGAGGATGAGAGGAGGAACAATGGGAACTCATTATGATCCCGTACACAACATTTGGATCAAGGATACACCTGCACCCCCGTCCCCATCCACGACACCTAGCTTTGACACTGTGTCGTTGTACATAGAATATTTGCAGGGGAAGATACTAGCCGCGACCTTTTCTTGGCATGCGTTTGGCGAGGGGTGCTCAACCGCTTACTCCAAGGCCTACAACGATCAGGGTACCGTGCTTTCAAACATCAAAAGGGACCTTTTAGATTTAAGGGACAAGCAGAAAAAAATATTGACCTTTGGGCTTACGCTACTTACGGCTGGCATAGCTGGTCCGATTGCGACAGTGGAGGCTAAAGCACTCTTCGAGGTCGGTGAGAAAAAGATCCAGGAGGCGGCGGCCGGCTTGATCCAGAAGGGAGCGGACGGGGTTGCCGAATGGGCAAATGGGGCTCTTGAGCCTCCCTCCTTCGACGAAGCTTTCAAGCCAGCCGGAATTCCGCCAGACCAATATGGGAATCAATTGCGGAAGGCCATTGACCTGCACGCTTCCATATTGGAGCAGCAGATCGTGAATTTCATGAAGAACGGCTCGGCAGGGATGAGTTTGGATGGCGCGAAGAGGTTATCAGATGCCATTCTCACAACCGATTACATAAAAAACCCTCCCCAGCTAACCAACGAACACGACCTCAAAGATTACGCCAAGCTTGTGCTTTGGCTGGCATGGGCTTGGGCGCGCGATCTGCCATATTGGCAAGAGCATAGCGATCCATCGGGCTATTTGGCAGAATTGAGACGTTTCGAGGCCTTGCGCAAGGTCTTAGAGGACGAACTCCATATCGATGGGGTGACGCAAACTTACACTCCCATGAGAAGACAATCGCGTAACGTGCCAAAACCTCCTTTTCTTCAGCGTGATGCTGACTACGAGTACGTTCCTTCCGGGCCGGAGGAAGACCTGATAGATATGGCGGCCTTCATTAAATGGTCAATGAGCCGCGACGCTCGGACAACATTGTTTGCGGGAATGCCTGCCCATCCTCTTGGACGGAAGTATGTAGAGACCCAGATGGAGGTCCACAAAATGCACGCGGCTCTCCACAGAATGGCACTCATCCCGGACGATGATTAAACATTGTGGCCGTCCGCGTCCCTTTCGAAGAAGACACAAGTTTCGCCAGTCGGAGAGTGACGCGAGTAACTGGACGGGATCGTTGCGGAGCGCGGACAGCCTGCAAGCGATCCGCTGCAACAAAAAGCGACATGGGAGATTCCCGTCTCTACTGAGAAAATCGGAAATGGATCGCAAAAGACGACACGCGAGGAATTCTTCGTGCTCTGATTCTTGTTCGCGCAAGCGGATCAGAAACCCCGCCTCTCGGGCGACGTGAGAGGCGGGGTTCAGGCTGTCTCAGGCTACCCCCCAGTAGACTGAGACCACTTGTTTGGAAGACCGAGAAGCTGCATCCCGGCCTTCCACGGATTCCGGTACGGCGCCCATTTGAAAGAATTTTCGTGGGGAAGTACCGGACCGGCTGATCTAATCGCCCGCCGTCGTTCCCAGGTCGTCTTCCACGAGTGTTTCATCTGCCAACCCCTGTAGCCCCGCCTTAACCATCCGATTGATTTGGGTGTTAAAGTCCGTTCTGTCATTCACACCGGTGAGGATATTGCGGTACTCAGCGACCAAATTGAGCAGATCCTCCTGCGCCATGCCATACTTGTTGGAATTGTCCAGATCGCTCCAGAAATGATCTACGTCGTCGCTCAGCTTGTCGGCGCGCGGTGGGACGCCGATAAAGTCGAGGTGGCGGTTCAAGGTGTAGATGGCCAAAGTGTGGCCGCTGTAGGGCAACCGGACGGCGGTCGCCTTTTCCCACAGCTTGATTATCCGTATGACATCGTCGGGGTAGAAGCCCTTGCCGCGGCCTTTTGCCTTTCTAACCGGGCTCCCCTTGAGGCAGCCTGCGATTGTGTTCTGCAATTCATCCAGGGTGTCTTTCGCTATCTTTGTGTCTCTTGACTGTCGGTAGTCGCCCATTGAAGTGTTCCTCTTTGTGAAATTTCCTTCTGTTGTTCGTCGGTCTTCTTACAGCACAAAGCACACAGCTTTGCGAGTTGGAGCACGCCCTTCCAAAATCACCGGAGGTTTCTGCCCCTACTCTAGAAATCGGAAACGGCGGGCAAAAGACGACAACAGGGCAAGAACAATTGTTTGGGACCAAGGTTCCCGGCCAAAATTGACGGGCGGTTTGGGACTGAAGGGTTGGCGTCTAATCAGGTAGCGGCGGAGCGGAAGGCTGCGCGCGGGGGCAACCGGCTCTACCGGCTCTATGCACCGGCTCTATGCACGGTTCTAGCGGCTCTATGCGCGGCTCTATGCGCGGCTCTATGCGCGGCTCTATGCGCGGCTTGACTATTCTCTCGATCTGCGAGAAGCTGACGCCACTTGGAGCGCCGTCATGCGGTAGCCGCAACTCCGGGAGGCGGATGTGGAGTCGGGAATCTCTTCGCTTATGGTCGCAGCCGAACAAGGGGACAGGCCTGCCGCGGAAGCATT
>Ga0207040_1148_pt1 | contig 20609 bp, 19 predicted proteins | sample Alteio_BWMinCont_72_FD_153279 | JGI IMG/M metagenome (GOLD analysis project Ga0207040, IMG submission 153279) | Enriched cells from forest soil in Barre Woods Harvard Forest LTER site, Petersham, Massachusetts, United States -... | ecosystem: Environmental > Terrestrial > Soil > Temperate forest >... | reverse complement strand
CCTATTTGTGAACATGCAACTCCGGAATTTATGGCTTAGTTCTCCCTTGAAGAGTGAAAGAAACATGACGATTTAAATATCTCATTATGAAATCTAATCTTCTCTTTCAGTCATTTGACATGGGACGAGTGCTTCTTAATTTATTTAACAATGTATTCTACTCAGTATCTGAAAAGAAAAGAGAGAAAGGCGATGAACATGATCCAAAAGTGAGTGTGACTTCAAAAATGATGGGTGATAAGGTGGAAATATGAGTGAGGGATAATGGATTGGGGGGTTCACAAAAAGTACAGGATAAGATCTATCAACCCTTTTTCACCATTAAGCCTGTGGCCAGGGAACAGGCTTGGGTTTATCCTTAAGTTATGACATTATTACCAAAGAACATGGAGGACAAATAAAAATGGAAACTCAGGAAAGGGAATATGCAGAATTTGGGTTTCAAATACCACCAAAATAGAGCGGAATACGCAATAAATTATTGAATAATGACAATCTTAAATAATTACAGAATGAAAACTTTCCTTCCCCATTTGTCATTTGCCCTATTATTGTCCCCAACGCTCACTTTACCATCTTTTTCACAAGATATCATCTTCAATACAGTTTCACCTACAATCGGAAATTTCTATGGTTTGCTCGGCATTACACAGGATAAGAATGGATATATGTGGATTGCATCGGAAAATGGCTTATACAGATACGACGGATACAGCTTTAAAATGTACGTAAATGATCCTTCAAATCCTAATTCGCTGGCAGAGTCTCATCTGGAAACTGATTATGCAACGCATGATGGCTTGATCTGGATTGCTACCTGGCAAACTGGTCTGGATCGTCTGGATCCGCAGACAGGAATATTTACGCATTTTCGATATGACGCAAAAACTCCATCGAGCATCAGCAGTGATTTAGTAAGGGCGATCCTTGAGGATCATGAAGGGACATTGTGGATTGGCACACATGGCGGCCTGGATCGCTTTGATCCTAAAACTGGAATGTTTCAACATTACCAACATGATGCAAAGGATTCCTCCAGTTTAAGCTGTAATAAAGTGCGGGCACTCTACGAAGATAGGGAGGGAACGCTTTGGGTTGGAACAGGAAGTGTGTACTCAGGCGAAGGCGGTGAAACGCCTTCAGAAGGCGGCCTTAATCGTTTCGATAGGCGGACAGGTAAATTTGCCAGGTATTTGCACAATCCAAAAAACCTCCATAGTCTGATCAATAACAAAGTCGGGGCAATTTTTGAAGATAGTAAAGGCGTCTTCTGGGTAGGGACTGCGGGAGATGGGTTGCATACCATGGATCGCGCTACTGGGACATTTGAAAGGCATCCCTATGATCCGAAACATCCGGAAAAATTAAGCCGCCCTTCTATGGATGAATCGTCTTCCCAAGATCATATTACGTTTATAAACGAAGATGCTGCCGGAAGTGTATGGATCGGCACCTTGGAAAATGGCCTTAACCGGTATGATAGAAAATTAAATAAAGTATTTCATTATGGTGGAACTGATACATCGGGGTTTTATGATAGAGGCGTTTGGTCGGTTTCCAATTCAAGGGATGGTATTCTTTGGATTGGAGGTGCACATGGGACCCTTTATCGCACTAGTCCTCTTTACAAAAAAATACAACATATTGATGTGGGAGGTACAGTATGGGGTTTTGCCGAGCAGGCTCCAAATATATTCTGGATTGCCACTGAGCAGGGCCTCTTTCTCCGGGATATGAACACGGGGATTTCCAAAAAATTTATTCATAAACCCCTAGACCCCAATAGCCTAACTAGTAGCAACGTGCTCTCCATTTATGAAGATTCAAATAAGGCATTGTGGATAGCAACTGAAAATGGTTTCAATCGGCTTGATCCACGTGCCAACACTTTTACCAGATATCAAAATGATCCAAAAGATTCAAGTTCTGTCAGTCCCGGGAGCATATTCGCCATAATGGGGCAAGGTCAGGATTCTATTTGGATAGGCAATCAAGACAATGGTCTGGACTTGATGGACAATAAGAAGGGCTCATTTTCTCATTTTCGTAACAACCCTTTGGATACAAATAGTTTGGGTGGAAATTTTGTTGTCTCGTTATTACCGGATCATTTGGGTAACCTATGGATAGGAACCTATGATGGGGGCGGCGTTAACTATCTTGACCGAAAAACCAAAAGGTTTAAGCATTTCCTGAAAGGCTCATCAGTCCTTACTCTTTATGAAGATTCAGACAGTATTCTTTGGGTGGGAACAGACGCTGGCCTTTATAAAAGCATTTATACTGATGCTACCGCCGGCTTCAGTAAGGTTGTTGATCCAAGCAACAATCTGGAAAATATAAGAATTTTGTCAATATGCGAAGATAACCAGAAGTGGTTGTGGGTCGGTACCGCATATGGATTATACAAAATCAATCCTAAAAACAATCAAACGACTTTATACGGTGCGAGTAACGGAGTGATCGGGGGTTCCTTGAACTACAAGGCAGGATACAAGGGTAAAGAAGGTCAAATGTACTTTGGTGATTCGAGGGGCTATTATGTCTTTTCCCCAGATGAGCTGAACATAAACACAAGACCTCCTGAAATTGTTTTCTCTGATCTGCGCATTGGAGGAAAGTCCCAGATGCCCGGAACCAACAGTCCGCTTTTGGAACCGATCGAAAGCATCAAAGAACTGTCACTTAAGTATTACGAAAACACGATAAGTATTGACTTTGCGGGAATCAACTACATCGATCCGGTGCATAACCGCCACCTCTATATGCTTGAAAACCATGATAACAACTGGCAGGAAGTCCATGGTGAAAATACGGCTTCTTATTTTGATCTGCCTCCCGGTGAATATACTTTTCGTGTGAAAGCTGCTAACAGTAGTGGAGTATGGGCTGAGAGAGCCCTGAAAATTAGAATTGCTCCCCCTTGGTGGATGACCTGGTGGGCTTATTCCGTCTACGCCTTATGCATTGTTGCATTAATCTATGTGATCTTTCACTCGCAGCGGAAGCGCATAATAAATAAGGAACGTAAGCGAACCTTGGAACGCGAACTACTCCAGGCAAAAGAGATTGAAAAAGCCTATCATGAATTGAAATCAACCCAGGCACAACTGGTACAAAGTGAGAAAATGGCCTCTTTGGGAGAACTTACAGCAGGCATCGCCCATGAGATACAAAATCCTTTAAATTTCGTCAATAATTTTTCTGAGGTAAACTCTGAATTAATCGATGAAATGAAGAAGGAAATCGAGGTTGGAAATATTCCGGCAATTAAAACAATCGCTGATGACCTTGAAACGAATATGGAAAAGATCACTCATCACGGCAAACGCGCGGATGCCATCGTAAAAAGCATGCTGCAACATTCTCGTACCAGTGCAGGGCAAAAAGAACCTACCGATATCAACTCCTTAGCAGATGAATATTTGAGATTAAGCTATCATGGCTTGCGGGCAAAAGACAAATCTTTCAATGCCAGCATTAAGACAGATTTCGATGAAAATATCGGAAAAATAAATATAGTGGCGCAGGACATCGGAAGAGTGCTCCTGAATTTGATTAACAATGCATTTTATTCAGTTACAGAAAAGAAGAAACAAAAGGGAGAAGGATTTGAACCCATTGTTACGCTAACCACAAAAAGGCTTAGCGATCAGGTGGAGATCAAGGTCCGAGATAATGGACTGGGTATTCCGCAAAAGATAGTTGACAAGATTTATCAACCCTTTTTTACTACAAAGCCTTCTGGCCAGGGAACAGGGCTGGGCTTATCCTTAAGCTATGATATTGTTGCAAAAGAACATGGAGGAGAAATAAAAATGCAAACAAAGGAGGGCGAAGGCGCCGAGTTTATTATCAATATTCCTTTGACATAAAATTCATGAGAAAGCAAACAAACAAACCAGCTCTGGCGACTAAAGAAGAATTGCAGAAAGAGTTAAAGAGAAAAAATAGAACACAGGAGCGAATGAAACAGGAACAGGAATATCGCTCCAGGAATACAATTATATCATTAATCCACTCCACACTGATATGCACTTCATCCAAATAATCGAGGTTACAGATTTCGTGTATGATGTAGGGATAAAAAAGCAATAACTTATTCTATGCTTAAATATCTAACGGAGCGTCGCAAACAGAGATGCCAATCAAAAAAACTGCTAGTAACAAAAGAAAATGCAAAAATCGGATCAGCTATATGAAAATATTGAAATTTCACTCAATATTCTTGTAAGTACCCGGTGGAGACCTGAGATCATATTAGTCATGGAATATTGTCAATTTTCTCCTTTGGTCCTGCCTCCAAAAGCCAGTTTTTCTCCAATATGATTTGAAGTGCTATCTTAACTATGCTCAATACAAAGCCTCCCCTCTGAATAGGAACCACAGCTTTTACTTGCTCCCTGTGAACCTGCAACATTGGAATTTATAGTTTTACTTTGAGGAGTAAAAGAAAAAAAACGATTTAACAATCGCATTATGAAATCTAATCTTTTCCTTCTGCCATTTTGCACTCTACTATTGTCATTAGCTAGTATCAAGGGCACAGCCCAAGAAATAACATTTAACAATGTAGTGCCGCAAGAAGGTGATTTCTTTCGATCAGTGGGAGTAATAGCTCAAGACAAGTATGGATATATTTGGATTTCAACACATAATGGCCTGTTCAAGTACGATGGATACAGATTTAAACACTTTTCGCACGATCCAAACAATCCTAATTCGCTAGCAAGCAATTTCGGTATTTCGGTGTGTGTGTCAAGAGATGGTAATATTTGGATAGGAACCGGATCTGGACTTGAACGGTTGGATCCACACACAGGAATATTCACACATTTTCAACACGATTCTTCGTCTCCTTCGAGTATAAGTGCTGGTGACATAGAAGACATTCTGGAGGATCATGAAGGGAATCTTTGGCTCGCAACGTGGCATGGCCTCGACCGTTTCGATTATAAAACTCGGAAATTCATTCATTACCGACACAATTCCAAGGATTCCACTAGCTTAAGTTGTAACTCTGTTCACGCTTTATATGAAGATAGAGAAGGAACTCTTTGGGTCGGTACTGGAGGTCTTTTTGATGACGAAACTGCTAGCCCCGATGAAGGTGGCCTAAATCGTCTGGATAGAAATACAGGGAAATTTAAGAGATTTATGCATGACCCCAAGGATCCTCATACCCTAATTAACAATAGAGTGAGTTCAATTTATGAGGATAGCGAAGGCGTATTTTGGGTGGGTACAGTTGGCGATGGTTTACATACCATGGACCGGATACACGGAACATTTCAAAGGCATGCGTATGATCCTGCCCACCCGGAAATGCTAAGCCGACCTCCAGTAGGAAGCCGTATATATCCTACGGTACCTGATCGCATCACGTTTATAACAGAAGATGCTGAAGGATGTATATGGATAGGGACTCTCTATAGCGGAATGAATCGGTACGATAAGAAAACAGGCAGAGTAGCGCATTATGGTGAGAAAAAATCTGCCTCAGGGTTTACAATATTAAAACCATGGAAGGCATTTAATTCACGGGATGAAATTCTTTGGATCGGGACTATTGATGATGGATCACTTTATCGGGTTAATTTGTATTATCAAAAAATTCCTCGCATAGATGTGGCCGATGGTGTTTATGCGTTTTTGGAAGGACCAAAAAATGCAATGTGGCTTGGAACAAATGATGGAGGCCTTATACGCAAAGACCGGAATACCGGCATTTCAAAAACGTTTAAATATGACTCACGGAATCCCAAAAGCCTAAGTGGGAATATGGTATACTCTATATACAAGGATCTTTCAGGAGTTATGTGGATTGGGACCGATAGCGGCCTCAATCGGCTTAACAAAAATGATAACTCATTTACCCGGTATAGGAACAATCCCAAGGACATAAACACTATGAGTGCAGGGCGTATTCGGGCGCTCACAGGAAAAGGTAAAGATTCACTTTGGTTTGGCACAGTTGAAAATGGCCTTGATTTTATGAAAACAAAGACAGGAGATGTAACTCACTTTCGCAACGACCCAAAAGACACAAATAGTTTGAGCGCGAGCGGTGTCAGAGCATTAAAAATAGATCACTTGGGAAAGCTGTGGGCGGGAACTGATGGGGGCCTTGACTATTTAATAAATGATAAAGCAGGAACATTTACGCACTTTCTCAAGGATGCAGAAATAAACTCTATTTATGAAGATTCTGATAGTACGCTTTGGGTTGGAGCAGATAATGGCCTTTATAGAAGCAACAGGAAGGATGCTGTATCAAGTTTTGTCAAATTCACTGATCCGGGCAACAAGACTAATGTAGATGAGGTTTATTCTATTCAAGAAGATAATGAAAAGAACCTGTGGGTAAGTACGGAACTAGGTATTTACAAGATCGAACTTAAGAATTATCAAACAACATTTAGAAGTGTTGATCACGAAGAGCATGGAAGGGAAGGCGTTGAATTTGTAATTCATTTAACTTTACAGATGTAAATTCAGAAATTATTAAAATACATTTTATGAAGGCAAATTCCATCAAGGGGAAATCTCCAGCCGACATTAATGAAGCACTTCATCAAATCATGACCGATGGATTTACTCCAACTCTGGCCATTGTTTTTTTATCAATCAAACAGGACAAGCATGCTGTTTGTGAAATTCTTGACAAAGCAGGTATTTCAATTTTTGGCTCAACATCGGCAGGCGAATTTATTGATGGTGAAGTTGGCGAAGGATCTACAGCCATCCTTCTTCTAGAGATTGACAGAGATTCATTTACTATATTATTCGAAGACACCGGAGCAAGATCAACCAGAGACGTGGCCAGATTAATCGGGCAACGCGGTTTGGCGGTGTTTTCAAAACCTGCTTTTATTGTTTGTGGCAGTGGTGTGACCGCAGATGGTGAAATGATTACCAGGGGAATTGAAGATGTCGTTGGCAACACAGTAACCATTTTCGGAGGGATGGCTGGAGATGACTTTACCATGACGGGAACGTATGTATTCACAAATGGTAAATTTAGTGATAACGGCATCGTGGCAATTATTCTTGATGAAGACAAATTTATATTAAAGGGCCTGGCTACTTGTGGCTGGCAACCCGTAGGTACAGTAAAAACCATTACCAAAAGTGAGGGCTGCTGGGTCTATACTATTGATGATAAACCGGCACTCGATATGATCGTTAAATACATGGGTATACCCTCCTTAAACAAAGAAGTAGAAAGTGAAATCGTCTTAAATATCGGTTCAAATTTTCCAATGCAGGTCGAGCGAGAAAATGGAAGTTTCGTTATGCGTACCGCAATGCTTGCCAATTGGAAAGAGAATTCCTTTATGTGCGCAGGAAATATTCCTCAGGGTTCTAAGATCAGGTTTACTTTGCCTCCAGATTTTGATGTTATAGATACTGTAATATCTGCCTGTGAAGAAGTAAAAGAAAATCAATTACCGCAAGCGGATGCAATGATTTTGTTTAGCTGTAAAGCCAGGCATATTGCCCTTGGCCCTTTAGTTGGTAAGGAAATTCAGGGGCTGAAGGACGTATGGGATACACCCATGGTTGGTTATTTTACTTATGGAGAATTTGGGAAAGCAACCAAAGGCAAACAAGAATTTCATAATATAACATGTTGCTGGGTAGCATTAAAGGAAAAATAAATGAACCAACGGATTCAAACCATATTACATTTTATTCAGTCATCACAAAACCTTAGCCAGCATGAAAAGGATACTATTTCAGATACTTTGAAAGAAACTGAAAAGGAATTGGAAATGGTAACTTTTAAACTTGTAAGGATGGAAAAGATAAAAAGAACAACAACGATTTTATTGGATGAAACAATTGAGGAGCTGGGGCAGAAAAGAAAAGCTATAGAAGGAGCCAATGATGCTTTGCAAAAATCGCTGGAAGAACTGAGAGCCGCCCAGGCCCAACTCATACAGTCCGAAAAGATGGCCTCACTGGGCGAGCTTACAGCAGGTATCGCTCACGAGATACAAAACCCATTAAACTTCGTAAATAACTTTTCTGAAGTGAATAAAGAATTAATTGAAGAGATGCAGAGTGAATTACAAATAGGCAATACAAATGAAGCAATTACAATCTCAAATGACATAAAAGAAAACGAAGAAAAGATAAACCAGCACGGCAAACGGGCTGACGCTATAGTAAAAGGCATGCTGCAACATTCCCGTACAAGTTCCGGGCAAATAGAACCTACGGATATTAATGACTTAGCGAATGAATATTTAAGGTTGAGCTACCACGGACTGCGGGCAAAAGACAAATCATTCAATGCTACCATTAAAACAAACCTGGATTCAGGTACGGGCAAAATAAATGTTGTTCCGCAGGATATTGGTAGAGTATTTTTGAATTTATTTAACAACGCGTTTTACTCGGTAACGGAAAAGAAAAAACAGAAAGGAGAAGGATATGAACCGGTTGTTACCTTAATTACGAAAAAGCTTGCTGGTAAAGTGGAAATAAGAATTCGGGACAATGGTTTGGGTATTCCGCAGAAGATCATAGACAAGATCTATCAACCCTTTTTTACCACAAAACCTACTGGCCAGGGAACGGGACTGGGTTTATCATTAAGCTATGATATTGTTACCAAAGAACATAAAGGCCAAATAAACCTCCAGACCCGGGAGGGAGAATACGCTGAGTTCATAATTGAATTGCCGGTAGATAAATATTGATTACTTTTCATTGAGAAATTATAAAGACTCGATTAAAATAAATTTCCATTCATGAAAATTTTAGTAGTTGATGACGAAAAAGATATGCAGCTGCTCTTTGAGCAACGGTTCAGAAAAGAAACAAAAACCGGCGAAATGATCTTTGTTTTTGCGTACACAGGCGAGGAAGCGCTTGATTACCTGGATCAACATGTTCATGAAGCGGTTCTGATACTTTCCGATATCAATATGCCGGGAATGAGCGGATTCGACCTTTTGCGAAATATCAAACAAAAATTTGAAAGTCCTCCGCCAACAGTAATGATGATAACTGCATATGGAGATGCGGAAAATTACAGGCAGGCTATACAACTTGGGGCGGATGATTTTTTGACCAAGCCGCTCGACTTTACGTTATTAAAAGAAAAGCTAAAAACCTTAACCTGATGGCTAAAATTCTGGTAGCCGACGACGAAACGGACCTGGAGATGCTCATTAAGCAAAAATTTCGCAGGCAAATAAGAGAACATCAGTATGAATTCGTATTTGCAATGAACGGAAATGATGCACTTGAAAAATTACAACAAAACCCCGATATAGATGTAGTACTCAGCGATATCAATATGCCCGAAATGGATGGGTTAACCTTGTTAGGAAAATTGAATGATATTAGCCCCATCATCAAAGCCGTCATAGTGTCTGCATACGGTGATATGGACAATATCAGAACTGCTATGAACAAAGGGGCATATGATTTTATCTGCAAACCCGTCAATTTTGAAGATCTTGAGGTTACTATTGCAAAAACCATCCGTCACGTATCCCAGCTACGCCAAACATTGCAGGCTATAAAAGAGAACAATATACTTCGTATGTATGTCGATGAGACCGTGCTCAGCTTCATGAATCGGCGAGAGTTTCAGGCTTCTTTAATGGTTAACGAAACCATTGAGGCTTCCATTGCATTTATTGACATCTGTGGCTTTACAGCTTTTACTGAGAGTGAGTCTGCAGACACGGTAGTTACTTTGCTAAATAATATTTTTGACGTCATGGTGAAGGAAATCATAGCTCAAGGAGGTTATGTTGATAAATTTATAGGAGATGCCATTCTAGCTGTTTTTCGCGGAGATTTTCATCTTGATAGGGCAATAGATGCCTGCCTTGCTGTGCGATCGAGAATCGACAAATTGCCTGAAGAACTGCATAATAAATCTTTCTTGCCAGACGTGACAATAGGTATTCACAGCGGCGAGATGATATGTGGCAATATAGGTTCTTCCACACTTAAGCGGCTCGATTATACCGTGATCGGAGACGTAGTGAATACTGCTGAACGGCTTCAGGAAGAAGCAGAAACCGGCCAGATTCTTATTACAGAATCTTCTTTTCAAAAAGTAAAGGAATCCTTCAGCTGCAAGGAGGTAAAAACCATTCTGCTCAGAAATAAAACACTACCTACTACCATTTACGAAGTGCTAACTTGATACATTTGAATACTACCGGATATTTGATTAGTGTATATGCCTGCGCTTGATGATTCCTCCTGAAGCTTCCTTAATGGTATTTGCAAAAATAAAAGCGTTGGGGTCAACTTCAATCACCAGGTTTTTCAATTTGCGCAGTTCAAGGCGCGTAATTATCGTGAAAATGATATCGCAATCGTTGTACATTTCAAATTTCCCCGGTAAGAATCCCCTCTCGCCCTTATATACGGTGATGCCCCTGCCTAATTCGTTTACCAGTCTGCTTTTGATGATCTCGCTTTTCCCAGAGATGATTGTGACTCCCGTATAGGCCTCAATTCCTTCCACCACATAATCAATGGTTTTTGACGCGGTAAAATATGTAAGCATTGAATATAGCGCCTTATCCAAACCAAAATGGAAGCCGGCGATGGTGAAAATAAGTACGTTCAAAGCAAGGATGATTTCGCTGATAGTAAAACTGGTTCGCCTCCAGGTATAAAGCGCGAGGACCTCAATTCCATCCAGTGCGCATCCGGCGCGCATAGTTAACCCGATACCTACACCCAGAAAAAAACCGCCAAAAATCGATATGAGGAGTCTGTCGCCCGTTGCAGCCCTAAGAGGTATGAAATAAAGAGCCAGCCCGAGTAGCGCCACACAGAAAAGCGTTTTGGTGGCAAATCGCCTGTTGATGGTATATGCACCCATCAAAACAAACGGGAGATTGGAAATTACAATCACATAGGCCAGTTTGGATTTATAAATTTCAGAGATTAAAAGCGAAATACCCGTAATGCCACCATCGAAGAAATTATTTGGGACCAAAAACTTATTAAGCGAAAATCCTGCTGATAACACGCCAGCGATAATTAATATTAAATCGCTGAATTGGAAATCTAAGTGACCCGTAACGGACCTATCCGAAAGAGCCTCATGCTGCAAAGCGTGAAGATTCTGCATTTGCATCGAGGAAAGACGGTTCCTCGCTTCGTCGGTAAAAAAATGGTGCACGCGTAAGAATTGGACTTGTTGCTGCATCCATCTTTCTCTATTTTTAACTATACCTATTGCATGTAACTCCTGGTAGAGGTTCTCTGCCATCGACTGGTAACCTTCTGTTCCGAGGTAATACACGTCTGCGTCGCAGAGAATTTCAGCTAATTCATCTCTCGGCTTTTGTGGTATACGGGTAGCCATTATTAAGAGGCAAACCCGATCAATCTCACCGGTTGTGTATCCAAACCGCGGAAGAAACGTTTGCGCCATCTTGCAGGAAACCTGTTCATGACCTAAATACGTTTCCACAAATCCCGCGTCATGAAAAATCGCAGCCGTAACGAGCAGGTCTTGATCATTCGCTGAGATATTTTCCGAAATGGCCAAATCCTTGGTATACTGAATTACATTTCTGGTATGATTTGCATTATGATAGCTCAGGTAGGCTGGCAGCTCCTTTTCTAATTTTTGAAGAATAAAAGACTGGACTTCGTCTACTTGCATAGCATTTTAGGCGTTGGTCGTCGTAAGGATTATGAATTTAATCGTTTCTTTCCACATATAACATTTTTGGGGTGATTGATCTGCACTTTCTACCAATAAATATCATCAGAAATAGATTTTCTGAATTACTTCTTATTGTATTATCTGCTATGAAAAAAAGGGGTGAGGTATGTTTTTCTGTAGTACCATAATTTTTAGAGGTACCAGGTCTAAGTTTTGGAAACTGGATTTTGGTATGCAAAGCGATTAACTCGCGCAAGGTGTGCCCTGTTCTTTGGATGGAGTGGTTGCCTAAGTAAGCTAATTTGACTGCCTCGGCGGTAATAATGGCTTCTTTATCCGAAAGCGGGCGATATTTCTCTCGAATCTTGAACCTAACCTCCTCGATATGTCTGTTTAATGCCTTGGCGGCCACTGTTTGGCCCTTGACCTCCTCCCGGGCATTATCCCAGCACGCCGGGTCGATCTGCTCTTTCAGTGAAATTTCTGTACATTCTTTATTGACGGTCACTCGGGCATACAGCAGGGCTTTTGTTTTTTCGTTTTTCCTTAGCCGGATGATAAAATCAATGCTAAATCGGTTGTTTGCTTTCATACTCTTCGTTTAAATGGTTTGAAAATTCATTTAAATTCTTTTCACAGCAAATCGTGCTACAACTCAGGTTCGAATCGCGGCTCCCCGACATTTGAATTAAGGCCAAAATGAAGTCGAAATTTCGCAACCACTTGGTTTTATTAAACTTGCGAGCGTTTTCGTGAGTCCGTGGTGAGTTCCAAGGTAAATCATCGGCCTACTCACCGAATAACTCACGTGTAGAATGCAATTCTTTGAAATAATTTGGAATAGGGAAAAACGAAAAAGCCCGCTGCTGCTGCATTTGCGGGCTTTTTGAAATCGGTTGAAACCACCTTCTGTCGGGATGACAGGATTCGAACCTGCGACCCCCACGTCCCGAACGTGGTGCGCTACCGGGCTGCGCTACATCCCGAATTTGGTATACCTCATTTGTGGCATCGTAAAAGTACAATTAGATGCCAACCTGGCAAAATGAAGAAGCCCTGCTCGTCAGTCTTGAATGGAAATCACTGCAGCTCCTATATGTTCAATCAAATCTGAAGCCAATAGGCCAAACTCAGATTGCCTGTCCGCCGCCAAATCTCCGGCGAGTCCGTGCAGGTAAACAGCCAAGCGGGCAGCTTCTTCAGGTGAATATTTCTGGGCGAGAAACGCCGCGATCATGCCCGTTAAGCTGTCGCCCGTGCCTCCTTTGGCCATTCCCGGGTTGCCTGTACTGTTGAAGAATCCTTTCCTTTCAGGAGTTGCAATAAACGAGTAGTGCCCCTTTAGAACGATACTGCATCGATGGGCAACAGCCTTTTGAAGAGCAAGGTCAAGCCGGGCAAAATCATTTTCCGATTTCCCAAACAGGCGTTCAAATTCCTTGGGATGTGGGGTGAGAATCGAGTAGGGGGGTAGCTCCTCCAGCAGATTAGGATGCTCAGCCAGTATGTTCAAACCGTCGGCATCGACGACCATCGGTTTGCGGTTGGATCTTAGAACAGATTCAAACGCATCCACGGTCTGCTTTTCCAGGCCTATTCCCGGTCCGATGGCGATCACCGAATATTTTGCCAGGTCCTCCCCTAGGCTTGAAATCCAATTTTCTGATGGATCTGTAACTACCATGGCCTCCGGAAGGCGAGTTTGCATGATCGCGTAACCGCAATTTGGGATATGCGTGGTCAGCAGGCCAGCGCCACTGCGAAGGCAAGCATTTGCAGCCAGCAATGCAGCGCCCATTTTCCCATGGGAGCCTGCGATTAGCAGTACGTGGCCATAATCGCCCTTATTGGCAAAGGACTTCCGAGGATGAAGCAGACTTCGTGCTGCTGCCAGGTCGGTAATGAACAGGCTAGAACTGGTCTTACTTAGAAAGTCGGGATGGAGTCCGATTTGCAACACTTCCAGGTGGCCGACCATTTCTTCATTTTCCGGCATCAGGAAGGCCAGTTTTACGCTTTGAAAGCTGAGCGTATGCCTTGCATGTACGACCGCGTTTCCCGCGGAGCTCTTCTCTGTAAACAAGCCACTGGGAATGTCAATCGCGATAATTTCTGCACCCGAATCGTTCAGGTGGCGGACCAATTGGGCGGTAATACCTTCCAAGGGTCGATTCAACCCGGATCCGAACAGGGCGTCGACGATCACGTCGTCTTTCGGTATGCTTCGAAAACTGCTGTCCGATTGCACGAACAAGACCTGTGCGCCCGTTTCGTGAAGCCGGGCCAGGTTGGTTTGAAAATCGTTAGTCCCTTTGTGGCCGAATTCCAGGATGTGAACGACCATTTTGCATTTCCGATGCCAAAGCATCCGAGCAATCGCTAGGCCGTCCCCTCCATTATTCCCTTTGCCGCAAAAAACATGAAAAGTTCTTTCCAGGTAATTATTTGTCTCCAGCCAGTCCAGGCAGGCTTTTGCCGCTCGCTCCATCAGATCGATGGAATCGATGGGCTCGTGCCGAATGGTGAATTCGTCCCATTGCCGGATCTGTTCAGCAGACAGGATTTGCATGGCGAAATTTACCGAAAATTTACGGGGTGGGGGATAGGGGGTTATTTCTTCTCGCTGGGGTTCTCTCCTTCGCTGCCTTCGGATTCGTTTTCCAGGTCGTCAAATTTCTCTTTGCCTTGCATATAATTCCCAAACAAGTCGCAGAGGTTTTTTTTGATGCGTATACGCGGGTATTGTCATTATTGCAAAGGGCGATGATGGTGGCGTTTTCATCGAGCATCCGGATCAGGACGGTCCGATTACCATGCCACCAACCGTTGTGGTAAATCAGTTTTTTTCCATTGGGTAAAAGCACCATCCGCCAACCCAGCCCGTAATTTCTCTTTCCGGGTTTCTCAAAACTGTAAGGCTGGTACGCGCTATCCAGCGTGGATTGATGGAACATAGCGCCGGAACGCAAGGCCATATCCCATTTCAGCAGGTCCCGGGCTGTGCTATAGATATTCTTATCTCCGTAAACTGCATCCAGGTATTCCAGGCGGAAGGGTCGACCATTTCTGCGAAAGGATTTCATTACCCTGGCGCTGTCCCCAAGGCTGAATACATAGCTGTCCTCCATCTTCAGGGGATCAAAAAAGGTCCGGGTAATGAATTGCTGATAAGATAGCCCGGATACTTTTTCCACCACCAGCGCTAAAAGCGCATAGTTGGTGTTGGAATATTCGAAATGCCTGCCCGGAGGGGCCCCGTGTACCTTGGTTTGATTTTGTATGATATAGTTGAGCACATCCGTATTCGTCAGAAACTTGTGCTTGTTCCATCCAGACAAATCCATGAAATGGACATAGTTGAGCAAGCCGCTGCGCTGGCTTAGCAGGGTCTTGATGGTGGTGCCGGGAAAAGGAAATCCGGGAAGATATTTGGACAATTCATCGTGAATATCCAGTTTGCCTTCTTCCCAGAGTTTCAGGATGGCCATGGCCGTAAAGGTCTTGGAAATGGATGCCAGGTGAAAAGCCGTATGCTCGTTGATGGAATCCTTTCGCTGCCGGGGATACCGGAATCCGCTGTATCGCTCGTAGATCACCTCATCGTTCTTAGCGACCAGCACACTTCCGTTAAAACCATGGGAAAACAGGGAATCAAAAAAATGCCGGGATGCGACCAGATAATGGTGAAACTCCTGATTGGAGAGGGGTTGCTCGTTGGGAACAAACGGACTCGTGGTATCCTTCTGTACCACCACCGCAACCGGCGCCTTGCTGGGTTGGCCGCAGCAAACCAGAAAGGATAGCACCAAGGCGTAAGAACAAATGGTTTTCAATAGGAACATAGCGGGAGGGGTTAGTATCTACAAAAATATATAATAATTTGGCTATAACTAGCTGATAATCAGAATTGTTTTGCTGTTTAGCATTTTAATAACAATTTTGCACTGCTTTACACAAAAAATAACGCTAAAAGGTGGGCTCAGATTATGACAGATTCAAAAATAACCAGCTACCCGAAAGACAAGGTCAACATACTTTTCTTAGAGAATATCAGCGAGTCCGCTGTTCAATTTTTCCGCGATTCCGGGTACTCGTCGGTCCGCAGACTCACCCGGGCCCTGCCGGAGGATGACCTGGCCCGGGAGATCCGGGACGTCCACCTGCTGGGCATTCGATCCAAGACTCAGATTACGCCCCGCATATTGGACGCCGCCAAAAAGCTGCAGGCTATCGGTTGTTATTGCATCGGCGTCAATCAGGTCGACCTCAAAAGCGCAACCCAACACGGGGTTGCTGTTTTTAATGCGCCTTATTCCAACACGCGTTCGGTCGCCGAGTTGGTAATCGGCGCTTCAATTCTCCTGATCCGGCGCATCCCGGACAAGAGCAAAGCAGCACACGATGGCCTGTGGATGAAAGAAGCGATAGGCAGCCATGAACTTCGCGGCAAGACCATGGGGATCGTGGGATACGGCAATATAGGAAGCCAGGTCAGCATTTTGGCTGAAGCTCTAGGTATGAAAGTCATTTTCTACGATGTGGTGACCAAACTCCCCCTAGGCAATGCGGAAGCTTGCAAGACCCTGAAAGAGCTGGTTGGTCGTTCCGATGTAATTACCCTACACGTCCCCGATACCCCCCAAACCAAGAATCTGATCAACAAACCCCTGCTGAAGCAGTTTAGGAAAGGATCCATTCTGCTCAACTATGCACGTGGAGAAGTGGTTGACCTCGAAGCCCTGTCTGCAACCATCCGGGATGGCCAGCTCGCAGGGGCAGGAATAGACGTTTATCCCTGGGAACCGGAAAAAAACGGTGACAAATTCCTTACTCCGTTGCAGAATTTGCCCAATGTGTTACTCACTCCACATATTGGCGGGTCAACGGAAGAAGCACAACATTCAATCGGCGAGGACGTCAGCCATAAAATGTTTCAATACTTGGAAATGGGCATTACCCTCGGATCTCACACCGTTCCTCCGATCAGCCTGCCCCAGCAAGGGGGCACACACCGAATCCTGCATATTCACCGGAATGTACCGGGAGTTCTCTCGGAAATCAATACCCAGCTTTCCCAGCACGGCATCAATATCCTGGCACAATATTTAAAGACCAATGAAGAGATCGGATACGTAGTGCTGGACGTCGACAAAAAACTATCTTCCCAAGCGCTCCAGCTGCTCAAAGAAGTAAAACAGACCGTGAAGACCCGCCTGCTGTACTGACTTAATTTCCTTTGTGCTGACAGCCTGCCATTTATCGCCGGGGCCAGACCGCATAATCAAAAGAACATGAAAATCATTATTGTGGGAGGAGGATTTGGTGGTCTGAAACTGGCAAGAACCCTTAATGGGCAAAAGGGAATTGAAGTAATCCTGGTGGATCAGTTCAACTATCACCAGTTCCAACCCCTGTTTTACCAGGTTGCGACTTCCGCGCTGGATGCCAGCAACATTTCTTTTCCCTTGCGCAAAGTCTTCCATAAAAGCCCTAATGTAAATATCCGCCTGGCCCGACTCTTGGAGGTCCGTCCTGATGAAAGCAAAATCCTCACCGATGTCGGAGAAATGACCTACGATGTGCTGGTACTGGCACTGGGCGCAATAACCAATTATTTTGGCAACACCCAATTGCAATCCCACAGCTTTCCCATGAAGTCGACCACGGAAGCTTTGCAGATCCGGCATAGCCTGATCCAGAATTTTGAGGACGCCAGTGTGGCTAAACCCCAAGATCTGGCCAAATACCTGACTATCGTTGTGGTCGGTGGCGGCCCTACGGGAGTTGAGCTGAGTGGTGCGATCGCTGAAATGAAGCGTTTCGTACTTCCCAAGGATTACCCGGAAATCGATTTCAGTCAAATGAAGATTTTCCTGCTGGAAGGTTCCGGTAAGACTCTGGGCCATATGAGCGTGAAATCCGCCCAGGAATCTCAGCAATATCTGGAAAAACTTGGGGTACTGGTCAAAACAAATACCGTCGTGAAGGATTATAATGGTACTACGGTTGTCCTTAAGAACGGAGAGGAAATACGATCCAATACGGTCATTTGGGCTGCAGGCGTCCGCGGTAACGTGCCTAAGGGAATCCCATTGGATCAAGTGGTTAAGGGCCGCATACAGACGGATCGCTTCAGCCAGGTTCTGGGAATATCCAATATCTACGTCATTGGCGATCTGGCCTACATGGAAACGCCCAAATATCCGGCAGGTCATCCACAATTGGCATCCGCGGCGATACAGCAAGGCAAATGGCTGGGGAGAAATTTCGAACGGAAGGCTGCCGGAAAGCCGATGAAGCCATTTGAATACCGGGACAAGGGCACTATGGCTACGGTCGGAAGAAACTTGGCCGTGGTGGACATACCTAAGCCCAAATTGCATTTCAAGGGCTTGCTGGCCTGGATGATCTGGATGAGCCTGCACCTCATGCTCATCCTGGGGGTAAAGAATCGCCTCTTCGTTTTTCTGAACTGGCTTTATAACTACATCACCTACGATCAATCCTTGAGACTGCTTTTCCGGGAATTTCACCGGCAAAAGCCTGCGGAAACGCCAACTGTCTAAGATCTGGTGGATTTGAGCTGAAGGATTTTTTTCGCCCGGCTGCGAAAGGCTGCTTTTTCATAATCCCATCGGTCCCGGATAATCAATTGCAGTTCGGGAATAATCCCGGGATAGGATTTGGCCAGGTTCGACAAAATGCTAAGAGAAAACGCCTTTATTGCCCCTGCCGTGTCCAGTGACTGAATGAATCCAAAACAGGTCTCCATGATCTGACCATGATAGCGGCGCGGTATATCGACGTCCTGCAGTAATCGCACGGTATTGCGGCGCACGGCGTCATGGACATCCGGTCTTTTCAATTTGACCAGCAGTTGGCTAAAATAGGGTTTTATGAGTTCTGGATGACTGCGAGCGCAATAGCTTATCGGCCAGGCGGCGCGTTGCACGATCCGGTATTCAGAATCAAAGAACAAATGCATCAATTGGGCAAAGCGTTTTTTGTCCGCCCCGATCCAGGCCACTATTCGATTGCATTGTTTTTTGGAATGCTCGGCTGCCAAAGTCTCTTTTAGGTTCACCGGCGCAGAAATTGAAACTATATCATCCTAAGTAAGTGGCCCTTGTATAACACACATATAGTTAATGTAATGCAAGTTTTATTTCATCAAAAAGGCCAAAAGTTGAAATACTTGAGCAACCAAACGACGAGCGGAGAGATTAGGGCCAGAATGGCAATCAGGATAGCAATTCGGGAATTAATTACGGCTCGTCTCGCCTTGAGTTCGAGTTTGTGATAGTTTTCGAATTGCATCCGGGCATTTTCAGTCTCATACCAACGCTTCGTCAGGCTGGCTAATTCATTGGCCCCCTTTTCCATGATTCGCCCAAGAATCTCCAGGTTGTTTAGATCGTAAAACCGACTTGATTCTCCATTCATGTCCTGGCCAAGCTGAAGAAAGGCGTTGTTTTGAACCTCGATCATGGTGCTTTCAACCAGAGGAGAGAGTACGTTTTTGGCCTCTTCGGCCTGCTCTCGGTTGTTTAACCGGGGTAGGTTTTCTTTCAGCAACTCATTTAGTTTCGTCCACCGTAATTTGGAAGAATGCAAGAGTTGCAGAATTTCAATTTCCATTGTTCCTCACATTATAATGGTTATTAAGACCTTATGCGTTTGGTCTGGGGTTGGTTTTCCAGCATTCTGCAAGGATATTTGGGGGGAAAGCGAAGCCCGCGAATATAGCTCTTTTTTGCGCATCGCCTTTAGCCGGACATAAAATTTGAATGGCTAAAACGGTTCAAATTGCTCTTTGGGCGAAGAAACCGAGGCATGGCTGACGAGCTAGCAAATGAGGTATGCGATTTCGTAAGTCGGGACCTGTCCCTGGAGCTGGATTTGGAAATTCGCCCTGAATCCAGGAAAAACAGCCTAATTTTTGGTCCTCCTCGCTGAATGGGAAGGTAATATCAGGTAGCAGCTTGTTTGCCGGTGGATTGGTAACACAGAAATTCTCATTTGCAGCATGAACTTCAGCAAAGCCATTTTGGTCTTTCTTTCTCTTTCCATTGAAACAGTAGGTCTTGGCCAAGCTATTTCCATACCTGTGCTAGACAAGCATGCAGAAGGATTTGTCAGGGGAGTCAGGCTCTCCGACGAAGAGAAAATTTTTCTGCAGACGGACAAGTGGTTCTATGCAGCCGGGGAAGACCTCTGAAAGAATCTTTTTTTTTATACCGCTGACGATCCCATAACCTATCGAATTACCGTAGTGGCCTTTCATCAAGCGGGAATATCTTGATATCTACCAGTCAGATAAGGAGAGATTAGCTGTCGAAAGCTGCAGCTTATACCAGGGGATTCTATCGAAAGACAGGATGAAAGGAGGCATTTCTTCTACCCTCCTATTTTCTTATAATTAATATTATGTTAAATAGCCGCACAGGGCTATGGGTATTTATTTTTTTTTACCCACGCTTCTAATATGCTGCCGCATGGTAAGATGTTAAGTAATTTTACTATACAAAAATGCCCCATCTATTTCAGGTAGATGAGGCAATAATCAAGAAACTACTAAAAAGAAAAATTATGATTGACTTTAATGATTCATTCTCCGAATTAAAAGAGATATTCCGTCAACAAACTGGTTTAGATTGGAAACAGCATCTTGAGACTTACATAGAATTTGTTAAGGCAATATCATTAACTGCGATTGCAGACAGTATTACTCACATAAAAATAACTCTTAAAGACATGAACAATGAAGTGGAACCTGATGAAAATATTCCGGGAGTTAAATCTTGGAAACAATTTATAAAAGAGAAAAACGAAAGAAGTAGAATGGAGGGCGACTAATTCTCTTTTATATACTTGTCTATTTTCGTCCAAAGTCTAACGCCAAAAAAATAGACATCTTTGAACACTAGGGTAACTGTGCAATTATCAGTTA
>Ga0207040_1147_pt1 | contig 20699 bp, 13 predicted proteins | sample Alteio_BWMinCont_72_FD_153279 | JGI IMG/M metagenome (GOLD analysis project Ga0207040, IMG submission 153279) | Enriched cells from forest soil in Barre Woods Harvard Forest LTER site, Petersham, Massachusetts, United States -... | ecosystem: Environmental > Terrestrial > Soil > Temperate forest >... | reverse complement strand
AGGCTAAACCATGAACGTTCCTTACCAGGCCCATATTCCTTTCGTCTTGTTGTTCCTGGTATTCGTGGTCGGCTTCGTACTCACCCAGGGACATAATCGCGGGAGTTAGATGGGCGTTACACCCAAATGGCGATCGGCTGCGGCGAGCGATCCAGGCCGCCTGCGCACCGAGAATCAGGACCGCGGCTACGTCGACGACGAGCACGGAATCTTCCTGGTAGTGGACGGTCTGGGCGGGCACGCGGCGGGCGAGAAAGCCGCGGAAACGGCGCTGGAGGTGATTGCGAGCGAGCTGCGGCGGCCGGAGGAAAACCTGCGCCAGCGCGTTCGAGCGGCAATAACGGCGGCCAATAATCGCATCTGGGATCTGGCGGCGGCAAATGAAGACTGGCGCGGCATGGCGTGTGTGCTGACCCTGGCCGTGATGTCCGAGGACAAGGTGGTGGCCGGGCATGTGGGCGATTCGCGGCTGTACTTGATTTGGAACGGCTCGATGAAAAAGCTGACCTCGGATCATTCCCCGGTCGGCGAGCGCGAGGATGCCGGAGAGTTGAACGAGCAGGAAGCCATGCAGCATCCCCGCCGTCACGAAGTATTCCGGGACGTGGGATCCGAGCGGCGCGAGCCGGGGGATGAAAACTTCGTGGAGATGAAGGAGTTTTTATTTAAGCCCGATGCCGCGATCCTGTTGTGCAGCGACGGGCTGAGCGACCTGGTTACCTCGGCTGAGATCCGGGAAATCGTGGAGCGCTATGACGGGGATGCGGAAAAGGTGTCGCGCAATCTAGTGGATGCGGCCAATCAGGCCGGCGGCAAAGATAATATAACCGCGGTGTTTGTAGCCGGCGGCGAGTTCGTGGGCAGCGCTTCGCCCGCCATGGCGGAAGCCCGGGCGCGGCATTCGATCACCAGAATGCGGAAGGCGGCAGCCAGTCCCGCGCCTGGGATGGCGGGGCGTCTGGGGCGGGTTTTGACCAGTCGGGCCGCGTTTCTGGTTTACGGTTTTTTAATCGGGGTGCTGCTGGGTCTGGCTGTGCGCTTCTGAAACCGCGCGTCGGCCCGCACGTCACGACATATAAGGCCTACTTGTGCTGCGAACCCGCCAGTTCGGGGTGTATGAAGTCATCCGCAAACTTGCGCGGGGGATGACCGACGTTTATCTGGCCTTCGATAGCAGCGCGAACCGCCACGCAGTATTAAAAATTGTTGAGGAATCCCCGGACCCGCTGACGCAGCTGATCCTCGAAGCGGAACGACGCGGCGCCGCCATTCAGAAGCAGCTGCACGAGGCGGATTCCCGCGTGATCGAGATCTACGAGTATGGCGAGATGGATGGGTATTTCTACATCGCCATGCAGTACATCGAGGGCCGCACGGTTGCCGAAATTCTCAAACAGGAGACCCGGATCGAGCCGGCGCGCGCGGCGAAGCTCGCAATCGAGATTTTGAGCCAGCTCGGCAAGCTGCATGCTTTTCAGACCGACGTGGGCGGCCAGAGGCGGGCGGTGGTGCACGGCGACATCAAGCCCTCCAACATACAGATCGGCGGCGACGATGAAGTACGGCTTCTGGATTTTGGCATCGCCAAGGTGCTGACGTTCACGCATAGCCGCACTCACCTCAACCTGGGCAGCCCCAGCTACTGCTCGCCGGAGCGGTTAAGCCGCGGGCAAGTGGACCGTCACGCGGATCTATGGGCGGTGGGCGTGACGCTGTACGAGATGGTAGCGGGGATGCCGCCCTACCAAGCGCAAGATACGCGCAAGTTGGAAGAGTTGATCCAATCGCGACGTCCGCCGCGCGCGCTGCCGGACACCTGCCCGCCGGGCCTGAAGGCGATCCTGTGCAAAGCGCTGGCCGGCGATCTGCACCAGCGATACGTCTCGGCCGCCGCGTTTGAAAGCGATGTGCGGCTGTTTCTACTGAATCGGACCACCGTTGCGGAAAAAGAAAGCCGCACCTCATGGAATGTGAATCCGACAGTGGAAAAGCCGCGCTTGGCCGGACTGCCGCGGCGCGTAACGAGCATGGCGGAGACAGTGAAGCAAAGCGTCCTGAAGCTCAGACCCGCGCGCGCCCAACAAGTGGCCTCGGTGTTGAGCATTCTGGTGGCGCTGTGCTGGGGGCTGTTCGCCGGTCTGCTGGTTTGTGTGCCGGCCGGTTACTATTACCGGTTCTGGCGCGAGAGCGGTCCGATTCGCGGACGTCTGGATTACACGCGCGCGCGTCTTGCCGACATCGATGCGGATTGGGATCTGTTCCAGCGAGTTCACCGGCAGAATGCATTTCTGGGGGACTTCTCGCCGGCGCAGCGGCTGGCTGCTCCCATGCGCTCGAGCTTGCTTGCGGCTGCCGACAGCGTGATCGAGCGCTACCGGAACAACTCCGACCCCTCAGTTCAGAATTTTGACTGGCCCAAGGCCGCGGCTTGTCTGCGGCATGCGCTCGAAATGGACAGCCAGGATCGGGACGCGCAAGGAAAGCTGGCGCTGGTGAACGGGTATGCGGCGTTGGCGCGCGCAAACGGAGATCAATCGGCCGGGCGCCAGGCGCAGGTGGATATGGCGCAGCAGGATTTTGAGGAAGCTACTCCTTTGATTCCGCGGTCGCCGGATCCGCATCTCGGCTTGGCGCAAATCTATGTTTATTCGCGGAAGAACATCGGAAAAGCCATGGCGGAGTTGCACGAAGCCGAGCGGCTGGGATTTCAATGCGGGCCGCGCGAGGTGGAAGAGCAAGCCGATGGCTATCGTTTCCGCGCCAACTCGGAACTGAGCGAAGCTCTGAAATACCGGATGACCTCGCGGTCGTCGGCGCAACGTTATCTGCGCCTGGCGCAGCGCGACTTCGATAGATCGCGTCAACTTTATGAACCGATCCTGGGATTCTCCAATGTCAGTGTCGCGTTGCGGCAAGTGGAGGACGACGATCGTGCGCGCCAGCAGTTGGACGACAGTTTGAAGAAGACACCGAAACGGCAGCGCAAAGCGTACGGGAGGATCGGCCGTTGGCAGTAACCAAGAGCTGGGAATCGAACGTTCTCGCCGCACAGGCCAAGTCTGCCTCGGCGGGACGCGTCGGCTGGCGCGAATTTGCGTGGCTCTTCGGCGCATCGCTTCTGGTGGGAAGCGGACTGTTTCTGGTCTATTCAGCCAAGACCCGCAATTTTCCGGAGTTGTCGCGGCAATTGGCCGCCGGAGAATTGCTGGACTTGAACGGCGCGGCGAGAGCGGACGACTGGCTTCCGTTCCTGTTGGTTTTCCCGGACCAGGCCGAGCGCCAGACAATAGCCGGGCGGGCTTTCGATTATGTGGCGGCGCATCGGCCGCTGCCGAATGTAGGCGCACTGGCGAGGTTGCGTAAAGCCGGCGAACCGAGAACTCCGCTGCTGCCGCTCGCGAAACTGAAGCCGAATTTTGTAGTGCGCACGCCGCGCGATTTTCAAATTCGGTTTCTGATTTGGACCGGATTGTACCTGGCCAGCTTCTACGCCGTGTTCTTGGTTTGGCGATGGAATGGCTTCCGCGGCGATTTCTCGCTGCTGCCTGCCGCGCACTTGCTGACCGGCATGGGCTTGATCCTGGCGGTTAGCCTGCGCGATCCATTGCGCGACACTTTGGAGTTGAGTAAATTCGCCTGGGGCGCCGGGCTGGGCTGCCTGGTGCTGCTGTTGCCCTCGCTGCGTGCGATCGATTATCGGCGCTTCTCGGAATGGTGCTACACGCCGCTTTTTGGGGCTTTTCTGTTATTCGTCCTCTTGCTGCGATTCGGATCGGGACCGGGTGGCAACGACGCCAAGGTGAACCTGGGTCCCTTTCAGCCGGTGGAAGCCATCAAGATTCTGCTGGTCTTTTTTCTTGCGGGGTACTTCGCGCGCAACTGGGAACGGCTGCGTGATCTGCGGGAGAAACGGCTGGTGCCTCGCTCGCTGCGCTGGATCCACGTGCCGCGCATCGCCCACGTTCTGCCGGTAATGTGCGCAGTGGGCTGCGCGCTGCTCCTGTTTTTCTTTCTAAAGGACCTGGGCCCCGCGCTGGTTACCGGATTTTTGTTCTTGGCGATGTTCGCCGTGGCGCGTGGGCGTTCCGGATTGGCCGTGTTCGGCATCGCACTGCTCGTCGTTGGGGTTGCGGTTGGCTATCGCGTTGGGAAACCAACCACCGTGGTGGAGCGCATCGATATGTGGCGGTCGCCTTGGGATAACGACGTGCATGGCGGTAATCAACTGGCGCATTCGTTGTGGGCGTTTTCGACGGGCGGCGCTTGGGGATCGGGTCCGGGCTGGGGCGATCCCGCGATGATTCCGGCGGGCAATACCGATCTGGTGCTCCCGGCAATCGGGGAAGAATGGGGATTCTGCGGGGTCGCGGCGGTGTTTCTGCTGTTAGGTTTCCTAGCGCATCGCGGATTGCGGATCGGGTTGAAAGCGCCGAACGAATACGGCATGTTCCTGGCTCTGGGCCTATCGTCGCTCATCGCGTTGGAGATGCTGCTGATCTCCGGCGGTGTGCTCGGGGCCATTCCTTTATCAGGAGTAGTGTCTCCATTCTTGAGCTCAGGCAACACGGCCATGCTGGCGAACTTCTTGATCCTGGGCATTCTGCTGGCAATCTCGAACCACTCGCGCCAAGCGGGCGTGGATGAGCCCTTCCGGCGGTCGGTGCGAGGGCTTTCCATTGTTTTGGGCGGGTGTGCCGCGGCGCTGCTGGGAACCGCGGCTTATTATCAAATCGCGCACGACCGGGATTTTATGGCGCGCGATACAAAGGTGTTCGAAGACGACGGCGTAAAGCGGGCGCAGCACAACCCGCGTCTGAATTCGCTGGCACGCGAGATCCGGCGCGGGGACATTCTGGATCGCAATGGCGTCCTGCTGGCGACCAGCGATTGGACCGCACTGGAGCGGCTGCGTCCCGAGTACGAAAAGCTCGGCGTCTCCATTGATGCGGCGTGCTCCAGGCTGGACAACCGGCATTATCCTTTCGGCCCACTGACCGCGCATATCCTGGGCGACTTGCGAACGGGTGAAAACTTTCACGCCACCAATGCTTCGCTGATCGAGCACGATTCGAACGTGAGATTGCAGGGCTTCACGGATTACCGCGAGCTTGCTCCGTTGATTCGATATCGTCATCAGCCCGGCAATCCGGAGATTGCGAAACTGATGGCGCGGGAACGCAGCGTAACAACCTCGATCGATATTCGTCTGCAGATGCGGGTGGCTAAGGCGTTGAAGGATCGGCTGGCCGCGGCGCACAAGGACAAGGGTGCGGCGATCGTCCTGGATCCGCATACAGGAGACGTACTGGCGATGGTGAGCGAACCGGCGCCGGTGGCCGCGGAATCCACGCCCGAGCAGTTGCTGGATCGGGCGCGCTACGGATTGTATCCTCCCGGCTCCACGTTCAAGCTGGTCACCGCCATGGCGGCGTTGCGCCTCGATCCGAAGCTCGAGAACAAAACGTTCAGCTGCCGGCGCCTTCCGGACGGACGCTCTGGAACGCAGATTCCGGGGTGGCGCAAGCTGATTCGCGACGACGTGGGCGATGCCGCGCACGGCACCCTCAGCATGGAACGCGCGATCGCCGTTTCATGCAACGCCTATTTCGCGCAGCTGGGAGTCTATTCGGTAGGCGCGAAAGCGCTGAGCGATACCGCGCAGCTATTGGATATTCCGGCCGGGAGCGTCGCCGATATCCAAGCCGCCATGCCGTTTGCATCCTATGGACAGGGGCCGGTGCTGGTATCGCCCTTCAAGATGGCGAGGGTTGCTGCGACCATCTCGGCGGGTGGCGCGATGCCCGAAGGCCGCTGGGTGGTGGACAACAGCAATTCGCGTACGGACTCCCCTCGGCCGATTCTGGCGTCCGGGTTAGCCGGATTTCTCGCGGGAGCGATGCGTTCGGTGGTTGTATCGGGAACCGCGCGGCGCGCGATGAAAGGCGAACCGGTCAGCGTGGCGGGAAAAACCGGAACCGCTCAACTCGACGAAGGTCAGCCGCACTCCTGGTTCGCTGGGTTCGCTCCCTACGATGGCGACCGCTCGAAGAGCATCGCGTTCGCGGTTATGGTGGAGCATGGCGGCTATGGCGCCAGCCTGGCTGCGCCGATCGCGCGAGAGATCGTAGATGCAGCCTCGGAGTTGGGACTGGTGGGCCACTGATGAGAATCGCGGATTTAATTGAACGTTTAGGGCGGTCGGTGTTTGAAACGCCTTTCGGAGCGGGCGCGGAGGTGGCCGGCGATTCGCCCGAAATCGCCGAAGTGCGGATCGCCCTGCTGGACGAGATCAAGAAGAAGATCCAGCGGGCCGGCGGCAAGGCGTTGTTTCCCTACAATGTCGTTCGGATCGCGATCCGCGCCGATGGCACGGACGCCGCGGTGTTCGAGCGCGATTTCTTCCGGAACTTCTTCGAGGAAGAAGTTCGCAAAGGCTTGGCAAAGGAGAGCTGCCGCTATCCGGCCGACCTGCGGGTGGAGATTCGGGCCATCACTGGCGATACGCGTGAAAAGGGCAAGTGGCTGCGCGTGGAAACTGTAGCCGAAGATGCGCCGCCTCCAAGCGAAGCTCCTCGCCTCAAGCGCGCAGGCAAGCTGGTGGTGGTTTCCGGAACCGCGAACAAGAGTGAAGTTCCGCTGCAGAAGACCCGAACCAATATCGGCCGGCTGATCGACGTCTACAAAGAGGAAGGCCTCTCGCGGCGCAACGACCTGGCCTTCGCCGAAGACAGTCCTATCAACCGCACGGTTTCGCGCGAGCATGCGCACATAATCCACGACAAAAAGACCGGAGAGTATCGCCTCTATAATGACCGCTGGTACAAACCGGGCAACAAAGCCGAGAGCAACTGCGGACTGTGGATCGTGCGCGACGGCATGGGCCAAGAGGTGCATCGCGACATGCGCGGCACGCGGCTGCTGCCGGGCGACGAAATACACCTGGGCAAAGCGGTGCTGAAATTCCAGATCAAATGAGATCGAGCGCTTGCTCGAAATCGGACAGCAGGTCGCGCCAGTCCTCTATGCCGACCGAGATGCGCACCAGGCCGTCGGTGATTCCGGCCTGAGCGGATTCTTCTTCTGTAAAGCCCGAATGCGTCGTGGTCTTGGGATGGCAGACCAGAGTTTCCACGCTGCCGAGTGAAACCGCATTGCGCGCGATGTGCAGATTGCGAAGAAACTCGAAAGCGGCCGGCTTACCGCCGCGCAAATCAAGCGACAGCATTCCCCCGGGAAAATCGCACTGCTCCATTCTGATTCGGACTTGATCCTGATCGGTAAATAACGTCGGATACAAAACTCGCGCGACCTTGGGATGCTTGGCCAGCCGGATCGCGATTCGTTCCGCGTTCTTGCTGGACCGGTTCATCCGCAGAGCCACCGTGGGCAAACGGCCCTCCAGCATCCAACACTCGTCCGGCTGCAGGATGTTGCCGAACAGGCTGCGCTTGCTGTGCATCTTGCGAATCAGATCCGGATCGGAAGCGATCACCGCTCCGCCGATCATATCGCTCAAGCCGGAAAGATACTTGGTAGCCGAATACAGACACAGATCCGCGCCGAGCATGAGCGGATGTTGGAACGTGGGGCCAAGCAGCGTGTTGTCCACCATGATCACCGGCTTCGGATTCAGCTGGGCGGCGGTCGCGGCGGCCTGGTGGATGCTGGTCATCAGAATGGTCGGGTTGGCGGGAGTTTCGATCAACAAGATGGCTAGGTTTTTAGCCGAGCGGATGGCATCGGCAATGTCCTGGGTGCGTCCGGCGCCCACTGGAATGCCGTGGATGCCAAGCGTCTGGAGGAAGTCTTCGATCAAGTGCTGGGTGCCGCCGTAAATCGGAACGGTATAAACGATGCTTTGGCCCGGATGCGCGAAGGTGAGCAGCGCGGTCATGATGGCGGCCATCCCTGAGTCGAAAACCAGTGCCGCATGGGCTCCTGCTTCGAGCGCCAGCATCCGGTCTTCGAGAATTTCGGCGTTGGGATGATTGAAGCGCGAATAAACCAGATCGGGTTTTTCATCGGGCAAGAGCTGGGCGCGGCCGGCCATCAGGTCGAAAGCTCGTTCAGCCGCTTCCGGGCTGGAGAACACATAAGTAGAGCTGCGAAAGACCGCCGGCCGCGCCGAGCCGACGGACAGTTTGGGATCGAAACCGCGCGTGAGGACTTGGGTTGGAGGACGGAGGACGGAAGAATCTTTTTCTGGCATGAAGTGGGCTCCCGTCTTCAGTGTAGTCGGATGGGACGGGATGCTTGCGGGATGCCGATGAGCGATTTGTTTCGCAGCCGGTTGTGCGGATATCTCGTTAGGCGAACGTTACCGATGAATAGATATGAAACGGTAACTTCGATTGCTTGTCTATCTAGTGCCAGCGGGTTGTTGGCAAAGGGGGGAATATGCGTTTTGCAGTCATTCTGTCCATGGTGGCGTTGCTTGGGGCGCCGGCATTTTATGGCCAGGACGCGACGAAAGCGGATAACACGAAGGTCAATGAGCGGGATCGCGACAAGACCGAAGCAACGGCCGACCAGCAGAAAGAGAATAAGTCGGACCGCGACCTCACCAAAGAGATAAGACGCTCGATCGTGAAGGACAGGTCGTTGTCCACTTACGCGCACAACATCAAAGTGATTTCCGAGAACGGCACCGTGACGCTAAAAGGACCGGTCCGCTCGGAGGAAGAGAAGAGAGCGATCGAGGCGAAGGCCGCCGAGGTCGCCGGCAAGAACGTAAACAGCGAGCTTTCGGTGGTACCGGACTCGAAAACACAATCGCAAAAATAAAGACAGAACCGCAAAAATAAAAAGGAGCACAGAACACATGGCAGGAAAAAATACGGCGGCATTCGGCATTTTTAAAACGCCGAGGCTGGCTGAAGTAGCGGTGGAAGCGCTGATCGCGGGGGGATTCTCCAATCAGGACATCTCAGTGCTGTTTCCCGATAAGCAAACCACCAAAGAGTTCGCGCATGAAAAAAACACCAAGGCGCCGGAAGGCGTCACCACCGGCGTAGTTTCCGGAGGGGCGATCGGCGGCGCGCTAGGGCTGCTGGCCGGCATCGGGGCTCTCGCGATTCCGGGCGTGGGTCCGTTCATTGCGGCGGGTCCGATCATGGGCGCGCTGGCGGGTGTAGGCGCTGGAGGAGCCATTGGCGGCGTAGTGGGGGCCCTGGTGGGAATGGGCATGCCCGAATATGAAGCCAAGCGCTACGAAGGCAGAGTGAAGGATGGCGGCGTGCTTCTCTCGGCGCACTGCGAAAGTTCGCAGGAAGTGGATCGGGCCAAGGAAATCCTGAAGCGCACGGGCGCAGAGGATATTTCTTCGGCCGGAGAGAAGAGCGTCAGCTCGCATGGAGTGGAGAAGGATAGGGACTACGTAACGTCGGAAAAAAATCGCTATTAAGCGATTAGCGGAAGCGCGCGGCCGGTTTAGGGAATATCGGCCGCGCGTTTTAGTTTAGTTGAGCGATTGGGCCGGCTTGGCTACGCGGTCTGATCTCCATGCTCTTCCAGTTGGCGTTTTAACACCGAAACAAATTCGCCGTCCGCCAGGATGTCCACCATTCCGGATTGCCGCTCCTCGCCGGTAACCAGCACCGTGGTGCCGGGATAGATAGTGACGATTTCCTCGACACCCGTACCGTCGCGCTTGACAGCTTGCATCGTGGATTTAACCCTGTAGAGTTTGAAGCGAGCGTGGCCTTTTTCCATTCGGCTTAAAGAAGAGACTCCCGGCGTCTCGCATTTGGCACCTGGATCTTTTACTAGCTCGGTCACATCTGAGCGGGCTGCGATATCGTCAGATGCTCCCTGTGGTCGGCCCGATGTTCAACCATCCGCTGCCAGGCTTCGTTCAACTTCGCCACGGCTTCCGAAAGCGCGGCCTCCACTGCAAGCGAAGCCTGCGGCCGATTCCTGCGCGCCGTCAGATGAAGATATTGCTGGAAGCAATCGCGATGAGCTTTTTCCAGAGCTGAACACTGCCGGCACATTCGAGTTTAAGCATTATGCTGACACGAATAGGCCGCCGCTAGCCACTAGGAAAATTACTTAAAGTCGGGGGAGGTGCGGGTTTTTTAGGCGCCGGCGGAAAATCGCCGGGTTTCAAGATCGCATTGGTGATCGGCTTCGTGACGGAAGAGAGCCATACGGGCTTTCTCCGCAATCTCCCATGCATCGCGGCACGACCGCCGCAGTACTAGCACCTCGGTGTGAAGACCAGCGCCAGCCAAGTCAGCCATTGCGGAGACGGCGTCCGCGTAAGTTTTGGCTGTTTCACGATATTTGTTCAGGAAGCCCAACCGTTCCTGGCAGACTTCGGGAAGACCGGTAGACATAGCCACCGTATTCTAACATCGGTGCGCCGGACAGTAAATACCCTATTGGCGAGGGGCCATCAATTCCGAGACTTCCTGCTGCAACTTGGCGATTTGGGCCCGCTCTTCCGCCGTCGCACGCGGCTCCATGGCGGGCCAAAATCGCTTGACATTGCTATAGGCATCCAAGGCTAGTGCTTGTGCTTTTTCCGCACCCTCGCGATCCCCCAAGCCCTCTTCAGTGGTAGCTATTCGCAACAACGTTAACGCCAACTCCAGTTCCACTCGGATGAAATTCACGCCGGCACGGTCCGCCGTACCTTGCTTTTGCGTTAGATCGCTATTTCGGCTCGAAGGTTCCACTGTGCCCCATCTTGAATGGAAATGTGATGGTAAACCGGACACCTTGGCTCCGATCGAGTTGCAGCGTGCCCTGTAGCTGCTCCACCAGCAACCGCACCAGTTGCAGACCCATGGAGGTGGCATGCATGGGATCCAGATCGGGCGGCAGCCCGCGGCCGTTATCGCCGACAGAGAGCGTGCATTTCTCCCCATCGGCCCGCAGCGTTATTTGAACCAGGCCAGGACGCCGATCCGGGAAGGCATGTTTGAGGCTGTTGCTGAGCAGTTCGTTAACGATCAAGCCGCACGGCACTGCCTGTCCCAATTCGAGCTGGCAATCCGCGATGTCGGTCCTCAGCCGCACCTCTTCCGGACGAGCTTGGTAGAAGCTGAACAGATCTTTTGCGATCTTCTGCAGGTACTGCGCAAAATCGACCTGGGAAACATCGGCGGTGCCGTAGAGCATTTCGTGAATGGCGGCGATGGAGCGCACGCGGTTATGCATTTCATCCAACGCCAGGAGGGTGCCGGGATCGCGCAAATAGTCGGACTGAAGCTGAATCAGGCTGCTGATAACCTGCAGGTTGTTTTTTACCCGGTGATGGATCTCTTTCAGCAGGATGTCTTTTTCCTTTAACGACCGGCGGATCTGTTCCTCGGACTGGCGTTCCGCGGTGGCGTCACGCATCACTTTGGCGAAGCCTCTCAGCCGGCCGGCCTGGTCGCGAATAGCGGTCAAGACTTCGTGAGCGAAGAACCGCGTGCCGTCCTTGCGCACGTGCCAGCGCTCATAGGTGGCGCTGCCTTCGGCGCTGGCGCGTTCCCTGGCGCGCAATGGCTCGCCCTTTTCGGCATCTTCGGGAGTGAACAAGCGCGCGACCGGCTGGCCGACGATCTCTTCCTCGGTATATCCCCACACGCGTTGGGCGCCGCGATTCCAGGATGTGATTTTGCCGAAAGGATCCACCTGAAACATGGCGTACTCACGGACATTCTCAACAAACAGGCGGAGGTCGTCCTGGGTCTCCCGCAAAGCCGCCTCGGCGCGGGTTTTCTTGGTGACGTCGCGGATATTTATTTGAATAATGTGGCGAGTTCCGATGGTGTACTTGTTGGCCACGATGTCGGTGTCCAAATCGCGGCCGTCGCTGGCCTGGAGGACGGTGGAGAAGTTCACAACCTCCATAATCCGGGAGTCGGCGATCACGCGCTGGAGCGGCTTCGATTTCAGAAAGGGAGAAACCCCGTCCAGGCGCTTGCCGATGAACGCCTCGCGCGGGAAGCCGGTAAGCTCGGACAGAAACGGATTGATGTCCAGTATGGTTTCGGTCTCGTCGTCCAGCACCAGCATGCCCTCTTTCGCGGTTTCAAACAGCCGGCGATAGCGGATTTCGGCTTCTTCACGGCGCTTGCTCAGATCTTCCATGGAGACCAGCACGCGGCGCGATTCCGGATGCGGAAGCCGGCGCCCGTTCAAGCGGAAAGTCCGCTGCCCGAGATGTTCGAAATTATGCTGCACCTCGAAGTCCTGGAAAGAAACGTCGCGGAACAAGGCATTGCCCAGCAGTTCGCGCAAGCGCGGCTGGTTCCACTGGCCGTTGCCCAGATCGTAAAAAAAACGGCCTTCGGTCTCGGTCCGGCTCACATGAAAGCTATCGTAAAAGGCCGGAGTGGCGCGCAGAACTCGCATATCGGCGTCCAGCACCAGAAGCGGCTCGCGCACCACCTCGATCATGGCTTCGGCGTAGTCGCGCGCTTGCTCGGCGGTCAGCAGGGTGCGCTTGAGAGCATCGATGTCGACGATGGCGATCACCACGCCGTCGATGCGGTCGTCCAAGGTCCGGTACGGCCGAATGTTGACTGAGTGCCAGCGGCCTTCGCGATCCTGGACCTCGTGCCGCTCGACCTTCAGCGTCTCGATCACACGGTGGGCGAGTTGCTCGAGTTGCGGAACTTCCAGCCCGCCCCGGAGGCGGCTGATCGGCCGGGCCATATCCGCGGGAGTCAGCTCCAGCAGCTTTTCAGCGGCCGAATTGAACCGCCGCAGCCGGAGAGTATTGTCCAGCATGAGAATCGGAATTTGTACGGCTGAAAGCAGATTTTTCAGGTCGTTATTAACTGCATTGATCTCTTGGTTGCGGTTCTGAAGCTCCTCATTGACGGTGGTGAGCTCTTCGTTGGAGCTTTGCAGCTCTTCTTTGGTAGTGCTGAGCTCCTCGTTGGTACTCTGCAATTCTTCATTTGTGCTCTGCAGTTCTTCGTTGGCGGCGCGAAGTTCTTCGGAATGCGCCTCATGATCCTCGCTGAGTGAGCGCAGATATTCCCGGGCCTCGGCCAGCTGTTGTTGCAACTGGCGACCCTGGTCCTCCAGTTGGGCTGTATATTCGGTTGCACCCAAGCGCTTTTCAGCGGCTGGGACTGGGGCGGAAAGATCGACTACGCCGGGACCGCCGGGCTTTTTGTGCTCTTCCTCGAAGACCACCAGAAAATAACGCTCGCCAGGCGCAGGGCCCGTGATGGGTGTCACCTCGATCTCAACCTGACGGCGCTGCCCGGATGGATCCACGAACTGGGCCCTCTCGCCGAGAGACGAATTCTGTTCTGTCACCGCCTGCAGGAGTTTCCGCAAAGGCAGCACCAGCCCCTCCCGCGCCATGCGCAGCAAGTTCAAGCTGGCCTCGCCCGGTGTAGGTTCCAGGAACATGCTGGTGTGACCGCGAAAATGGAGGATCTGCAATTGGGCGTCCACCACCACCGCGGCCGGAGAATATTTGGTTTGAATGATGCGGTCGGTTTTCCTCTGCAGCTCCACTCCGCTGAGCGTGGCCTGAGTTTTGGCCGGCAGAGCCGGTTCGAAGCCGGGGTGGCCCAGCGCCAGCTCCAAGGTGAACCGGCTGGCGGCGGACTTGCGGGAGTAAATGTGGTTTTGCTTGTCGGCGGTATCGAAGAGGTCGGGTTGGGCGTTGGCGCTTTCGGCGCTTCCCAGCAGCAGCAGACCATCCGGATTCAGGCTGTAGTGAAAGACCGGCAGTATGCGCCGCTGCAAAGCCGTGTCCATATAGATCAGGACGTTGCGGCAACTGATCAGATCCATGTGCGAGAACGGCGGATCGTGCGTAAGATCCTGGCGCGCGAACACGCAACTTTCTCGAATCGGCTTGCTGATCTGATAGCCGGTTTCGGAGTGCACAAAGAATCGCCGGAGCCTCTCGGCGGAAACATCTTGCGCGATGACGTCGCTGTAGAGGCCGGCGCGAGCATGTTCCAAAGCAGGCTCGTTGATATCGGTCCCGAACAGTTGCATGGCCGCGGGTAGCTGCAGGTCCTGGAGCAGCTCGTAAATGCACATGGCCAGCGTGTAGACTTCCTCGCCGGTGGCGCAGCCCGGCACCCAAACGCGCACCGCCTGGTTGGATTTGCGGTGCATCAGATATTTGCCTAACAGCGGTTTAAGGGCTTCGAAAGCCTCGGGATCGCGGAAGAAGTTCGTAACGCTAATGAGGAGATCGTTGTAGAGCTCTCTCAGCTCGGAGGGGTGTTCCTCTATGTACCGGCGGTACTCGGGCAACTCGCCCAGCCGCAGCACCAGCATCCGCCGGCCCAAGCGGCGGCGCATGGGAAGTTGCTTGTAATGCGAAAAGTCTACTTTGGTATGGTTCTGCAGAAGCTTGAAAATTTTCTTGAGCTCGCCATCCCCGTCCGGTAAGATTTCCTCGTGCGGAGTCTCGCCCTGGTGAACGACATAGGGATTCTTGGCCAGGCGCAGCAGCTCTTCGGCGATTTTGGCCGGCGGCAGAACGAAATCCACAGCGCCGGTCGCCACTGCGTTGTGCGGCATCCCGCTGTGGCGAGCCGAGGCTTCATCCTGTGCAAAGGTGATGCCGCATTCTTCTTTGATGTTCCGGATACCCTGGCTGCCATCCGACCCCGTGCCCGACAGTACGATTCCAATCGCTTTGCTGCCCTGGCCGCGCGCGAGCGATTCGAAGAACGTGTCGATCGGTAAATGCAAACCGGATTTTCGCCGCGCCAGGCGCAAGCTGCCGTCTTCGAACACCATGCTGACGTTGGGCGGAATCACGAAGACCTGATTCGGCTGGATGTGCATGCCATCTTCGACCGTGTGGACCCGGATCGGAGTAACGGCCGCCAGCAGCTCGCTCAGCTGACTTTTATGATCCGGGTCCAGATGCTGCACCACCACGTAGGCCATACCGGTGTCTCCCGGCAGAGCGCGAAGCAGCTGCGTCACGGCTTCCAAGCCCCCGGCCGAAGCGCCGATACCAACGATCGGAAACGCGTGGCCGCGCGCCGAGTTCACATCCGGATCCTCGGCGGCGCTCAGCGGCTGATCCGTCTGGCGGGGACTGTGGTCTTCCGGTAACGGATTAGACGCCTGGTCGTCAGACTGAGAGGGCATATATACTCGGCTAGGCTAGCTGGTGCATTCCGAATCTAGCAGAAATCTTCGGTGTGTCAAGCGGTTGCTATTCGTTAGAATGCCTGTGGAAGCAAATGAGCGCTGCCGATCCCAAAATTCTGGTGGTGGAAGATGAAGCCATCACGGCGCAACATCTAAAGCAGCTGCTTACACGCTTGGGCTATCGCGTGGTAGGCGTGGCTGCCAGCGGTCTCGCGGCGATTCAGGCGGCCGAGCGCGATCTTCCGGACCTGATGCTGGCCGATATAAGACTGCAAGGCAGCGTGGATGGCATCGAAGTGGCGGAGCAGTTTCAGCGGCGCTGGGGAATACCGACCATCTTTCTCACCGGCATGGCGGACAGCGAGACGTTGAAGCGCGCCCAGGTGATCGAGCCGTATGGCTATCTGGTAAAGCCGTTTTCCTCCGACGATTTGCACGCCACCATCGAGATCGGGCTGTACCGCAAGGCCCTGTCTCATCAAAGGAAGCAAGTTTCGGAAGCGAACCTGCATTTGCTGGAGCGGAACAAAGAAGATCTCTATCGCCTGGCCGCGCAACTAACCAGTGCGCAAGAGGACGAGCGCAAGCGGATTGCCCGCGATCTGCACGACGACCTGGGCCAGCGGCTGGCGCTGTTGCAGATGGAAATCGAACAGTTGGAGCAGCAATCGTCCGGGGAAACGCGCAGCGGGCTGGCGCCGGCGTTTCGGTCTATCATCGACCACGTGACTGAGCTGTCCGAACAATTGCGGCGTATTTCGCATGGCTTGCATCCACCCATGCTGGAGGACCTGGGGCTGGAGGTAGCTTTGCGGCAATTGACCGAAGACTTTGAGGAACGGCATTCGGTGCGCATCCGATTTTCGGCGCGCCGCATGCCACCGGGGATTCCGAGCGATACTGCGTTAAGTCTATATCGCATTGCGCAGGAGGCCTTGACGAATATCGCCAAACACTCCGCAGCCGAGTCGGCCAACATCACGCTAGCGGGCGAGCCGGATTCGCTGACGCTTTTCGTCAGAGATTCGGGCCGAGGCTTTAATCCCGATGCCGTCAAAGATCGCGGCGGGCTGGGGCTGATCAGCATGCGACAGCGCGCCGAACTAATCGGGGGAACGCTCGAAGTGCAGTCGGGACAAGGTCAAGGGACGCAGATTGTTGTGTGTGCGCCGCTGGCGCGGTGAACGCAGTTGAGTGGGTTGCTGGAAATGTCGTCCACTCCCCGCAAAACCAGCAGCATTTCGATGCCAGCTACTGCGCCTTGTGAGGCTTATTCTTGTGGTTGCGCATCGCGGCTGCGTGCTTGGAGGGCTTTCGATGGGAACCCGCCGGGTGAGGGTTTTTCTTAGCCGAGGCCACCGGCACCAGCAGACCTAAAGTCATAAAAGAAGCGATCAAGTAACGAATCATCACAGTGTTTTCCCCTAGTAATACCGTCGGCAGGGCGGGCCGAACTCTTTACATGCGGTCTGCTGGTCCGCCAGGGTCCTGCCGATAAAAGAAACAGGCGCATGAGCCAGCGAATCTTTCCGATTGAACCTGTTACCGGAACCTGCGAGGCTCCGGCGCAGCCCCGCACCACGGAACCCGCGCCAGCCTCAGCCACCCCGGATGCGATTTCTTCCGAGAGAACGGGACCCCGCGTTGAAGAACCCAAGAAACCAATCCCGCTGATCTGGATACCGATAGTGATCTGCCTGGGATTGCTAATAGCGGCAGGATATTTAGGCGGCCGGATTTTTGCGTCGCGGCCGGCGAGTGCGGCGGTCGAGAGAACCACAGCGTCGCCGCGCGTTCCAGCTCCCATACCAGCGGCGCCGGCTGCGGCCGCGCCAACTGCGCAAGCATCCGAAATTACGCCTGTAGCTGCCGCGGTGGATAGACCTGCGTCCGCGGAAAACGCCGAAGAGCCGGTCCTTACAGTCCGGACACATGACGACCCGGCCCTGGCGCCACCAGACGACCTGAGCGTGATCCATCCCAACCCGGGCGACCGGTTTGTGCAGATCTCGGCACTCAACACGGCGGCTGCGCACCGCTATGTGGATAAACTGCGCCATGGCCCACTCGAACCCCATCTGGCCCAGGGACCCACTCCTACGATCCTGCGTGTTCTGATCGGTCCGTTCGGCGACCGGATGTCACTTCTAAATACGATGTCGGACCTCAAAGCGGCGGGGATCGACTGCTTCATTCGCGAATACTGATCCGAAGACCGATTCCGGCCGCGGGTCCTAACGACGGCCGCCGCCCCCAAAACCACCGTGACCACCGAACCCACCGCCTGCGTGAGGCGCCGCGGCAAACCCTCCTGAACGAAATGCAGGATTGACCCGCCCGCCGCCTACAAATCCGCGTCCGTACGGATATCCGTAGCGGAATCCCGGCGCGAGATATACAAACCCAGGCGAATAATACGGCCATCCGAACGGGCTATAGAGAATGCCGTCGCCCGGCAGATAGGAATACATACCCCACCACGGATTCCAATACCAGCCCGGTCCCCACCATCCCGGTCCGCCTACCGCGACAACGCTCGCCGATTGCATGCTCGCCTCGGCGTCGTATTCAGAACGCAGCCGGCTCCAGCCATACAACGGGTCCTGTTGTGCCACAGCCGCGGTGTCGAACTTGGACGGCTTTAAAGTTGCGTTCACAAGCAGGATCTGATGGCCTTTCTTCAGATCCACCTGCCGGCCATCTCTTTCCACCACCGCCTGGCCGTCCAATACGCTCACTTGCCCGGACTGGGCGTTAAATCTGTAGAGACCATGTTTGACCAGCTTCACCGGCGCGCCGCTGACGAGCACCCGAATATTGCTGTCCTTGAATACTTGATTGGCTTCGACAATCGCTTCACCGCCGAGCAGTTCCACCCGGATATCCGCCAGATCGGACGACACCAGGCGAACCGCGCTATTATCGCCGAGACGCAAGAAGACCCCGGGCGTCAAAAGTATCTCGGCCTTGCCGTGTGCGACCGCAAGCGACTGATTCGGTTCCAACTGTATAGACCCAACCGATCTCGAGCTCACCGGCTGCCCGGCAATCGTCACCTGGCCTTCCACGTAATTCAGCGTTCCGGGAGCTGCGCTCGAAGCACCCCAAGACTGGAGCGTGGAACCGGCGCCCAATGTCGCCAAAATCATGAACCATTTCAATGCTTTAGACATAACTACTGCCCTACTCTTTCCCTACTATTTGGATGTATTTGAGAGGCCCAAGTTGCTGAAAAGAGTTAGCTGGCCTACCCTTTCAGGGCTAAGGCAATTAAGGTCCGTACCTTAGGGCAACACGCCCTATTTCCTACGGCTGACGCGGCCGTTTATATGTATGAGCCACAGGTGTGGGCAGGTGGCGCAGTCAGGAGAGCATCGCAATGAAGAGGAACATGGTTCCTTTGCTTGGAATCGCGTTCGTTGTAGCCATCATTTCGACGGGCGTTTTTTACGGGCTGTTCGCAGGCAAGCTGCGCAGTTCGTCGTCTGAGCTGAATGGCCATCCGATCGTAGTGGCGGCGCACGAGCTGGAGCGCGGGAAGGTGGTAGAAGCCACCGATTTGCGAGTCTCGCAGGTACGCGGGACGCTGAGCGGATCGTTCTCGAAGCCGGACGAGGTGCTGGGCGCAACCTTAGTGCTTCCGGTGAAGGAGAACGAGCCTTTTCTCCAGGATCGGGTGGTGCTGCGGGCGCCGGCTTCGGGAGACTCCGGCGGCAGCGTGTCGTCGGGGATGCGCGCGGTCTCGATTCGCGTGGCGGAGTCCGATGGAGTGGTGAACCTGCTGCATCCCGGATCGAGGATCGACATCCAGGCGGTGTCGGACAAGACCGGCAGCACCGAGTTGCGCACCATACTGCAGAATGTGGAAGTGCTGGCGGTGACTCCGCCCATCGATCCGCACCGGAGCGGAGCGCGGGTGATGGCGGTGCTCACACGCGCCCACGACGCCGATGCGGTCGCGCTGGCCGATTCGGGAGCGCGCATCCGCGTGACGCTGCGCAATCCTCTGGACGAGGCGGTATTATCGCGATCTTCTATGACTCTCCCGGCGGTGTTCCGGCCTGGCACCGAACATGTGGAATCGGAGAAGGACGCGGCCCAGGCGCAGTCAACAACTGGGCATCCGCTGGAACTGCATGTGGAAGCGATAGCGGCGAGCGCGGCGGCGCTGAATGAACTGGATGCAAAACTGAGCGCGGTGGGCGCCGGCGACGCGATGCGCGTGGCGGTGTTCCGGCCGGATACGGATGCGGGCGGTCTGCTGGAGTCTTTAAAGCAGAGGCATGAGCTGGAAATCGTATCGTCGAGCAAGCTCACGGCGGGTCTGGCGCAATCGACGAGCTATCGCGTTAGCGCTTCGCCTTACCGGCTGCGCGTGCGGTTTTCTCCGAGCGAGGGCGGAAACGGAAACGTGAATTTGCGGGTGACGCCGGAAATCAGCCTTCCCAGCGGCGAGGGAGTGGAGACCCGCCAGTATGACGCGGCGTTGACCGACGGCGGCAGCTTTCTGGTGCAGGGTTTGGCGCGCGATAGCGCCGGGCGCCGCGCCGTGGAACGGCTTTTTCCAGGCCGCCCTTGGGCCAACCGCGAACTGGTGATCCTCGTAACTTCCGGGGAACGAAAAGCGGCCGGGGAACGTAAGGCGGCTCCGGTTTCAGCGCAGGCACGGACATCCGGAGGACGCTAGGTGCTGGCGCTTTCCTCAATCCTGGTTTTTCTGACCACATTTCTGGCCGCGGGATTGGCGGTTCTCATCGGCTGGTTCGCGCTGCAGAGAATGGGAGCTGAAGCGCTGGCCGAGGACTTCTCCGAGCACCTCCTGGATGGAAATTCGCGGCTGCTGAAAAACGAGACGCTCAGCAGCATTTCGCTGTGGGCCAAGCTGCTGGAAAGCTGGGATTTTACGCGCATCATGCATACCCACTTGCTACAGGCTGGTCTAGCCTGGTCGGTGGGCAGGATCACGATGCTGATGCTGCTTTTCGGCAGCGTCGCCGCCGGTGTCGCGATACAGTTCGACTGGATGCCCGGCTGGGCCATTCTGCTGATCGGCGCGGCGGCCGCGGCGTTGCCGTATGCCTATATCCGGCGGCGCCGGGCCAGACGGTTCCGCCAATTTGAAGAAAATTTTCCGGATGCGCTGGATTCGCTCTCGCGTTCGCTGCGGGCTGGCCATCCTTTCGGTTCGGCTTTGGAAATCGTGGCCGAGGAAAGCGATCCTCCCGTGTCGACGGAAATGCGCCAAACGGCGGTGGAGGGGAATCTGGGCACCTCGTGGGAAATGGCGCTCAACAATCTGTCGGAGCGCGTGCCGCTCCTCGAAGTGAGTTTATTCGCCGCCGCCGTCCAACTGCAGAATCGCACAGGTGGAAAGTTGAACGAGGTGCTGGGAAGGCTGGCCGAGGACATGCGCGAGTCGATTGCGCTGAAAGGCGAAGTACGTGCGCTGGCGGCGCACGGCAAGCTGACTGGCGTGGTTTTATCGGTGCTGCCGGTGGTGATAGCCGGAGTGATGATGCTGGTGAGCCCGTCGTACCTGGCGGTCCTGATCCATCACCCCAAAGGCAAACTTCTGATCGCTGCGTCGGTGGTTTGCCTGATAGCCGGGCATTTCGCGA
>Ga0207040_1146_pt1 | contig 20700 bp, 19 predicted proteins | sample Alteio_BWMinCont_72_FD_153279 | JGI IMG/M metagenome (GOLD analysis project Ga0207040, IMG submission 153279) | Enriched cells from forest soil in Barre Woods Harvard Forest LTER site, Petersham, Massachusetts, United States -... | ecosystem: Environmental > Terrestrial > Soil > Temperate forest >... | reverse complement strand
TGACCGGAGGAATCGGGTTGGGCGCTACCCTGATCGGGTCAATCCTGGTTGCCCTGGCCAATCACCTGAGCTTTTCACAGCTCAATATAACTCAAGCCGACCTGGCCAAACCGGCCTACGCAGGAGTGATGCGGGGCCTACTGATTGTGCAATTTTTTTCTCTTTTCCTCCTGCCTTCCCTGGTTTTTGCCATGCTGGCCGATCGACAACCCTTGCGTTTTGCGGGTTTGAAAAAGCCGGACAAAGCCCGTTTTTTATGGCTCGGGATCCTGGTCATTGTCTGTGGATACCTGATGGTCGAATGGCTGGGAATGCTTAACGAAGAATTCGTCCGGCAGCTGATGGGCAAAAGTGCCCAGCAGTGGATCGAAAAAGGCGAATCAGATGTGGGAGGGACACTGCAGAACATTTTGAGCCTGAACAGCATCGGACAGCTGCTGAAATCGATTTTTTTTGTTGGCGTACTGGCTGCCATAGGGGAAGAACTTTTTTTCCGCGGAATCCTCCAGCGAATCCTGATCCAGCTCTTTCGGCGGCCCTGGCTGGGCATTCTGATTACGGCCGCCATCTTCTCCGCCGTGCATGGCCAATTCCTGGGATTTCTCCCCCGGATGGTGCTCGGAATTCTCTTAGGCTATCTTTATTGGTATAGCGGAAGTATTTATACTTCCATGATTGCCCATCTCGTCTTCAACGGCATCCAGGTGCTCCTCCTGTATTTCCGCGTCCTGGATTTCAATAATTCGTCCGGCGGCGGAGGCCCTTTGTTCAGCATTATCGGCCTGGTCGCCCTGGCTTGTGTTGCCGCACTCATGTATTATATGAGCCGGCTTTCCCGCACGCAATGGGCCGAAGTTTATCCGGCACGACCCAAGGTTCTCGGGGAATTTCCCGGCGGGCCCCCTGCCGAGCGGCCATCCCAGTAATTCACTAACTTCATAGTATGGCGCTGAACCTAACGATCTTCCGGACTCGCGCTTTGACGGCCCTGATTTTTACTGTGCTCATGCTTGCCGGGCTGCTTTGGAACCAGTGGAGTTTTTTCGTCCTTTTTTCCATCATTCATTTCGGATGCTGGTATGAATACCAGCGGCTCATTTCTCGGATCGATCCGGATTATGCTCACATTACAGTTTACCACAAATATGGCGTAGTGATCGCCGGCTGGTGCATAATGCTGTATTGCAGCACGGACACATTTCAGGCCGGTCGCATTTCCCTTCACCAGATCGGCCTCTGGGGCGGGCTGTTTTTCATGTTCCTGTTGCCCGTGCTGGAAACCGTCCTGGTGCGCCAGATCAGTTTCAAGAATCTCGGGTATTCGGCCCTTGGTCTTTTATACATTTCGTTAAGCCTGGGACTCTTTACCAACCTGCGCGGCTTTTTCTATGGGCAGGCTGTGGACATTTTGAGCAAAGTGCTCGTTTTGCGGATCATCGCTTCGCTTTGGATCAATGATACGGCTGCTTACCTGGCGGGATCCTTTTTTGGCAAAACGCCGCTGACTCCAATTTCTCCCTCCAAGACCTGGGAGGGAACCATTGGCGGCATACTCATGGCAATCCTGATTATGGGGGCCGTCGGGTATTTCGCCAGCAGCGAACTGGACTGGGGAACCATCGCGCAATGGATGATCATCGCCGCCATCGCTTCCATCCTGGGCACCTGCGGGGACTTGTTGGAGAGCAAGCTCAAGCGCGCTGCGCAAGTAAAAGACAGCGGGCATATCCTCCCCGGGCATGGAGGTTTTTTGGACCGCTTTGATTCTTTGCTATTGGCGGCCCCATCGGTCTGGCTCTACGAAGTGCTGGTCCTGAAATGAATGCATTGGTTTCCTTTCCTACATTTGTACGCAATCGTTGCGGATGAAAATTCACAAAGAAGGATACAAGACCCTTGCGGCCGGCGCGCTTTTCTTCGGTCTGATTAATTTAGTCTCTTTTTATTTCATCAGCTTTAACCAGCCCTGGCTGAGCTGGGTCATTTTCTTTCTTACCCTTGCCCTCCTGCTTTTTCTTATTTCATTTTTTCGCGTTCCCAAACGCGCACTTACAGTAGACGATCAGGCTGTAGTCTGCCCGGCTGACGGGCGGGTGGTGGTGATCGAGGAAACCTTTGATCCGGAGTATTTCAAAGGGAAGCGGCTGCAGGTCTCGATCTTCATGAGCCCCGCCAATGTTCACCAGAACCAATGCCCGGTCGCTGGCCAGGTGGTATACAGCCAATATCATAAAGGCAGGTACCTCGTGGCCTGGCACCCGAAATCCTCGACAGAAAATGAGCGTCAGACGGTCGTCATCCGCAATGCCAGAGCCGAGATTCTGGTCAAACAAATCGCCGGAGCGCTGGCCAAGCGGATCGTAAATTATCTTGTGGTGGGGCAGCAGGTGGAGCAAAGCCAGGAACTCGGCTTCATCAAATTTGGCTCCCGGGTGGACGTCCTGTTGCCGCTGGACAGCCAGGTGCGCGTTAAGCTGCAGGAAGAAGTAAGGGGCGGAGTGACCATCCTGGCTACGTACTGATTGTCAAAATATATCTTCCAGCTCCCGGAGAGAAAAAACGGTGTAGGTAGGCCGGATGTTGGTCTCCTGGCGAAGATGGTTTACATAGACTTGATCGATGCCTGCGTTCATGGCGCCCAGGATATCGACTTCAATGCTATCCCCGATCATGATACTTTCTTCCTTTACCGCCCCCGTTTTTTTAAGAGCGTAATCGAATATCTCCCGGTGGGGCTTCAAGCTTTGCGAAACCTCGGAGGTAATAAGCTGCCCGAAATATCCTTCCATGTCCGCGTGCTGTAGCTTCCGTTGCTGGGTCTTTTCGAATCCATTGGTGATCAGGTGAAGCTGGTATCCTCGCTCCCGGAGATAATGCAAGATTTCATGCGTATAAGGAAACAATTGCTTGCCCAGGGGAAGCAAGTCAAGGAAAACCCGGCCCAATTCCTTCGCCAGCGCTTCGTCGGCGATTCGGTAATCCAGGAGGGTGAGCCACATCCTTTTCCAGCGCAGTTCCTCCACGCCGATATACCCGTTGCGGTACCGCTCCCATAATTTGTCGTTGTGGACGAGGTAGGCCCGGTGGAACCCCCCGAAATCGCTGATTCCCCGCTCCTCCAGGTTCGAGCTCCGGTACAGGGCCTCCAAGGCCTGGCGGCTATTGGCTTCGAAATCCCATAAGGTATGGTCCAAATCAAAAAAAAGGAAGCGGTAGGGTGAACTCCTATGGCGTTCCGCATCGTTGGCCGGCGACTCACTTGGTATATTCATGGTGCGCTGGTTGAATTTGGGTTTGAGCCAGCCTGGGTTCAGCATCAACTAATTTTGCTTGCCCGAGTTTAGCGTAGATCAAACTTGGGTCCTATCGAATTCGTCAGCATCTTTATGCCTCAAACAAAATCCTTAACCGACTCCAGGAATTAGCTGATGGGTAGTTCATGGCTTTATGCTGAGTCAGAATGTCCGGCGGCTAATTGCCCAGACAAAATTATCCGGTCTATTCCTATGATCCCCATTTTCAACCTAATTCTTCCGAAATGTGCGCACTACAGCAATCGAAGCAAGGCGTGAATGTGGCAATAACCGGGGCTTCCCGGGGTTTGGGCCGGGCGATGGCCGAACGATTTGCCGAAGCCGGCCATTCTCTATTCCTCTGCTCCCAATCGGCGGTTTCGATCGAATCCGCCGCGGTGGACCTGCGCCGGGATTTTCCGGGCATCAAACTAAAGACCCACACCGGAGATCTTTCCTTGCGCAAAGAAGCCCAACGCTGTGGCCGGTGGATATTGGAGCAAACGGCAAACGGAGGCAACCCGCGCCTGGATGTCCTCATCAATAACGCAGGTCAATACCTGCCGGGGGATATTTCTGATGAACCCGAAGGCAATTTGGAAAAAATGATGGAGGTAAACCTATATAGTGCATACCACCTGACGCGTGCCCTTCTGCCCCAAATGCTGCGCCAGGGCAGCGGACATATCGTGAACATCTGTTCCATTGCGTCCCTGCAAGCCTATCCCGGGGGCGGGGCCTACAGCATCAGTAAAGCGGCTTTGTCTTCGTTTTCCAAGAACCTCCGGGAAGAGCTTAAGCCGGCCGGCATCCGGGTAACGGCTGTGTACCCGGGCGCCGTATGGACGGACTCTTGGAAGGGCAGCGGGGTAAAGCCGGAACGGATCATGGAAGCGAGCGATATTGCCGAGATGGTCTATGCGGCGACCCGCCTGTCTTCCCGGGCCGTGGCCGAAGACATCATTTTGCGCCCTCAACTGGGTGATCTTTGACCGGCTCCCCGGGCCGATTTAACGCACATTTAACCCCTGTTCATTAGAGGCTGCTGCCGTCTGATTTTTATATTTGCAATGACAGTAAATTGGCGGATACCCCGGAGGGTAAGCCCGAACCCAACGCATGCTTATCGATAAAATGCTACTTTCAAAGCGATTGGTCCTGGGATGGTTGCTGATGGTCGCACAACCCTTGTTGGCTCAAGTAAAGTTCACCACGGTGGCTAGTAGCCGCGAGGTGGGGCGCAGCGATTATGTGCAGCTGGAATTTGTGGTGGAAAACGCAAAAGAAATCGAGCATTTCGTGCCTCCCGATTTCCCCGGATTCCGCGTCGTGCAGGGACCGATTCAGTCCAGCGGAATGAGCATCATCAACGGGAACATGTCTCAATACAAATCCCTTGCCTTCGTTTTGCAGCCCACTCGCGTTGGGCATTTCAGTATCGCCGGGGCCACGGCCACGGTGGATGGAAAAGCGCTTCGATCCAATCCAGTGAGTATCGAAGTTAGCTCGACCGGCGGCGGCAGCAATCCAGTTCCCGCACCCTCCGCTGCCAGGGCCTGGCCGGGGGATCCTTCGGAAATGGACCGGGATTATTTGCTCAAGCCGGGAGAAAACGTGGACGACAAGATCCGCAAGAACCTATTTGTAAAGGTGCAGGTCAGCAAGACCCAATGCTATGTCGGTGAACCGATCGTGGCAACCTATAAACTCTATTCCCGGCTCCAGTCGGAGTCTCGGGTCAGCCATCATCCTTCCCTGAATGGGTTCAGCGTATATGACATGGTAGATCCTAGCAGGGATAACTCCTCAGTGGAAATGGTCAACGGGAGACCCTTTACCGTGCATACGATCCGCAAAGCCCAACTCATTCCTTTGCAGGCAGGCACCATCGAACTCGATCCCGTCCAGGTAGATAATACGGTCCATTTTCTTCAGACCAGCGGACAGCGCCGCCACAGCAGCAATTCCATTGTGGACCTGTTCGAGGCTTTGGGCGATGAGGATCTCAACGGTACACCGCTGGAGCGAAATATTACGTTGGAAAGCAAGCCGACGGCAATCAGCGTTAAAGCCCTTCCCGAAGACAAAAAACCCGCCAATTTCGATGGGGCAGTAGGGCAGTTCAGCATCAATGCGAACTTGGAGAAAAAAAATCTGGTAGCTCAGGACGCCGCCACCCTCACGCTGACCGTCAAGGGCATTGGGAACCTTCCCGTTCTGGATGCTCCGACGATTTTGTGGCCGGCGACAGTAGAAAGCTACGATGCTACGGAAAAGGAAAACATTGACAAGTCCGTGGCTCCCCTTGGCGGAACCAAGACTTTTTCCTACAGTTTTATTCCAAAAGTCAAAGGCGACTATAGCATACCAGCCGTCAGTTTTTCCTATTTTGACCCGGTCAGCGCGTGTTACAGGACCATTCAAAGTGCCGCCCTAAGTTTTAGGGCAAGCGCACCAAAGAACCGGATAGCTGCTCCACTAGTCGGCGTACCAATGGCAAGCACGCCAGAAGCAACCGGCTTCGTTCATTTTATCGGGGACCACCTGACGACCCTATTTGCCATATTGATTCTATCCGCGGTCGCTTTTTTGCTGGGATTGCAAAACTGGCGCCTGAGGAAAAGAAGCATTAATACGCAAAGTTTGGAGCCCCAGGTCGTTCCGCAGATCGCAGCGGTTGCTGCACCCAAAGATCCGCTGGACAAGTCTCGCGCATTGCTGGCGTCTGGAGATTATTCCGATTTCTACGGCGAGCTGAACCGGGCTGTCTGGAAGGCATTGTCGGAGAAATTGAATCTGTCTTCCAGCCAGTGGAATAAAGGGGATATCCTTCGCCATCTGCAGGCCCGGGGCTCTGAACCCTGGCTAATCAACCTGGTGTCCAGCATATTTCAGGAATGCGAAATGAGCTTGTATACGCCAAACTACAATACCCGAGATATGCAGCTCCTGCTGCAGGATGCCAGCGTCATGCTGAATGAATTGGGCAAGCACTAGTCAGTGAATTTGTAGCCAACTCCCCGGACGGAGTGAAAATGACGGGGGCTGCGGGAATCCTCTTCGAAATACTTCCGGAAATTGAGAATGAAATTGTCTACCGTTCGGGTTGTTGGATACACTTGGTAGCCCCAGACGGTCTTCAAAATTTTTTCTCGTGGCACCACTTCGTTCCGGTTCCCAATCAGTAGCTTGAGCAACATGACTTCTTTCTTGCTGAGTTGGATTCGCTGCCCGGTGGCGGTCGTCGCCTCCTGGGCCCGGAAATCAACCCGATTTTTCCCAAATGCATAGGTTTCACCCAAGTTGTCGCGCACCAGGATCCGAACGTTCTTTTCGATGAGTTTGCGGACGCGCAGCAGCAGCTCCTCCAGATCAAATGGCTTGGTCAAGTAATCGTCCGCACCTTTTTTCAGGCCCAGCACCCGGTCCGAACTACTATTGCGGGCACTCAGGATCAGGATAGGCACATCATTGTTCTGAACCCGGATGGATTCAATGACCCGGATTCCATCTACGCCCGGGAGCATGATGTCCAGGATAATAAGGTCAAAATATTCGGCCGAGACCGCCTGGAGAGCAGAAGAACCGTCAAATGCGGATATGACGTCAAAATGCTGCAATTCAAGGTTCATCTTCAGCGCCTCGTGCAGGTTTTTCTCGTCTTCTACAAGCAGGATGGAATGCTTCGCCATGCTGGATCTAAACCCGGGGATTACCCTTTTGAAATATAATGGCAAAAATAGTCCCTGCCGGGGAATTGTCGGATACCGTGATCCGGGCATGATGATCGGCGGCAATCTTTTTGCAAAGCCATAGGCCCAGGCCGGTGCCTTGCGCCACCCGGGTGCCCTCATTGCCCAAACGATAAAATTTGTCGAATATTCTTTTCTTTTCAGGGCCGGGTATGCGGATCCCCTGGTCGGCAATCCGGAGCACGATATGGTTGCCTTCCTTTTGCAGATGGATACTGATCGGCGAACTGGGAGGAGAATATTTGATGGCGTTTTCCAAAATATTGTTCACGAGCATCCTCAACAGAAGGGGGTCGCCTGCCAGAATTAACCCCGGATCAATCCCGATTTCCCAGGCTCTTTGAGGCAGACGCGTCCGGAGTTCCCCACAGATGTTTTTCACCAACGCGGAGAAGTCCAGGCGTTCCCGGGCCACCCGGTGGCCAGGCTCTTCCAATTGGGCCGAGACCAGGATATTGCTGGCCAGCGTATTCAAGCGGTTGGTTTCTTCCAATGCCGATTCGATCACTTGACGCCGCTTGGTCTCATCCAGCGGGTATTTCAGCAAGGTCTCGAGGTTGAGCTTGGCCACGGCGATGGGCGTCTTCAACTCATGCGTGACGGCCATCATGAAATTTTGCTGGAGTTCCTGCATTTTGAGCTGCCTTCGGACAGGCAGGTAGACCAGGAATGCGCCCGCCAGGAATAGGCAGAGAAAAGTGGTGCCTTCCCCGCTGTATTGGGCGGTCTTTAGGCTGGATTCTTCACGAATCCGCTCCAGTTTTGTCAAATAATCCGGATCACCCGGTCGAAGTCGCTCAGTCCGGTAAAGCGCTACCTGCCGGTTTTGCTGCTCCAGGGCGATGAACCACCAAACCAGGCCGGCCATAATATATAGCAGCAGGAACCAGTAAAGCACCGTGGCGATCAGCAACCTGTTCGCTTTGAAGAGCCTCATGAATTCATTTTCCTTTTTCGACGCGTATCCCTATGTTGAAGACATGCTGCAATGGATCTTCACGCATCAGCTGTTCGATGGTGAAGCGATATTCCCCGGCATGAGGGAACTGTCGATTGGGCATCAGCAGGATGCGCTGCTCGTAGATATCGTCCATGGCCGTTCCCAGCCAGCCGTTGTTGTCTCCCAGGGTCTTTTCAAATTGTTCACTGGTCGGGGCGACGCCACCGGGCTGCTCTAAGGTCAGGGTAAACCAAAGGTTATTAAAATGGTAGGCGTTGCTGTGTCGGATGACGATAGATATATTGTAGGGGCTCGACGTGTCAGTAATGAGCAGGCTAATGGAGGGACGGAAGCGGCTGTCCCACTCCTGGCGGGGTATACTGACGTTTTTTTCAAAGGCATTGTTGCTGAAGTGGCAGGCTCCGACCGAAAGGGCCGCGAAGGCTGCCAGCCAAAGACCCATTCGTTTCACCGGGGGTAATTTACAATACATTCAAAATTTGCTCCTTGGCCTTTTCCAATTCGTCCTTCATCAGGACCACGCACTGTTGAATGCTGGAGTCATAGGCTTTGGAACCGGTCGTGTTGATCTCCCTACCTATTTCCTGCAAGATAAAAGAAAGTTTCTTGCCTTTGCCATCTCCGGGTTCCTGCAAAACCGTCCGGAAGTAGTCGCAATGGTTGCGAAGGCGGACTTGTTCCTCGCTGATGTCAATTCGCTCGATATAAAATATCAATTCCTGTTCGAGGCGGTTTCCGTCATAGCTATCCTTGCCCACCTGATCTTCCAGAAGTTTTTTCAGGTTTTCCTTGATCTTCACCTTACGCAAAGGCTCCAGCTTCAATACATCTTCCTGGAACTTGCTGATGTTGTCGATCCGCAGGAGCAGGTCCTGTTCCAATGATCTTCCTTCATCCAGGCGGTGCAAATCCAGGTCTTCGATGGCTTTTCCGATAACTCCCAGAAAGGCCGACCATTCGGCATCGGTCAGGGTATCCCCGGTGGGGGTGATTACTTCAGGCAGCTTAACGAGTGTGCTTAAAATATTGGTCGGGTCCAAATTTAATTCCGTAGACAAGCCTGCGAGGGCCTGGTAATAAGCTTTGGCCAGATCGACATTAATGCTGACCGGCTTGGCGTTGCCCGTTTGTTTGAGGCTGATGTTGCAATCCAGACTTCCCCGGCCCAATCGTTCAGACAGTAGCTTGCGAATCTCCAATTCGAATGGCTTCAGGAATCCGGGCAGCTTTAGCTGTAACTCGAACTGCTTGCCATTAAGCGATTTGATATCCACTAAAAAGGTCTTGTCACCGATCGTCTGCTCCGTCCTTCCGAATCCCGTCATGGATTTCAGCATATCGCTCTTTTTTCGGCAAGGTAAGGATTCGCAGTCGGATGGACTCTCACCGCGGGCCTTCACTAGCCCGCGGGTCCGAACAATTGCTTCACCAGTTCATCCCGGCGGAATTCGACCAGCCCTCCCGGTTGCAGGTTTCCCAGTTGCAGGCCACCGATCCGGCAGCGAACCAATCGCAAAGCAGGATGGCCGACCGCAGCCGCCATTTTTCGCACCTGCCTGTTTTTGCCTTCGGTGATCACTAGGCTGATCCAGGACGTGGGGAGCTGCTTCCGGAATCGTATTGGTGGATTCCGGGGCGGAAGATCAGGCTCCTCTTGGATTCTGGTGGCGCGCATAGCCTGCGCCGGATGGACCTTGCCATCGATGCGAATGTTCACTCCGGCTTGGAGCTGATGGAGCGCCTCCCTGCCGATATCGCCCTCCACCTGAACAAAATATTCCCGCTCATGAGAAAAAGAGGGATGCAGCAATCGCTGGGTTAATCCTTTATCATTGGTCAACAGGAGCAGGCCTTCGCTGTCATAGTCCAGCCTTCCCACCGGGTAGACGTCCCGGGGAAGCTTCAGCCATTCCCCCAGAGAAACTTTGCCCGCCTCTGAACTGAATTGACACAGGACCTGGAAGGGTTTATATAGCGCGAAATAGCGGAACACGTCAGGGAGATTAGCTACAGAGAGAAGGAAGTTGCCGAAATAAAAAGCCCCGCTTTGAAGCAGGACTTTTATTATTTGGATGGGTTAGTAAGTACAGGGAATGGAAATTCCCTACACAATATTAAAAAGAATTTTTGCTAACTAAAAAATTTTTTCAATAAATTTTATGCACATTTTTTTTGCCTTGTGGAAAAGCGAGCCCGTCAAACACAACTCATCGGATGAAAAATCCTTCCGGACACGGCCTTCGGTCGACGCTGTGGTCTTGCTGCCCGATGACCTGGGCCTCGTTGGTCCCTGCGGCAGCCCCTGCAGGATTTGGCGTAGGTTTACGGAAAATTGAGCGAATGAAATTTCCCTCTCCCGTCTCTGTCCGATGGCTGGCTGAGTTTCTTCCGGCGGAATTGATCGGGGACGCTGATGGCCAGGCTACCGGCATTAACGAGATCCACAAAGTAGAACCAGGCGACTTGGTCTTCGTCGATCATCCAAAATACTATGAAAGCTGCCTTAAATCGGCAGCTTCGTATATCCTGATAAACAAAATCGTGGATTGCCCGCCGGGAAAGGCCTTGCTCATCGTGGATGAGCCTTTCGAGGCCTACCTGAAAATTGTACGGCACTTCCTGCCTTTCGAGCCGGCATTGAAATCCATTAGCGATACGGCGCGCATCGGGGAAGGCACTCGCCTCTATCCGCAGATCTACATAGGCCATCACGTCGTAATCGGGCGAAACTGCCTCATTCAACCGCAGGTAACCATACTCGACCATTGCGTCATCGGTGACAATGTGATCATCCAGGCTGGCACGGTGATCGGCTCCGACGCCTTTTATTACAATAGCCGCAAGGACCGAGACAACTGGTACCGGAAAATGGATAGCTGCGGAAGGGTCGTAATCGAAGACGATGTGGAAATCGGGGCCTGCTGCACCATCGACCGGGGAGTTACCCATGACACGCGCATCGGAAGGGGAACGAAGATGGACAACATGATACATATTGGCCACGACAGCGTGATTGGGAAAAATTGCCTGATTGCTGGCCAGGTGGGTATTGCCGGAGCCGTGCACATCGGGTCCGGGGTGGTGCTCTGGGGGCAAGTGGGGATCAGCAAGACCCTGACCATCGGTGATAATGCAGTGATCCTTGCCCAAAGCGGAGTGCGTGCTTCCCTGGAAGGCGGAAAGACCTATTTCGGTTATCCGGCCGAAGATGCGCTTTCCAAAAAAAAGGAGTTGGTTTGGATCAAGCGAATTCCCGAATTGTGGAAAAAGGTGATGGAGTCCTGAACCGTTGGATCAGGGATTATAATCATAAGGGAGCAGTTCGGCCAGTTTTTTCCAGGCCCAATATCCCATATTGGTCAATTCGGACTGTTCGTATATATATCCGTTTTCTTCGATGACGAATCCATCGTTGGCGATGTCCAGGGCAGAGACCTGCACTTTTGAATTCAACGGAAAATTATTGATGGTCAGGTATTTCTTATCCGGCATCTGGTTTATGAAGCTGACCCGCAGACGACCCCGGACGTTGATCACGACGTCCCCGCTGTCGGTGCCGTAGTACCGGCTATCGTATGGGTCCTGCAGTGCGGTGAATTTGCTTTCGTCGGCGGAGTCCTGCAGGGCTATTTCGAAGCCTTCGTCGGTAAGGGTGCTATCGTACCAGCTGCGCATGAAATGAAGCCTGGATCCGATGTAGGTGCGGTAACGGTTTCTTTTCCAGGTTACGGCCTGCTCAGGTGTAGCCGGCATTTCTTCAAAAAGGGGGTATCCCGAGTAGAGGCCCACATTGCTGCCGTAGTCGTAAACGAAGGAATCCAGCTGGTAACGGATCTTATACCCCAAAGCGTCGTTCTGCACCATCAGGTCTTCTTTGGATTTTACTTTTAACTTATTCCGCTTTTTATAAAAATAAAAGTGCAAGACTTCCGGATTCTGCAGGGTGCATTGAGCTGCATTCGGGGTGGTGCCTATGAAATTGTACAGAAAAAACTGGCCATACTTACTCCATCCGTCAGCCACTTCCGCGCTTCCGGCAACGACCACTTCTTCCATGCTCTTGTCCTGCTGGCGAAGCTCGATGGTCATGCTATCATTTTGGGGGTTACCCTCACTGATCCGGGTCAGCTTGGTCTCGTAGCTGGTGTAGGAAACCACCAGATCATAGCCGCCATTGCCCAGCCGAAGGAAGAATTTACCCTCGTTGTTGGACGTAGTGCCCACCGTAGTGTTCTGGCAGAACACCGAAGCACCGGGCAAAGGTTGGCCGGATTTGGCATCGATGACTTTTCCTGTTACGGTGAAATATTTGGATTGCGCAAGCAGGGAGACGGATCCAATCAGGCAGCAGAGGCCGAAAAGGGCATATTTCATGAATAGTCGAGTCTGGTTAGCCTATTAACGAGCAGTCGAAGTCAGAAGTATACGGGAACCTTAATTTTACCCTCCCGCAGCCTTAAGGGAATCGAGATAAGATTGGCAGGATCGGGAAATGGTTTCTGAAAGGGACCGGAAACCAAAACCGGGAAAAGAGCGCAGCATCTTGTCATTCTCAAAATAGGTTTGGCTGCGCGCGATTCGGGCCGTCTCCTGCGTAAGCAGGGGCGGTTTTCCGGAAAGGCCGGATTTAAGGTATTCCCAGCGCCAGGCGATGCGCGAAAGCAAGGGTCCGGCATTCCAGCGCGGGTGCTTTCGGGAAAACCCATCGGCGATCAGATCCATGATCTCTTGAAAACTCCGATTTTCCGCACTGAGAATGAACCGTTCCCCGCTGATATCGCTTTCCATCAGCAGAACGATCGCGCGGGCCACATCCTCGACGTCCACGAATCCGTTGACGCCTTTGCTGTACCAGGGGCTTTCCTCGTAGACGTGCTTGAATATCGCGCAACTGGAGTGGTTCCAATCCCCATAGCCCAGTATAGTGCTGGGATTGACTATGGCTGCAGGCAGTCCCTCGCCTATCGCCCGCCACACTTCCATTTCCGACAAAAATTTGCTTCGGGCATAATGCGTATTCAGAACGATCCGCTCGAGCGGGTAGCCCTCCTGAACGTGGGTACCGTTTGCGCTTCTACCCAGGGCCGCAACCGAACTCACGTGAATGAAGCGACGCACACCTCCTTCCAGCGCCAGGTTAACCAGGTTGGCCGTTCCTTCAATATTGGTTTGCGCCATTTCCTTTCTTTCTCTGCGTAGGAAGGATACCTTTCCCGCAGCGTGAATGACCGCATCGATGCCCGGCATCAGTTCGGCAAGACCAACCAGGTCCAGAACATCGCCGGAATGCCATTCTACTTGCTCGAATATGGTTTTGGGAATGCAGAAGGGAAGAGCCTGGGAGTGGCGAATCGCCACTACTTCATATCCTTTTTCGACTAATTCCTGCAGGATGTAGCCGCCAAGAAAACCCGTGCCTCCGGTGAGCAGAACCCGTCCAAGTGGCTTCGCATTCCTTCCGGCATGCGGCGAAGCGTCGGTAAGTGGAAGAAACATGGTGGCTTCAAATTTACTACAATGAGGTTTCCTGTGCGGAGCAGGGATCCCGGAGTCAGCTGGGATAGCTGTAGAAGCCGGAGCCCGTCTTCTTGCCCAGCCTGCCTTCTTTGACTTTGGCTTCCTGTAGCTTGGATGGTTCGAGTCGCGCAGGCCTTCCCAGCGCTTCATACAGCGAACGACTCACGGCCCAATTCACATCGTTTCCGATCAGGTCCATCAGGCGAAAAGGACCCATGCGAAAACCTGACGCTTCCATTAACCGGTCGATCAATTCCGGTTCCAGGCCCTGCTCCATCAACCGGAGCGCTTCCAGATAAAAGGGACGCGCCACCCGGTTAACAATGAAACCGGGGGAGTCCCGGCAAAGCACTGCGGTCTTACCCATGCGTGCCGCGAGATCCAGGATCTTCTGAATTACTGCTTCGCTGGTGTGGACCGAGCGGGTGACCTCGACCAGTTTCATTTGTATGGCCGGGTTGAAGAAATGCATACCGATAAAGCGGTCCGGATGGTCGAAAGCGGCGGCAAGCCCATTGAGGGATAGCGACGAGGTATTGCTGGCAAATACCGTTTCTGCTGAGCTGTTGGCGGCAAGCTGACGGAACAAGTCGATTTTGCAGGATAGATCTTCATTGATCGCTTCCAAGATTAAATCGCCCCGGCAATCCCCGATATCTGAAGAGAATCGGATGCGGTCCCAGACCGCCGGCAAGTCCATCCCCGACGACTTGTTTTTCCGAACGGCAGACTCGAGGCTGTTGCGAATGGCGCCGGCCGCATCGCCCAACACCCGGGAATCCACATCGAACAAAGTGATGGAAAGTCCGCTCTGGGCCGCGAGCTGAGCAATCCCCCGGCCCATCGTTCCCGCTCCGCAAACGGTCATGGTTTGTATCATAAGGCCGGGATAAACTGTCGGAGAAACCGCACGTCGTTTTGGGAATACAAGCGCAGGTCGTTGATCCGGTATTGCAACTGGCAAATCCTTTCGATTCCCATGCCGAACGCGAATCCGGTGTAGCGGTTGGGGTCGATGTCAAAGTTCTCCAGCACCTGGGGATGCACCATTCCGCTTCCCAGGATCTCCACCCATCCGGTGTGTTTGCAAACCGGGCAGCCGATGCCACCGCAAATCCGGCAGTTGATATCCATTTCCGCGCTAGGTTCCGTGAAGGGGAAATAGGACGGTCGGAATCGGATGCGAACATCGGCGCCGAACATTTCCTGGACAAAATAGTAAAGGGTTTGCTTTAGGTCGGCGAAAGAAACCCCTTCATCCACGTAGAGGCCTTCCGCCTGGTGGAAAAAGCAATGCGCCCGCGCGCTGATCGTTTCGTTGCGGTAGACTCGGCCAGGGCAAATGACCCGGATCGGAGGCTTCCGGCTTTCCATGACGCGGGCCTGCACATTGCTGGTATGCGTCCGCAATAGCCAGTCCGGATTCTGGTGAATATAGAATGTGTCCTGCATGTCCCGGGCCGGATGATCTTCCGGCAGGTTTAGGGAGGTAAAATTGTGCCAGTCGTCTTCAATCTCCGGGCCTTCGGCAACAGAAAAACCCAACCTGCCGAAGATCTGTACGATCTGATTCATCACCAGGGGGATCGGGTGACGGCTTCCTACGGGAGCGGGATCTCCCGGCAATGTCAGATCCGCCCCGTTCCCTGTCGGCGCCACCGGCCGGTCCAGGATCTCCTTAAAACTGTTGTAGCGGGATTCTGCCAACTCTTTGAAATCATTCAGCACTTTGCCGAATGCCTTTTTCTTTTCATTGGGTTGGTTCTTCATTTCAGCAAAAAGCCCCTTGACGATTCCCTTCGTGCCCAAAAACCGAATGCGGTATGCCTCCAGCGCCGCAGCATCTTCCGGAGAAAACGTTTCGATCTCTTTGCGCCATCCTGTAATTTGTTCTTCGATGGAGTCCATGGCGCAAATATAAGACCTGAAACTGCAGACAGACCCTTCTCAATTTTTCTTATGTTTGCCGCAAATACCTGTCATGCCGAATGACCTGCACCTTTTGGATTTCCTGGAGCCCATTGAAGCGGATGATCTGGCAGATAAGGGAGGCTTCCGGGACGGACAGCTCGGCAAAGAGATTCATATATATGAAGGCGATTGGTCCGATCTGACAGAATCGGACATCATCTTGCTGGGTTGCGGGGACCAGCGGGGGTCCGGTCAGGAAAAGTCGTCTTCCCGTGGTCCAAGGGCGATCCGGGAACAGTTGTACAAACTGCATTACTGGCATAACGATATCCGGCTGGCCGACGCCGGAAATATCCGCCTCGGCGCCCTGCTGACCGACAGCTATGCCGCACTCAAATTGGTCCTTTCCGAAATGACAGCCATCGGGAAAACAGTGATCATCCTGGGAGGCTCCCATGATCTCACCTTGGCCCAGTACCAGTCCTATGTTTCCCGTCAGCAGGTTATTGAGGCCACCTGTGTAGATGCGCTCATCGATCTTTCCCTGGATGGTTCCTGCCGCAGCGAAAATTTCCTGATGGAGATGCTTACCGGGGAACCCAATTTCATAGGCCACTACAATCATATCGCTTTTCAAAGCTATTACGTGCATCCCACCATGCTGGAGACCATGGATAAATTGCGATTCGACTGTTTCCGCGTCGGCCAGGTCAGGGAAAATCTGGAAGAAATGGAACCGGTAATCCGCAACTCGCAGCTTTTCAGCTTCGACCTATCAGCCATCGCTCATGCCTATGCGCCGGCTCAAAGCCTGTCGCCGAATGGCTTGACAGGAGACGAAGCCTGCCAGCTTCTTCGGTATGCCGGGCTCAGTCCCAGTGTTAACACCGTAGGCATCTACGGACTTCAGACAGACAAGGATCCGGAGCGGCTGACTGCCAAACAAATCAGCCAGATGATTTGGTATTTTATAGATGGGCGCAGCCGCGGCCGCCGGGAGGCCGGCCTCAACGAAAGCGATGCCTTCATAGAATTCCATACCGCCTTCGCCGAAGTGGAAACGACGTTTCTTCAAAGCAAGAAGACAAACCGCTGGTGGATGCAGCTACCCAACAAGAAATACATTGCCTGTTCGCTCCGTGACTATCAATCAGCAAGTAACAACCAGGTCCCCGAACGGTGGCTCCGGGCCCAGGAGCGGGATTAATGGAACCAGCATCCGGTCCGGAACAAGGCATGTTGACCTGGTCAGCAACATGATGAACTCAGTCCAATTGATCTTGACCCTGGCGGGTTGCAGCTTGATGGCTGGCTGCGCTGCATCGAGACCCGTTTCCGGCGGTCCGGTTGATAATCTCGTTCGCCAACCCGATTTGGTAAACGCCCATGTCGGGATCCTCGTGGTTGATCCGGAGCGTTCCGTTGACTTATATTCCTACCAATCCGAAAAATATTTTGTACCCGCCAGCAATACCAAGCTCTTCAGCCTCTATGCCGGAATGACCTACCTGGGGGACTCGATTGCCGGGATCCGCTATTTCCAGGCGGATACGGCGCTATTTATTTCGCCTACGGGCGATCCCACGTTCCTGCATCCGGACTATGCCCGTCAGCCGGTAATCGACTTGCTTAAAGCCAGAAAACAACCCATTTATTTGCTGGATTCTGGATGGGAGGATGAAGCGCTGGGAGCCGGCTGGTCTTGGGACGATTACAATGATGACTATATGCCGGAACGGAGCGCCCTTCCGGTATATGGAAACTTGATCCGATGGGTGCAGGAAAGGCAAACAGGTTCGAATGCAAATCCGGAATTCAACTCCCCCGTATCCGTTTATTCGATACCGGAGGTGGACTGGAAAGTCCGGTTTACGCCGGACAGCGCGTCCCGGCGATTTCGAATAAAAAGAAGCCGGGATGAAAACTTCTTCGCCATAACTGAAGGAAATGAAGCCAATGCCTACCAGGATGTTCCGTTCATTACCCACGGCACGGCGTCTGCTATTGAACTGCTGAAAGACACGCTTGACCAAACGCTGGTACCCCTGGCGAAGCTCCCGCGGGGAGCCCGCCCATTAAAAATCCTATATTCCCAACGGGCAGATTCGCTTTACCGGCCGATGATGTATCGCAGCGACAATTTTTTTGCCGAACAAACCTTGCTGATGGTTTCTTCGCAGGTTTTAGGATTCATGAATGATCGGAAAATCATCGACAGCCTCCTGCATGGCGGACTGAGCGGTCTTCCCCAGACGCCCCGCTGGGTGGACGGCAGCGGACTGAGCCGGTTCAATCTTTTTTCGCCCAGGGATTTCGTGTGGCTGCTCAACCAAATGAAAAACCAGTTCGGCATGGACCGGATGGAGCGCCTTCTGCCCACGGGAGGCTCGGGGACCCTGGGAAACTATTACGCAAAAGACAGCGGCTATATTTATGCCAAGACCGGCTCCTTATCGGGGGTGATCGCTTTGAGCGGCTATTTAATCAGCCGGCAAAACCATCTCTTGATCTTTTCCATTCTGGTAAATAACCACCGCGGCAACACGTCCGCCATCCGCAGAGGCGTGGAACAATTCCTGGAGCAGGTGCGCAAGGATCATTGAGGTTCCGGACCCATGAATGCGGTAAGCGGAATGCCGGCCTGACTTATCGCTCAAACAGGTTTGCCAGGTATTCCATGGAAAAATGCAGGTAGGTCGTTTTTCCGTCCGGGGTACAAAGCGGTTGTTGGCAGACGAACAGGTCATCGATCAAGGTCCGCATTTCCTGCCGGTTGAGTACAGCCCCCGGTCGAATCGCATGTTGACGGGCAAGCGCCCGGGTGACTTTCTCACGCCGGGTAATCGTCCGGTCTCCGCTGAAATGTTTCACTTGTTCCAGGATCTGCTCCAAATCGGTCTTTTCGGATCCCTGGGGGATATCCGCCGGGCTTCCCTGGATGACAAAACTGTTCAGGCCAAACGGCTCAATCAGGTAGCCGAGAAGTTCTAGCTCCGGCAGCAATTCCATCATCAAAGCCGAATCGCCTGGGGCGAACTGCAGGACTGCGGGAAACAAGCTGCGCTGGATGGGCCGGGCAAGCCCGGAACGCGCCGTTGCATACCGCTCGTAAAGGACCCGTTCGTGGGCCTCCTGCTGGCGAATCAGGAGAAATCCCTCGTGAACCGGGACCAAAATAAACCGATGTTGGATCTGGAGCGGCTCTTCCCCCGCAAGCGGTTGAAAAGCCAAGCTTTCCTTTTCCAGTAAGCCCTGGAAATTCCGGGACTCCGGCTGGGACTCTTCCAGTAGTCCTTGCTGAACACCCGCCTCGTGACCGGCCTGGTTCGGCAAATCAGCTCCCTCAAAAAAAGTTCTCCAGTGCCGCAATTCGTTTTTTTCTCCCGGTTCGATCAGGTGAGCCTGGTTTTTTTGCGTGAAGGTCCGGTATAGGGAGCCGCTGGCCAGCGCCTGACGCGCATCCTCCGTCATGGGTTTGCGGACGGCTTCGAGCTGCTGGATCTCCGGGTCCAAATCGAATTCTAGCGCCGGTGTGATGCTGAACTGGGCGAGGGCATGCTTGACTGAAGCCTGCACAAACGCATAAACGATCCGCTCGTCCTCAAATTTAATTTCTTGTTTGGCGGGATGAACATTGACGTCGATCTGGGTTGGATCCAAGAAAATGAAAAGCACGAAAAGCGGAAAACTTTGTGCCGGGATAAGTTGCTGGAATGCTCCCATCACGGCATGTTGCAGGTAGGGACTGCGAATGAATCGGCTGTTGACAAAGAAATACTGCTCGCCCCGGGTCTTCTTGACCGCATCCGGCTTTCCGACAAAACCGTATATGTCTAGGTAATCTGTTTTCTCCTTCACCGGAACCAAGCGGGATTCGTAGCTATGCCCCAGCAATTGAACGATGCGCTGCCGGAGCGTGCCGGGCTCTAAATGAAAAACTTCCTGCCCGTTGCTCACCATGGAAAACTGAACCAGGGGGAATGCCATGGCTACGCGAATGAATTCTTCCAGAATGTGCCGGGTCTCGGAGGCATGACTGCGAAGAAAATTCCTACGGGCCGGGACATTGTAAAATAAATTCTTCATGGCGATGCTTGTTCCGCCAGGCATCGCCACGGGTTCCTGACGGACTAAATCGCTGTTTTCCCACTCGAACATCCAGCCGGTTTCGGCTTCCGGTCTCCTGGTCCGCAGTTCCACTCGGGCAACCGAAGCAATGGAAGCAAGCGCCTCGCCCCGAAAACCCATGGTCTGGATATGGAATAGATCGTCCACCTCCCTGATCTTTGACGTGGCATGGCGGGAAAAAGCCAGACGGGCATCCCGTTCCGACATCCCGCAACCGTTGTCGATCACCTGCACCAGGGATTTCCCCGCGTCGCTGATAATGAGTTGGATTCGTGTTGATCCGGCATCGATCGCGTTTTCCAACAACTCCTTGACTGCACTGGCCGGCCGCTGAATGACTTCTCCGGCAGCGATCTGGTTGGCGATATGATCCGGCAATATCTGTATCGTATCGGTCTCAGGAGCCATGACCCGGCGAATTTAGTCCATGGGCGCCAAGAAAGTACATTTCTCAGTAAATTGCCCCGCCATCCCATTCTGAAATTTTCCGCACATGAAGTATTTGTTGGCGGCTTCTCTGGCGCTGTCCTCCTTTCTTCTTCGTGCCCAGGAGGGCAGCAAGCTTCCGGCCGCCGAATGGGTCGATAGCGTTTTCCGGACGCTGACTCCTGATCAGAAGATTGCCCAGCTCATGGTGGTGCGACTGTCTTCCATCGACTCCCGCACGGGACAAGTTAGCTTTTACGGTAAGGAAGTAGAGGATGCAGTGCGGCGCTTCAATGTCGGCGGCATTTGCCTCTTTCAAGGGGGCCCGCTGACTCAAGCCGGGTATATCAATTATTTTCAGCGGATTTCGAAAACTCCCCTTTTGATCAGCATGGATGCAGAAAACGGCCTAGGCATGCGGCTGGACAGCGTGACTCCGCTGCCCCGGCAAATGATGCTGGGCGCCGTCCAGGATCCGGACCTCATTTACCGGTATGGCCGGGTGGTCGGCGAACAATGCCGCCGATTGGGAGTGCAGCTCAACTACGCCCCGGTCGTGGACATCAACAACAACCCCGGAAATCCCGTGATCAACGACCGGTCCTTCGGAGAAGACAAGTACCGAGTGGGCCAATTGGGCCTGGAGTATATGAAGGGTCTTCAGGACGCCGGGGTAATGGCCTGCGCCAAACATTTTCCTGGACATGGAAAC
>Ga0207040_1067_pt2 | contig 20790 bp, 9 predicted proteins | sample Alteio_BWMinCont_72_FD_153279 | JGI IMG/M metagenome (GOLD analysis project Ga0207040, IMG submission 153279) | Enriched cells from forest soil in Barre Woods Harvard Forest LTER site, Petersham, Massachusetts, United States -... | ecosystem: Environmental > Terrestrial > Soil > Temperate forest >... | reverse complement strand
CTGGCTGTTCTGGATCGCCGTGCTTTTCGGCGGCGCTACCGTTTCCCGTGAACTGCACCCCTGGGCGGGCTTGATCTTCGTGGCCGCGACTCTGATGATGCATGACATGTGGGGTAGGCAGATGCGCGAGACGGAATCGGATAAGGAGTTCTGGCGCGCGGTTCCCCATTACATAAGCAACGAAGACGAGTTGGTTCCCTCGGCTGACCGGTTCAACGCAGGCCAAAAGTTCCTGTTCTGGGGTTTCTTTTGGTGTGGAATCTTGCTGCTGCTCTCCGGCCTGATCCTTTGGTTCACCCATCTGGTTCCCTGGAATCTTCGTTATCTGCGCTATTTTGCTGTGATCGTACATCCGGCGGCCGCCCTGCTCACGATTGGACTGTTTATCATTCATGTGTATATGGGAACAGCAATGGAGCGCGGCGCCTTCGGTTCGGTCATTCGCGGCGACGTCTCTGTCGGCTGGGCGAAAAGGTACCACCGCATCTGGTATGAGCACTTGCTGCGAGATACTTCGGCGAGGAAATGAAAAACGGAAAGTGGGATATGCGCATCAGGCGTGCCAGTGAATTGGCGGCTGTTCACCCATTCGCGGCGGAAGGCCTGCGTTTTTATGAACAACTCGCTCGATTTCAGAAGTCGCTGTACTCAGAAATTGAATTGGCTTGCGGCCCATCGAAAATGCCCCGGGCCCCCGGTGCTCTACGGCAGGAATTCGACCCATTTCTGCTTCTTCCGCGATTCTCTCCATTCCTTTCGCTCGTCGAGCAAATCGCTCCATCTCCTCTTTCGCATTCCGCGCATGAACTGAATTCGCTAGCCGGCAGTCACTGGCAGGAAATTCTAGCCAAGTTCTGGGAAGCGGATTCGGGATCACTGGTGGATCTCGAACCGGAATATGCCCTGCTCTCATGGATCTTCTTGCAGCCGTACGCCGAATATCTTGCAGATCACACGGAATGGACGGCGCCGAGCGGCACGCCTTCCGTTTGCCCGCTCTGCGGCGGCAAACCTCAGGTGGGCGCGTTGCGGCCGGAGGGCGATGGTGGGAAGCGCTCTCTCATCTGCTCGTTATGTGGGACGGAGTGGCCTTATCGCCGGACTGTGTGCCCGGCGTGCGGTGAAGAAGACGTGCACAAGCTCGCCGTTTACAGCGCGAAAGAGTTCAGCCACGTGCGCGTCGAGGCGTGCGAGACGTGCCACAGCTATATCAAAACGGTCGATCTAACGAAGGACGGGCACGCCGTGCCCGTAGTGGATGAATTGGCAACAATTCCACTGAATCTCTGGGCCACCGAACACGGCTACCGAAAGCTTCAGAGCAATTTCCTGGGAATCTAGAAGTCGGACCACGAGAAGCAGCAGCGGGAGCTCACGCTGAATGTGACGAGGTCCAGTACGCACTTCGATCGAAAACGCTGCGGACCACCACGCGCTGAGCTACACGAGGTAGCCGGGATGTCACAAACCGGACCATCCTCAAACTCACGTTTCGGACGGGCAATATGTTCAAAGCGGTTGAGCCTGCAACACAGAAAAAGTATTCAAGAAGTTTGAAATCAGTGGATCTTTTAATTTCGCCAGAGCATCGAACTTCCAGGAAAGTCTGAGCTTTGGAACCGCGCACGGCGCTGGCTGTTCGCGAGGTGATTCGTGGGACAAGCACTGGATGTGCACCGGATACACTTCGCGTTCACGATCACGTTTCACTACATTTTTCCGCAACTGACGATGGGCCTCGCGCTCCTGCTTGTCTATTTGAAGACGAAAGCGCTTCGCACGGGCGACGAGCACTACGACCGCGCGGCGCGATTTTGGGGGCGAATCTTCGGGATCAACTTTGCTGTGGGCGTGATCACGGGCATTCCGATGGAATTTCAGTTCGGAACGAACTGGGCGGCGTTCTCGAAAGCGGCGGGCGGCGTAATCGGCCAAACGCTGGCGATGGAGGGCGTGTTTTCCTTTTTTCTGGAGTCCAGCTTCCTGGGACTGTTTTTGTTCGGAGAGAAAAAACTCGGACGTATCGGACACTGGCTGGCGGCTTTCCTGGTTTTTCTCGGTTCGTGGCTCTCGGGATATTTCATCGTCGCGACGGACGCATGGATGCAGCATCCGACGGGCTACCGGCTGGGTGTCGGCGGCGCTTTCGAACTCGCTAGCTTCTGGGATCTATTGCTGAACAAATGGGCGGTGTGGCAATACGCGCATACCATGCTGGGCGCGGTGCAGACCGGATGCTTCGTCATGGCAGCAGTCGGAGCATTCTATTTATTGACAAAACGGGATGAAAATTACGGCCGCACGTTCGTGAAAGCGGGCGTGCTGGTCGGCGCGATCGCGGCGCTACTGCAGCTTTTCCCGACCGGGGACATGCAGGGGGAGCTGGTGGCAGATCAGCAGCCGGTAACGCTGGCGGCCATGGAAGGACTATTCGAATCGCGTGCGGGAGCGCCTTTGGCAATCCTCGGGCAGCCCGATGTGGAAAAAGGAAGGCTCGACAATCCTTTGGAAGTTCCGGAAATACTCAGCTTCCTGACGTACAGGCAGTGGCGCGCCGACGTTAAGGGCTTGTCCGAGTTTCCGCAGACGGAATGGCCTGACCAGATTCCTCTGCTTTATTACAGCTATCACTTGATGGTCGGGTTGGGCACGATCTTCATTGCTGTGATGGTGGTGGCGGCGCTATTACTGTGGCGGGGAAAATTGTACGATTCGCGATGGATGCTTTGGATGCTGATGCTATGCGTACCGCTGCCGTATATTGCAAACACGGCGGGATGGATGACCGCGGAATTGGGGCGCCAGCCCTGGCTGATTTATGGATTGATGCGCACGGCGCAGGGAATCTCGCCACGCGTGTCGGCGGGAAATGCATGGTTTTCGCTGATCGGGTTCATGGGGTTGTACACAGTATTGGGGATCCTATGGATATTCCTGCTTTACCGCGAGATTGAACTTGGTCCCGCACCCGACGTGCATCCGCGGGGCGAAGAGGCAGCCGTCCTAGCAACGGAGTGAGGGAACGATGGGAACGATCTGGTTTTGCGCCGTTGCGTTCATGATCGCAATGTACGTGCTGCTGGATGGTTTCGATCTGGGAGCCGGCGCGATCCATCTGTGGGTGGCAAAAACAGAAGAAGAGCGGCGGCAAGTTCTGGCGAGCATCGCCCCGGTGTGGGATGGAAACGAAGTCTGGTTGGTCGCGGCAGGCGGAACAATATATTTTGCTTTCCCCGCGCTCTATGCCAGCGGGTTCAGCGGCTTTTATCTGCCGCTGATGATTGTTTTGTGGCTTCTGATTCTCCGTGGAGCGTCGATTGAATTCAGGAATCACATCAAAAGTGCAGTGTGGGATCCGCTGTGGGATTTTCTTTTTTGCGCATCGAGTCTGCTACTGGCCGTATTCTTCGGAGCGGCCCTGGGCAACGTGGTGCGCGGCGTCCCGTTGGATGCCAGCGGTTATTTCTTTGAGCCTCTGTGGACCAACTTCCGCCTGGGGGAAGAAACTGGAATCTTGGACTGGTACACGATTCTCGTCGGCGTGCTCGCGTTGCTCGCGCTGGCGATGCATGGCGCGCTCTGGGTACAACTAAAAACCAGCGGTGCAGTGAATTCACGCGCTGGAAAACTGGCTGGCCTAGCCTGGTGGGGCGTGATTGTTTTGACGATGCTGGTGACGGCGGTGACATTCAAGATACAGCCTCAAGTGAAGGAAAATTTCACGACCTGGCCCGTGGGATTTGTTTTCCCGCTGCTTGCAGTTTCGGGAATCGCCGGTGTCGCTTTCGAATTGCGAAGGCGCAACGAGAGGCGAGCATTCCTCGCCTCCAGCGCCTATTTGACAGGGATGTTGACGAGTGTCGTTTTCGGCGTATATCCGATGGTGCTGCCCGCGCGGGAAGCGGCATACTCGTTGACGGTGAGAACCGCCAAAGCGGGTGACTACGGCTTGAAGATCGGGCTGGCCTGGTGGATTCTGGGAATGATCCTTGCGGCTGGATACTCAACCTACGCCTACCGCTCCTTCGCAGGCAAAGTGGCGATTGATAAAGGCTCGCGCGGATAGGCCAACTAGAAAGTCATCGTGACGCCGTCGTCGGTGGCGAATCCAAATCGAATCCGCTCCGGTTCGCCAAAACTCTGTTCGTGTTCATTTTCAACAGCTTGGATCATTGCTATTCACAGATCGACTGCGATACGGGCCGCCCATGTTCTCCATCATCGCGGTCCTAACTGGAACAATGCTGAAGGTTCTGGTCCGGCTGGAACCAAGCACTGATCGTCGTGACGCCGGACATTTTGGTCCGACGGCACCGGGCAGGATTCGCCCTCTATTGGCGTGCAAACTCTAGAGCACCCTGAGAAGGTACCTGAGGCGAAAATATTTCAAATTCAATTCAAAAAGGGTCTCCCAATTTATGACAAGCTGAGTCGATTACGTTTATTCATCTGCCCGAAGGGCTACACTCAGCCTTGAGATGTCCGGCCTGATAAGAAATTGCGTGGGCGCTTACGATGGTGGGCTCTGCGGTGGATTAGAAGTTAAAAATCGCCATCCTGTTCCCTCGATCTTTTTCCGGTAATAGACAGTTTGAATTGCCATCTGTTTCCTCGCTGCAAGGCCATGCAAGGCCCCACAGTTGCCACAAAAAATGTAGCATTCTGCAGCACAGATGGGAATAGTGCTATTTGGATGGGGCTTAGATAGATATGGCGGAGAGGGTGGGATACTCACCCCGCCCTTTGGCTTATCCTAGTTTCTTCTCATCAACTTGAGAGAATACCGCATTAACATTGGCTATTTAAAGCTTTCTATACTTTCATTTATTTCCACATTCTCCATGGATTGATACCCATTTCAGCCTAAGACAGACACCAAAGACACCAAAGCCCTTTGATTCTGGATTTCAGGCTTCAAACGAGTACCCTTGATCGTCCAGGCCAAGGTGACGAGAGTCTACATCATGCAATCACGTAAGAAGTTTCTCGGTTCTCTTGAACGGTGGATTTAGGCAGCTACAGAGGGCTTGTCAGCCGATCGCAATGGGTTCACGGTCGGCCGCTTTTTCTTCAACCAATCGGCGATTTCTCCGGGATCGAATCGGATTGCGCCAGAAATTCTCAATGAGGGGATGGTGCCGCTGGCCGCCATTTTATAGATTTGCTGAGGACTTACACCTAGAACCTTCGCAACTTCGCCAACTTTCATGGCCCCCGTTCTCGTTTCAAACAGTTCGATCAGTCGCATCATGGATTCCCTAGTGACCAGTCGAAGAGTGCTCGCGCGGAACGCGAGCACTGTCTCGAATCATTTTCAATTCGAAAGTATTTCAACCTAATCGACCTGTCCAATATTTTTCCGTCTCGTTGTCATACTCTGACTCTATGATACGTCAAGAACTGCATTGCTCCTCGCGACCATGGACCGCCACGGGCGAAGGTCTGCTTCCATGGGCACTTGAGCGCAGTAGGGTCGCGCTGAGATCAGCAAAAGCAGTCCAATAAAATACTTTCATCGCTACCGCGTAGGCATTTCGGCATTTTGCCCTACGTGCATCGTTCCAACAATTGGCATACCTGGCTGGCGAGACCTCTTCATATTCTTGGCATCGCCGCGCACGGCTGATCTCGCAGCTTCTTGAGTAGTGAAACCGCCCTCTCGCTTCAGCAGTATGTTTTCTGAATCGCGGATTTCATAAAACCATGCCATAGGCATTGACCTTTCGTTGTGTTACGCAGGCTAATCGAGCTGAAGTTCGTGCAACTAAAGCGCGCTTTCAGTAGAAACGATTGGGATAACCGGTCAATCCAGACGGAATATTTTCTCTAGTGGCCGCAAGCTTTGCCATGATCCGACGCACATAACTCAGCGTTTCAGGGAATGGAGGGATAGCGCTGTAGCGGTCGACCGTGCCCGGTCCGGCATTATATGCGGCAAGCGCCAGTTGTACATTGCCGCGGTAACGAACCAAGAGATCTCTAAGATAGCGCGTGCCGCCTTCAATATTTTCAGTGGGGTCGTATACGTTTACGACGGAGTAGTGTGCCGCATTTCCAGGAAGCAGCTGCATCAGCCCCACGGCAAGCTTTCGCGACACTGCGCGTGGATTGAAATTCGATTCGGTCGCGATCACTTGCTCGATCAGCTTCTCATCGATTCCGTTTTTTACGGCAGCTGCGCGGATCAGAGTTGAATAGCGTCCATCGTTTAGCGGCGCAACGATGGCAGTATTGGCTGAAAACGTATCTTCCGGTTCGATTGAAACGATGTTATCGACTGGGAGTTCCATCGTGCCGCCGGGCACAGTGAGCCGCATTTGATCGCTGACGGTCTCGTAGCTCGTAACATGAATCCGCGCTCCAGAGCGCAGGACAGCATAATTGGCTCTAGCGAGAGGCGCTAAAGCCGTGAGCAATGCAAATAGATTTAGCAGGCTTAGAACTTTGCGTCCGATGTGTCCCACCATTTGGTACGTCATCGCCTCCGATAGTGTTGATAGCCTTGCGGTCTGTTATCGAGGTGCGCTGACACAAACTCTGGTCAGGTGAGCGTCCACGACCTTCGTCAAGAGATGACGTAGAGGAAAATGACTCGACTGGGCAAAAGTACAGGGTACTCGATGGCGCTCCGCTTGCGGCCGTCCGGTCGGTCCAGCAACACCTCGCGGCACCACTCGCCCAGAGTCATGCCTTCGCTTTCCTCCACGGCGGACAGCCGCTCGTACTCGCTGTCCTTCATCTTGCGGCCTACGGTTCGATTGCGGATTTGGTCGGCGGGCATGGAAGCGGGCCTCCAGGAATCGTTTCCTCGAAAGGCAGATGATTTGCTATTCGGGTAGGAAAATCAACAAGTTAACGCAGAGCGCCCTGGAGCGCTCCAGAGGGCCGCAGATATTGTAAGTTCCTGATTCCTCTATGGTTCACCAAGCGCGCTTTCCAGCGCTCTACCGCGCCCAACTTGGGGTGACGTGTCATACCCATCCCGGCACGCACGCGCCGCTCTTCGCACTTGCCCTGACGAACGATGGGCGTAGCCACCCACCCCGCCGAAATATCACCTAAGAAGAACAATCAGTGAGTGCGCGCAAACAACTGAAATGATCAATGCACTTAAACCAATGATTCTCAGAACCACAATGTAGTACGGCGTTGCATAGAATCCCTTGAAGAAAGTCAGCGCACTTAAGATTGGGTGCTTTGAAAAGAACCGCAGCACTAAAGCTTGGACAAAGTGTGGGCGGAGCAAGCAAAGCGCGCCACCGACGAACGTAATCAGGAAGGCTGTGGCAAATACTACGGTGTTGGTCATTTTTCGCCCCTGGGGGAATTCTAATTCTTCCGACCGCTAGGCAATGGTTTCGATCCTGGAATGGGCAATTCGTTTGACCCTGGATTAATAGGTGTCCCAGTCTGAGCGGATGCGTTGACCCCCGGCGTCATGAGACCTATCTCGTCTCCCCATTGTCCGGTTGACGGCGAATATGACTTACAAACGCCAATACCTGCACCAGCACAGAGACTCACGTTGGTTCCACCCAAAAAGCCCCCTAACGCCGATTCGTTTGCCAGCGGATTATCATGGAGATCTCCTCGCATGAGATTTGCTCCTGGCCCCAAACTCGTTGTAACACCCGGATTAACATACCAATGACCGAAGTCATCCCTGGTAATGCCAATAGTCACAAAGATCCCAGAAACGCTTAAGGTGCTCCATCCATTGACTGTTGTGTTGAGATTGAGGTCGGGCTGCAAACCTAGTGGATCTCTGAGGTTCAGAGGATTGTCGTATACGTATTCATATAAGTTACTGCTCTTCCCCCGGAACCCAATGGGATCCTCAGTGACGAACCTTTGCAGCGTCGGGTTGTAGTAGCGCCCTCGGTAGAAGTAGAGGCCGGTGCCGTCGTTCTCTCGGCCGGTGTATTGAAACTCATTGCTCGAACTGCCCGAAGTGACGGTGGTGTTGCCAAACGGCTCATAAGCGTACGACGCCAGTACACTCCCGCTTCCATTCGTCAACGCCAGAGTGCTGCCCAGAGCATCCGTCAGGAAGTTGGCTGTGCCCGACGAATCCGTCCGGGTAAATACTTCATCCACTCCGCCTGACAGCAAATTTGCTATGGGAGAACCGCCTGAGATTTCTTGTGCAATGTTTACTCCAGCGAATAGATAGTTCGTGGTGACGCCGGCCACAGTTTTTCCCGAACGGCGTCCATACGGGTCATACTGGAAACTTACGAAACTGGAATCCATAGATGCAAGTTGGTTCCGCGAATTCCAAACGAACGAATTCAAGCCGTCGCTGGTCATATTTCCATTGGCATCGTAGTAAAGTCCCGCCGTGCCCCACTCCGTGAGCTGATTATCGGCGTTGTACTCGGCTTCGTTCACTGCAAGTGGCAGAGCTGTCTGCGCGAGACTCCCACCCATGTTGGTGCGTCTTCCCGCCAGATCGTAGCCGTAGGTCAGCGAACCGAGGTTCATGCTCCCATTCGTGTAGTTGATCCCGGTGAGTTCGGACGCGTTGTCATACGAGTAGCTCATCACAATCCCGTTCGGCAGGGTCAGCGACGTGCGCCGGTTACCCGGGTCATAGGCAAAGGATACAGTGGAACTCCCTTGGCTGATTTGCGTAGTCCGGTTGCCATCGTCGTAGGAGTAATTGACAGCGGCCTGCCCCGCCGCCGTCATCTGCGTCCGTCGCCCGGCGAGGTCATAGCTGTAGCTGACCGTCCCCTGCGGAGTCTGCTCGGAAATCAGCCGGTCGAGAACGTCAAATTCCGGCGTGATTGTCCCTGCCGTTGAATCCACGACATTCAGAAGCCGGTTGCCTGCGTCGTAGCTGTAGGCGATCGTGCTGTCGTAAGTATTCGGCAAGCCCGCCGACGTGCCAAACCCCACTAGCGTTTTTCGGTTTAGTGAATCGTAGGAATAGGTTGTAATCTTGCCGCGACGATCGGTGAATTGCGAAAGATTGCCCGCCGTGTCGTACTGATACCGCTCTGTATTTGTTAGCGGGTCAGTCCGGGTCAACAAACGGTCCATTGAGTCGTACGTGTATGTTGTTGAGTGGCTGTTTGCGTCCGTAACGCTCAGCAAATTGCCGTTGCCATCGTAAGTGAAGTTGCTGACGTTGCCAGCTGGATCGGTGACCTTGGTAATCTCATTCAGCGCGTCGTAGGCATTCCGCGTGCTTTGCCCTAGCGGATTCGTAACTGTGACCAATCGCCCCGCCCCATCCAGGAAACGCGTGGCCGTCCGGCTGAGCGGATCGGTGATCGAAACCAGATCGCCCGAGTCATAGGTGAACGAAGTCTTGTTGTTCAGCGCGTCGGTCGCGCTGAGCGGTTGGCCGGCGGCGTTGTAAGTGAAGGAAGTTTCCTGAGAAAGTGGATTAATCACCGCGACCAGATTTCCGTTGTTGTCGTCGAAGGTCGTTGTGTGACCAAGCGGATCCGTGGCGGTAGCGACCTGATTGTGCGCCGGCTCATACGTGAAAGTGGTGGTGATCGCGTTGGGCGTCCCGCTTAGCCGTGTTACCTGCGTCACATCGTTGTTTATGTCATAGACATACGATGTTGTCCGCCCTAGGGGGTCCGTCACCGACTTCAGCAGATTATCAGCGTAATAGTGATATGTCGTGGTTTGCTGCTCGGGCCGATCCAGTGCATATATATCAGTAGCAGCATAGCCGCTGCCGTTGAATACAATTCGGCGCACGAAGCCGCGCTGGTCCGTGATGTCCATCTGCGAGATCAGTGTGGTGTAGCCTTCGGCGCATCCTTGGCAGGCGCGAAAGCCCAGGATGTCAATGCCAGGTCCTCCGCCCGTGTAGCCGCCACCGTAAGTCACAAAATGGGTCTGGCTTGAGTTAGGAGATAAGGTATATGCGAATTGAAAGGTGCTGCCATCGGCCATCGTTTGCTTCATGATTCGATTATTCGAGTCATACTGGTTCGTAAGATACGTGATGCCCCGAGGATCTGTGATCGTCAGCATGTTGCTGTTGGAGTCGTACGTATACGTCGTTGTTCCGCCCTTCGCGTCGGTGACCGTCGATAGGCGTCCGCTTGAGTCGTAGGCGTAGCTGACCGTTCGACCTATGTTGTCCAGAGCCTGCGTGATTCGTTGACTGGAATCATAGGTGAATTGAATCCACCGATTGTTGGGGGTCGTAATCTGAGTCAAGTTGTGGTTGCTATCTCTCGTTAGGCTGACAGTGTTCCCATACCGATCTCTGATTCCAATCAGAGCTGCCTGTTGTGGAATTGTAGCTCCACTCCCATCCGGAAATATGTAGACTGTTCCGTTCCTAAGTGTCAGGTTCCATCCCGCGCCATTCCACGTGATGACCGATCCGTAGTACATTGTGGTCGTGTCGGAGTGTACGTAGACTGCATTTGTCCAGCTGGTGCCTGCGGATGTTCGGTTGTATCTAATTCGGCCCCCGTCAGGAAGGATCAACTCATCATAACTGTAGTTGGTCGTGTCACCCACAAGGAACATATCAAATGCGTGAGTGGAACCTATGCCAAAAGCTCTCGACATCGAATCGCCGGGTCGATACGCTCGCGTCAACGAAACGGGCAGGACATCGGAAACGACGAGGTCTGTCTTAGTGTAGTCAAAAAGTCCGGTGGAAAGGCTCACAGGATCGCCGCCGCCCCCGGGAGGTGACGGCGAGCCTGGCGGCCCGCCAGGCGGAGCTGGGGTCGAAGCTCCGCCCGGAGGATTCCCAGTAGAAGCTCCCAAATTCGACCCCCCTACCATGGCCCCTGTAAACTCATAAATCTGCACACCAGGATCCGGAATGACTTGTCTGCCGTCTGGTGAGACTGTCCCGTGCCCGTAAATATACCAACCTTTGACATCGGGGTCGTAATTCCAAAAATCAAATCTCGTGCCTGGCCTTGATTTTCCCTGGTTCGGATAATAAAGTTGGGCGCCCTGCCATCCTGCTCCCCCATTCACGGTCAAATACGCAGCACCGGGTTGGATTGTGAAATAGATCGGGACTGGCACCCCTTGGGGTAAAGGAAACGGCGGCTGGGTGAGTGGAATCGGTGTGATGCTGATTTCTGTTACGACTTTGCCGCTGTGATCGGTAATGACTGTTCCCTTGGGAATATGCAGTTCCAGTCCGGGAAGCGAAGGATTGCCGACAACAACATCACTGTTTGTCGGAGACTGGATCTTGACGGCATGCTGGGTATCGAGCGCGGTCATCCAAATCTTATAGGTTAGAGAATTTGTCTTTCCGGCCGCGATGTCGACACCGATTTCGTAGGTCCCGTAGACTTGTCCTGCCCACTTCGCCGTTCGCCCATCGACGAACAGAATGTGATGGCCAGCGCTGAGTGGATTCAACAGGAATCGGCCCGTTTCATCCGTTTCCGTCTTAGTTCCCGAGGCTTCGTCCTGTATAGTGAGGCCTTCCAAAGAAGACCCATTCAATATAAGGGACTGGCCCGAAAGAGCGGTGACTCCTGGCGGCGCTTGCAGTTGAGGTACATTCTGCGATGGAGCGTTTTCAGTTTGATTCCCGTCATTCCCCGTCCCCGAAACCGCGCCGTTGTTGTTTACACCCGGTGCGGTGCCCGCAGTCGTGAAATCAATCGCGGCTTGAGTCAGTGCACTCCCAGAAGGATCGGTCAGGCCGAACAGAGTGAGTGAGTAACTCGTGGCCGGCATCAACGGAGATTGCGGAGTGAGGAATGCCAGCATGCCGCCTTCCGCGGGGACTACCTGTACGGAAATCGGTCCCGCGGGACCTGAAAGACCAGCCGTTGTGACGTTCGCCGTCGTCACCAAGAGAGGCGTGGAGAACCGAAGTGCGATGGTTGTGCCCGTAGGAACGTTCTCGGAACCATCAGCCGGGATGGACTCCTCAAGGCGAAGCAAATCATGATTGGGTTGAAAGGGAGTCGTTTCGATCCTGAACGTCAATGTCTTTGGATCGAATTCCTCGCCGTAATTGATTGCTGCTGCATTGCGATCTAGTCCTCCCCAAAACAAAACTTCACCGTCGGGTAGCAAAGTCGCTGCGTCGTCCCGACGTGGAGTCAGGAGGCCTTTGGGCAATGCAGCCCCCGTTGAGGTTTGCCAATTCCACGATTCCGCAATAGAGAGGGTTTCTCCGCTTTCAGAGATTCCACCAACAACTAGCTCGCTTCCGTCGGTCAGGAGTGTAGCAGTGTGACGAGCCCGCGGCGTCAGGCCAGGCGTGGCGAGAGGCTGGAATTGTCTCGTAGCCGGGTCAAATATCTCGGCGGTTGTGACAACTTTCCCGTCGCCGCCCAGACCACCGAAGATGAAAACGACTCCGTTCGGGAGGAGCGTAGCCGTGTGCCATGCGCGGGGGCGCAGAAGACTCGACAGCAGTGGACTGACGACACCAGTTGCGGGATCCTCAATCGTCGCGGTACCTACTGTGCCTTTCGCGCCTTCACCACCGAGGATCAACCAATGGCCATCCGGCATGAGAGTTTTCGATTGCCCTGTGACCGCCGTACTACTTTGCTGCGAGTCTAATTGCGACTGCGCAGTCCCTTGGCCGGACGAGTGCCTGGCACGAGGCGGAGCCATCATCAACGATACGAGCAAGAATGGTATGACGCTGAGGCCATAATACTTTTTCATCTTCTGCTCCTAGGCCAGAAACGCGGGTCATGGACTCGTCAACTGAATGGTGATACTCCCCGTATTGGCCTGAGACGGCGATATCGCTACTGCAAAGGTTCCTGTCGCAGGTAGCGTCACGCTCGAAAGGTTGAAGCTGCTCGAACTCGAATTCAGCGAAGTCACTAATTCACCATTCGGACTCAGTAGACTCACCGTGACGCTCCCAAAGCTGTTGCTCGTAACATGGACGGTAACCAGTTGGCCCGACGTTCCGCTGAATGTGAGTGCTCCCGCCTGACCTGGTGTGGTTGTCGTCACCCCCACCGAACTGCCGCCAATTGTTATTGAGCCCTTCACGTCTGCCGGTACATCGTAGATCGCGATAGTGATTGAACCCGTGGCTGAACTGGAGGGCTGAACCACGATCGTATACGTTCCCGTGATTGACAAGGATTGCGCGGCGATGAACGGGGCGCTCGTTGTGACCGTCTGCGTGACCACGGACGGGCCGTCGGGACGGTTAATGGAAATCGCAGTTGCTCCCCCGGTGCTGGTCATCGTGTCGCTCGATGTGAGCAAACTCACTCTGTGACCGGCAGTTCCGTCAAACACAACCAAGCCAATCTGGCCAGCAGTGCTGACTGTAACGGTCAGATTTCCTCCCAGGGACATCCGGTTCGTGTAACCGACCGATGACGCAGTAAACGGACTTGGAGGGACAAAGAGGTCGCTCGTACTCGAAGCCGTCCCAGCAGGGGTGGCCACAACTAGATGGCCGGATGTAGCCGGGCTGGGAACGCTCACGGAAAGGCTGGTGGTCGTTGCGCTGGAGGTACGCGACGGAGCGATATTGAATTTCACTTTGTCGTTTGCAGTTGTAGTGTCGAAATTCGTGCCGCTAATAGAGACGGACGTTCCGGGCGTCCCAATGCTAGGAGTGAAACTCGAGATCGTGGGTTGACCTGCTCCCGAAGTGGTCACAGTAAAGCTCGCAGTGCTAGTGGCGGTCCCGGCGGAAGTGGTGACGCTTACAGTTCCGGTAGTCGCTCCCGATGGAATGGAGACGACGAGAGAAGTCACTGCCGCACTGGTAACCGTGGCCGCGGTCCCATTGAACTTCACTGTATTCTGCGATGGCGTCGAGCTGAAGGCTGTGCCGTAGATTGTGACCGTGCTTCCAACCGAGCCGGTATTGGGACTAAAGGAGATGACCGAAAGGTGCTGTGCCGATCCTCGTGAGATCGAAAGGATGTTTCCGACGGAGTCGTACGCGTACCCCGCGACGTTACCTCCCTGATCGACGGTTGCCGTCAACCTGCCGAGTTGGTCATAAACATAGCTAATTGGCTGTGTGCCGACGGCGTTCAAGCTGAAATTTTCAGTCGTCGTGTTGCCGGTCGTGACGGACACGCTTGTCAGCCCTTGATTGACAAAGCCGGATGCGGACACCTCGACCTCGTAAGAACCGGCACTCAAGCTCGACGCGGAATAATTCCCGCTACCGTCCGTGGTTGCAGTCGCCACAGGTTCGCTGTTTTGCAGCACGGTAACCGACGCGCCAGAAATGGCAGTGATTCCGTTTGATTGAGTCACTTTGCCCGAAATAGTGCCGGGAGTAGCAAGAACTTGATTCAGCGTTGCGCCGCTCGCAGAAACGGTTACGGCGGACTGAAGGACAGTGCCAAATCCTGACGCAGAGAACTTCACGTCATACTCACCGGTTCCAAGATTTGTAACTGAATAGGTACCGTTACTCGCGGTAGTCGTAGTGGCTAGAACGGCGCGATTTAGGAGAACTTGAACGGTTGCCCCACTGACCGCCGTTCCGTCACTCTGGCGGGTAACGGTCCCCGACAGGCCGCCTTTGACTGTAAAAGCCAGGAGGTTGCTCGGGATGCCGGAAACCGTAACCACGATGTTCCCAGTGGTCGCGCCTGAGGGCACTGGAGCCGCGATGCTTGTGGAACTCCAACTCGTTGGACTCGCAACGGTACCGTTGAACGTCACGGTACTGGTCCCCTGGCTCGGGCCGAACCCCGCACCGCTGAGCGTTACAGACGTGCCCGCGCTGCCTGACGTGGGCGAGAGGCTTGTGAGCATGGGCCCCACGAGATCCACTTGCAAACTGACACTATAGAATGTTGAGGGTGAACCTTGGTTGTTGTATTCGGTCGAGATCCAATCGCTAGAACGAGCAATCGACGAAAGTCGAATTTCATCCAAGTTTCCGTTCATGTAATCGCTGTTGTAGTACTTGCTCCTCGACCCCAGTGCCACGTCGGCTGTCGTTGCACCAGAGTAGTCAAGGGTGCCAGTGTGCGCCGCTGACGCGCTCTGCTGCCCGTCTTGATACACGCGTATGTTCGAGCCGTCGTACGTCCCGACCACGTAGTGCCAATTTCCATCATTGATCGCCGTGGCGCCAGTGACGGTCGTCTGCCCACCACCTGTTGTTATTTCCAGCGTCGGTTTGCCCGTAGTCGAAAAACTGGCTAACAGATCTACCGAAGTATACGGAGGGCTCCAACTGGAATCGCTTCGGTAGGGTCGGGAGTAAATTTTGGCGAACGAGTTTATAGTAGTGTAGTTCGTCCAGCCGGAAATCGTGATAGCTGTCGCAGGCTCAAGAGAGGTGCTTCCTGCAACGTCGATGTACGCACTGCTGCCGTTGAACCCGGCGCCGCCGTCGATCTTTCCACTCACCGCAGTGGGAGTCGTTGAACCCTGCAAGCTGCCGTTGTGTCCGCCTGAGGTAGAGTCATTGGCCGTCAGCGTTGTCCCGTTGGACAGATGCCACACAGCCCTGTAGTTGCTATCCCACACGCCCGTTTTGTTGGATTGATCCGTGGTAACCGCGGAATTCCCATAGAACATATAGATCACGGTGTCGGTGGTGTGCGACAACACGGGGACCTGAACCCAATAGTTCACAGCTCCTGTGGTGGCGTTATAGGTATCCTGTTCGAAAGGCAGAACGGCCGCGCCAACGGGATCAGACGCAAAAACGATGTCGTACCCATTGGAACTGGTCACGTTGCCGCCGTTGCTGATCGTAGCCAAATACGAATACGTGCCCGCAATAAGCACAGGGAAGTTCGTCTGGTCAGTGTTAGAAACCTTGGCGTGAGCGATTGTGATCGTGCGTCGGTAGGTGTAGCCAGTCCCGGGCACCGTGAACCAAACCGGATTGCTTGGCAGACCGGATACAGTCACAACTATATTTCCTGAAGTCGCTCCAGATGGCACCGGCACAGCAATGCTCGACGCACTCCAACTCGTCGGGCTCGCAGTGACTCCGCCAAATGTGACCGTACTGCTGCCTTGCGTAGATCCAAAAAACGCTCCTGAAATTGTGATACTCGTACCGACGGGGGCCGAAGTCGCAGACAAGCTCGAAATGCTAGGCAAATTAGCTGGCCCTGTGCTGGAAAACGTCGAGGGACTGCTCTCGTTGTTATACTCGGTGGTAATCCAGTCAGCGGAACGCGCCACGTTGGAAATCCGCCACTCGTCAATGACCGCATCACAAGCGCTTGTCCCAGCCGGAATTGCATTGATCGAGATTTGCGTTGGATTCGTATTGATGGAGCCATTTGTGCCGAAGTGCCGCGTTTTCTGGGCACCGTCCAAGTACATTAGCGAATCAAACGCATTCGCACTGCCCGGCGGGAGGACGCCAGCAAAATAGTGCCAGTTTGTATCTTTGGACCAGGTCAGGCTCTGGTTTACGCTGTTAAAATCGAGATAGAGATCGCCGTCAGTGTACTGGTTGACCGCCATCTCAGCCCCCGCGCTGGATGCGCCGTACTGCGTCAATATGCAATAGTACCCGGACGGTAAGGTGTCGAACTTGAACCAGAAACCCAGCGTTCTCGGAGCGGTTCCGGAGGGTAGGTTCACAACACCGGAGGTTTCGTTCATGTAGGTTGCCGGTGAGTGAGTTCCCAGCGCGCCCCCGCCAATCTGCCCGGTTGTCGCCGCCATACCTTGATTAGTAAGCGCGTTGTTGCCGGTGGAATCGCTCGTTAGAGTCGAGGAAGCACTGAAGTGGCGAACGCCCACATAGCCCACATAGCCGTCGCTCCACACGCCCGCCACATTCTCCTGCGATGTGGCAATGAGCGCATTGCCGTACCACAGAAATATCGCAATGTCAGAAGTATGTGACAGAGTCGGGATACGCACCCAGAAGCTTGCAGTCCCCGTCACTGGGTTGTAGCTATCGATCTCGTGGTCAAGCTTGTTTATGCCGGCTGCGTCAGAGGTGAAGATGATGTCGTATCCAGTAGAACTAGTCACGTTGCCGCCGTTACCAGTTGTGGCCAGATACGAGTAGGTGCCGGAAATTAGGACTGGGAAGTTCGTCTGGTCGGTGTTGGGAACTTTAGTGTGGTCAATCGTGATCATGCGCTGATAGCCATACTGATTTGTCCAAGTCCCGAACACTGTGAACCAAGCAGGATTGCTTGCCGTACCGCCTACTGTCACGACCACGTTCCCAGAGATTGCTCCAGTCGGTACTGGCACGATGATGCCCGTATCACTCCAACTAGATGGGCTAGCAGTCGTCCCGTTAAAGGTCACAGTACTGGTTCCTTGGGTAGAACCAAATCGAGTTCCTGTTATCGTCACCGAAGTACCGGCAACACCTGAAGTAGCAGACAAATTCGTGATGGTGGGCGGATTGCTTCCTCCAATACTGTAAAACGTGGACGAGTTGCTCTCGGTGTTATATTCCGCCGCGATCCAGTCGGCGGAACGGGCAACGTTCGAAATGCGAACTTCGTCAACAATTCCACTCAGGTAGTCAGTGACAGAGCCGCCCGAATAGCCGCTTCCCATGTTCATGTTTCCTGTTGGCGTACCAATAGCTCCAGAACGGGAAGTTAAGCCCGCGAGCGAACCATTGATGTAAAGCGAAATGGTTGAGCCGTCGTACGTTCCTGCAACGTGGTACCAAGTGCCAGCGGAAACTGCATTTGAGGAATACACACCTGGAGAACATCCGGAACTGCTCGTGGGAATCATGATCCCTAGACTATTCGGTCGTATCGAGCAGCCGGGACTGCCATCGGTCGCCTTCTGGAAATAAAACGCGGCATTTCCACCCGTCCAGGATGAAGTATTTTGTCCCAAAATGTCTTGCGAGCCGCTCAGACTAGAAAATTTTACCCAGCCGGAAAACGTCAACTTGGTCGTCAATCCGTATTGTGTGTTTACGGTTATGTATTGATTGCTCCCGTTGAAGCTGGCCGCCCCGTCGATCTCGCCGTTTGTAGGAGTTGCCCCATTAATCTTTCCATTGTTGCCATTCGAGGTCGAATCATTTGCTGTAAGAGTCGTACTGTTGGGTAGGTGCCAAACGCCAACGTAGTTACTGTCCCAAACACCAGTCTTGTTGGATTGGTCGGTCGTGACTCCGCGATTCCCATAGAACATGTAGATCGCGGTGTCGGTAGAGTGCGATAGCGCGGGGACCTTAACCCAATAGTTCACTGCTCCCGTGGTGGCGCTATAGCTCTCTTGCTCGAAGGCAAGGAGATTCTCTCCTGCGGGATCAGACGCAAATATGATGTCGTAGCCGTTCGCGCTGGTGACATTGCCTCCGTTGCTAGTTGTGGCCAAGTATGAGTACGTCCCGGAGACCAACACCGGGAAATTGATCTGGTCGGTGTTCGGAACTTTGGTATGACTGAGCGTGATACGACGCCAATAAGAGTACCCCGATCCGTTGGACAAGGACCCGGGCATCGTGAACCATGCGGGATTGCTTGGCAGACCGGATACAGTCACAACTACATTTCCTGATGTCGCTCCAGACGGCACCGGCACAGCAATGCTCGACGCACTCCAACTCGTCGGGCTCGCGGTGACTCCACCAAATGTGACCGTACTGCTGCCTTGCGTAGATCCAAAAAACGCTCCTGAAATTGTGATACTCGTACCAACGGGGGCCGAAGTCGCAGACAAGCTCGAAATAGTAGGTGGTGGATTGGCTGGCGCTGTGCTGTAAAATGTCGAGGGACTGCTCTGGTTGTTGTACTCCGTCGCGATCCAATCGGCGGAACGAACGCCAGAGGATACGCGAACCTCGTCAACAGACCCATTCATGCCGCAGCAGAATGTGACCGTCGGAATACCGCCAATCTTCAATTCGTTCGTCGTGATGTTCGGAGTACCGCCGCTAGCTGCGTTTGAAGCCAGGACGCCGTCAAGATACACAAGGGCCGACCCCGTCGTCAGGGCGCCGCCGTTGTAAACGCCGACCAAGTGGTGCCAGTTGGTGTCATAAGATTGGGAGGCACTCACTGCCATGTTTTCAAATTCCATGGTAGCGCTGGTCCCATTATCTGAAAGAGCTGCTCGAGAACCATTTGCGCTATTGGCTCCGTAGCCAAAGATCTCCTGGCTTGAAGTGGATGCCAGTTGAAACCAAGCTTCCAATGTCACGGGCGAAGTTCCACTCGGGTATGCGCTCACGGACTCGTAATTGAGATAAGTGCCGGCATTGCCATTGAAAGAAACTCCTCCGCCGATTTTTCCCGTCGCTGCAGTTGCGGAGCCGGAGAGGTTATATCCAGCACTTCCTGAGTCCGTCATTCCAACCGTGGTTCCATTGCCAAGGTGGTAGACCGAGAGGTAGTTGTTTTTCCACACTCCCGGCTTGTTCTCTTGCGATGTTGTGACACTCGGGTTCGCATAGAACATGTAGATCACGGTGTCGACCGTGTGTGACACCGTCGGAATCCTGACCCAGAAATTCACCGCTCCTGTCACGGGATTGTAGCTATCGATCTCGTGATCAAGCTTGTTTATGCCGGCTGCGTCAGAGGTGAAGATGATGTCGTAACCGCTGGAATTGGTCACGTTGCCGCCGTTGACATTCGTGGCCAAATACGAGTAGGTGCCGGAAATCAGGACGGGGAAGTCCGTCTGGTCGGTGTTGGGAACTTTAGTGTGATCAATTGTGATGACACTCTGATAGCCATAACCGTACGGCAAAGGCCCTGGTACTGTGAACCAACCAGGATTGCTTGATCCACCCGAAACTGTCACGACCACGTTCCCAGAATTTGCTCCAGTCGGCACCGGCACGATGATGCCTGTATCACTCCAACTCGACGGACTAGCAGCCGTCCCGTCAAAGGCCACGGTGCTTGTACCTTGCGTCGAGCCAAAGCGAGCTCCCGTGATCTTGACTGTTGTGCCGGTAGGACCCGAAGTTGGAGATAGGCTAACAATGGCGGGAGGATTGGCCGCGCCGAGGCCGTAAAATGATGATGGTGAATTCTGGTTGTTGTACTCGGTCGAGATCCAATCGCTAGAACGAGCAATCGACGAAAGTCGAATTTCATCCAAGTTTCCGTTCATGTAATCGCTGTTGTAGTACTTGCTCCTCGACCCCAGTGCCACGTCGGCTGTCGTTGCACCAGAGTAGTCAAGGGTGCCAGTGTGCGCCGCTGACGCGCTCTGCTGCCCGTCTTGATACACGCGTATGTTCGAGCCGTCGTACGTCCCGACCACGTAGTGCCAATTTCCATCATTGATCGCCGTGGCGCCAGTGACGGTCGTCTGCCCACCACCTGTTGTTATTTCCAGCGTCGGTTTGCCCGTAGTCGAAAAACTGGCTAACAGATCTACCGAAGTATACGGAGGGCTCCAACTGGAATCGCTTCGGTAGGGTCGGGAGTAAATTTTGGCGAACGAGTTTATAGTAGTGTAGTTCGTCCAGCCGGAAATCGTGATAGCTGTCGCAGGCTCAAGAGAGGTGCTTCCTGCAACGTCGATGTACGCACTGCTGCCGTTGAACCCGGCGCCGCCGTCGATCTTTCCACTCACCGCAGTGGGAGTCGTTGAACCCTGCAAGCTGCCGTTGTGTCCGCCTGAGGTAGAGTCATTGGCCGTCAGCGTTGTCCCGTTGGACAGATGCCACACAGCCCTGTAGTTGCTATCCCACACGCCCGTTTTGTTGGATTGATCCGTGGTAACCGCGGAATTCCCATAGAACATATAGATCACGGTGTCGGTGGTGTGCGACAACACGGGGACCTGAACCCAATAGTTCACAGCTCCTGTGGTGGCGTTATAGGTATCCTGTTCGAAAGGCAGAACGGCCGCGCCAACGGGATCAGACGCAAAAACGATGTCGTACCCATTGGAACTGGTCAC